>Ga0265292_1000650_pt1 | contig 42956 bp, 34 predicted proteins | sample Munlanlewell296A_FD_189080 | JGI IMG/M metagenome (GOLD analysis project Ga0265292, IMG submission 189080) | Leachate microbial communities from a municipal landfill in Southern Ontario, Canada - Leachate well 296A | ecosystem: Engineered > Solid waste > Landfill > Unclassified | place: Canada... | reverse complement strand
TCGAGTCGATTTTTCAAGGAGTTTTCTCCCCCCAAAACTCCTTGATATCTGCAACTTATTCCCCTTCATTCCTTTGTCTCAAATGCGCTGACGTTGAACAGTACGGCATTATATCGATTATCGAGCCGGATTATTGGGAAATATCGGCTCCCATTCTTCCGGGCAATTCCGGCGGGCCGGTATTCGATGCCCGGACCTATGAAGTGGTTGGGATTTCCGTTTGGGTCCATACCTGCAAAGAGCAGTTGGTGACTACTATGGCAGGTATCGTTCCAATACAGAAAATCTACGATTTTCTGGAAAGTGTCTCGCAGGAATATGCGGGATCTAACTCGCTGCTAACTCCCTTTGGTCTAACAGCGAGTAAGAGAGGAAACAATGTATGTTTCAAATGATGTCAGGTTTCTGGAGGAGGATAATCCAGGTAGTCATTGGGATTATTTTGGATTACCTTGAAGGAAAGAAGAACCGTAAGTGAATCCACAGTTCAGCCTGGGCCGCCATCGGCGCCACGCCGCACTGTGAGCGGGGAGCAAGGCGCGGCGGCCTGGCTGGGCTGATTATGATATATCTTCGGTAGTGAGGCTTTTATGGCTTTCGAGAAAAAGTTTGAGTTGAAAATGTACATATTGGAAAATGCCGAGGTGTCAGGGCATATGCCGGATGCCTGGGCTAACCATTTGGGCGAGGCAGGAGCGCTTATAAAGGACAAGATTGATGAGCGCATACCGGACGAAGTGGCGTTTATCAGCAAAATGGTTAAACCATCAGAAGATGGTTTCCGTCCGTTTGTTGACCCGACATTCGTATCCCGCAAAGAACGAACCTCGGATAATATCCGCAGCGCTCGCCGGGAAAACATGACCAAGTCATTTGCCAGATGGAAGGAAAATCTGGGTAAGGTTTTTGCTACGGTTGACGGCGTGGTGGCCAAGCTCTTCAAGGAGAAGGTCCAGGCGGCCAAAGACCGCTGGGCACTCAAGATAGGAGCAGGCACGCTGCGCATGACCGGCGATAAGATTCGCGGACGGGGCCCGGCCCCGGTTGCGACTTATTACCTGGTCGGCGACAACCGCGCCAAGGATTGGGTTGGTCCGTCCGGCACGTCTGACGGCGAGCCCTACAATATCGCCCGGAATGGGGAACGCAACGCCCTTAAGACGGCGATTCAGCAGAGAATTATTCAGGGTGGGTTAATGGTAATTAAGTCAGAGATGGATCCAGCGCAGATTACCGCCCAGAATATAATCAATGCGTCGCTCCTGAACGGCTTGCGCGACCCGGCCAAGTGCGATATCTTCGTGGCCACGGCCGGAGCCGATAAGTGCTTCTGCCTGTGGGAGGTCGATACCGAAGGCCGGCTGAACCTGCATGTGCAGGTGGGGATCACGGTCTAAAGCAACAGAAACGGGGCGGACTGCAGCCGCCCTTGTTTCCTTTTAATTCAACCACGAAATTAGGAAAGGACACGAAGACACGGAATTATTTAGTGCTTTGATATTTTCGTGCTTTCGTGGTAAGATTTATATGTATAGAAGAAGATATTTCACAGACGGGCAGGTGACTACTCCGCAGATTACCGAAAACGCCATTACCGAGGATAAGCTGGCCGACGATGCGGTGACTTCGCCTAAGATTAAGAACGCGACCGTCCAGACCGAGGATATCGCCGACAAGGCCGTTACCCTGGCCAAGCTTGGGGACGACGTCCCGGCCGTGGGTATCCCGGACGGCTCCATCACCGGAGCCAAGATAGCGCTCGACACTATCGAGAAACAGAACCTCAAGACCGGGGCCGTAGACACCGCAGAAATCGCAGGAGGCGCAGTAACCGAGGAGAAAATCAGGGACCTGGCTGTGACAGGAGACAAGATACAGGACGCAAGTATTAATCCGCCTAAGGTGGATGCGGTCAATGCTCCGGCAGACGGACAGGCCCTTACATATGAACAGGCGTCGGGCAAGTTTAAGTATGCAACGCCGGGCGGAATCACCAGGCCGATTACGCCGCCGATTAGCACCGACGAAGTCGGTGATTCGCAGATTTCAAATGCCAAATTGCAGGATAGAGCCGTTGATTGGGTCAAGATTGCGCTGGCTTCCATCAACCACGAACTGCTCTATAACCTGGCTCCGCCCACGGACGGGCAGATACTGTCTTTCGATGCGGCGACCGGTAAGTTCAACTGGATTGCTCCGCCTACCGGTGGTGCGGGCGGGATGCAGTTGACCCTGTTGCCCAGCCAGCCGTTGGTGTTCTCGGAGAACTCGATGGTGGACATAGACCAATTAATAGACTTGTCAACCTGGATTCCGGCTACGGCACAAGCGGTGATTGTGGAGATGCAGTTGAACGCTATGTCCGTCCCGGTCGGGATGGAGCAGATACTGACCGTGCTCGGTCGTAGAACAGGTACTGATTTCAGTAGTTCGACCATACATTTCATCTGGCAAAACACTCCAGGAAACAATAATAACGCCTATAAGGAGTGTATGTTAGCCACGGATACTCTTAGACAGGTTCGAGTGATGATAACTAAATCGGGCGTGTTCACATCAACGAATGTGTGGATAAAGGGCTATATAGAATGAGTCTAAAGAGTCTAAAGGGTTTGTGGAGTCTAGCCCCGCTATGCGGGATAAGTGCCAGTACGTCGTATACTCCTACTGGCACTAAGGAGTTAAGAATCTGACTCTATAGACTCTCGACTCTATAAACTGTTTAGACTGTTATTTCTTCCTGTCCAGGCACCGGTATAACGTGGCCCGTGAGATGTTGAGTATTTCGGCGGCCTTGATTTTGTTGCCCTTGGCCTGTTTGAGTGCGTGTTCTATGGCGTCGGCTGATTCGACCTTGCATCGGCGGCGGCGTTTGCCAGTTCCGGATTTTGATGTGCCGGTTGCGGCGCTTTGGCCCGCGGCCGGCTGGTAGATGCTCCGGGGCAGGTGTTCCGGCCGGATATTGCCGTTTTGGGATTTAATTATTGCCAGCTGAAGCGCATTCTGGAGCTCACGGACGTTGCCGGGCCAGTTATGGTCCAGAAGTATGCTCATTGCCTCCGGCGTCAGTACGGCTTTGTTTGATTTGGCCTCCTGGGCAAAGCGTTCCAGCAGGTATTCGGCTATCAGCGGTATGTCGTTAAGCCTTTCCCGCAGGGGCGGCAGGGTTATGGGTATGACGCACAGCCGGTAAAAGAGGTCTTCGCGAAACCGGCCGGCGGCTATCTCCTGTTTGAGTGATTTGTTGGTGGCGCAGATGACCCGGACGTCCACTTTTAATGTCTTTTCGGAACCGACCGGCTCAAAAGAGCCGTCCTGGAGTACGCGCAGGAGTTTTACCTGCATGGCCGGGCTGAGGTCGCCGATTTCATCGAGGAATATGGTGCCGCCGTCGGCCAGTTCGAAGCGTCCTTTTTTGTCGCGGACGGCGCCGGTAAAGGCGCCCTTGACGTGGCCGAATAGTTCGCTTTCCAGCAGGTTGTCCGGCAGGGCGCCGCAGTTGACGGCCACGAACTGCCGGTCGGAGCGCAGGCCTTCGTTATGCAGGGCCAGGGCGACCAGTTCCTTGCCGGTGCCGCTTTCGCCCTGGAGCATGACCGAGGCGTTGGATTCGGCCAGTTCCCTGACGGCGTCATAGAGGTCGAGCATCTTGGGGTCTTTGCCGATGATGCCGGCAAAGGAATGCTCGGCCTTAAGCCGCCGGCGCAGTTCGTTCATCTCGGTGATGTCTTCGAGGATGATAACGGCCCGCTGTTTGCCGTCGTATTCTATGGGCGCCGAGCTGATCAGGACGGTGCGGTCCTGGACGACTCCTTCGTTCAACAGCGACAGGGTAGTTTTGCTGCGATAGGATTCCTTGTTTTGGAGCGAATAAACGGCGTTTTTCCTGATGATGCATTCCTTACAGGCCTGGGAGAAACCGCAGCCTTCGGGTGTTTCAAAGGAATGGATGCAGTTGAGCGCCTCGCCGCCCCGTTTGTTGTGCACTTTGGCGCTGGAAATGTTGAAAGCATTTTCTATTACCCGGTTAACCGAATGCACCCGGCGCTCTTCGTCCAGAATCATTATACCGCAGGGGGCGGAATCGAAGATGGCCCGGAACTTGAGTTCCGATTTCCTGAGCTGGTCTTCGGTCCGTTTGCGTTCGATGGCATAGCGGATGCTTTTGTCCAGAATCTCGGCTTGCAGGCGGCCCTTGGCTATGTAATCCTGCGCCCTTTTATTTAGCGCGTCTAAGCCCAGTTTGTCATCGTCCAGACCGGTCAGGACGATGATGGCGATATCCGGATCGGCTTTGGAGATGTTATCTACGATGGTTAATCCCTGGCTGTCGGGCAGGCCCAGGTCCGTCAATGCGGCCTGGAACTTGTTGGCGGAAATGGCTTGGAGCGCCTCTGAAAGGGTCTTGGCGCGCGTGGTTTCAAATGATGACAGGCGGGATTCCTTGAGGTATTCGACGACCAGGCGGAAATCCGCATCCGTATCTTCCACCACCAGTAGTTTTATTTTATCAGGCATATCGTTATACGACGGACGAAAGGACGGTTGTACGATGGACGAGTCGAGCGCGCAACGAACAAACCGAGCGTCTATCATTTCGTCATTTATCTTCGCACCTTCTTCGTTATTTGCAGAAACTATCTGCCTTTCGTGCCATAGTTATCAGCATCGCGAAAATATGTTCATACTTCTCGTCTAATTTGTCAAATATTTGCTTGGTAATGTACCCGCATTTCAAGGCGAATTCCAGCCAGGTTTGTGTTTCGCCCGCTTCCTGCGAAGCATCCGACAATTTATTAATGAATACCGCTTTGTACCTTCTTTTACGCCAGGCTTCCGACAAGTTACTGCAAACAGACCTTGATGAGTGGCGAATTTGGTCAATCAAAGAATATTTTTCTTCAAGAGGAAAGGATTTTGTCATTTGGAATATTTGCATGGCCGTATCAAAAGCAATCTGATAAACTTCCAAATCCCTGACGCTATTTATCCTTTCCGTCATTTTCCCATCCTTCGTCTTTTCGTCCTTGCGTCTGTCGTTTTATCGTCTTTTCGTTTATCGTATCCCCGTTCCTGGCCGCCTACCCCTCTTTGGGCGGCAGTTTGACGATGGTCAGCCAGAAATTCTTTATGGATTTTACCACTATTGAGAATCGGAGCAAATCCAACGGTTTGGTGATATAGCAATTGGCATGCAGGTTATACGATTTTGCTATGTCTTCTTCGGCCTTGGAAACGGTCAGGATGACGACGGGAATGCTTTTCAGTTTTTCATCGGACTTGATTTCTTTGAGCACCTCGCGCCCGTCTTTTTTAGGCAGATTCAGGTCCAGCAATATCAGGTCGGGCCGGACGGCCTGGGCGAACTTGCCTTCCCGGCGCAGGAATTCCATGGCCTCGACGCCGTCATTGACCACGCTGAGGTTGACGTGCAGTTTTTCCTCTTTGAGCGCCTCCTTGGTCAGCCGCACGTCGGCCGGGCTGTCCTCGACCAGAAGCACGTTAATGGGGCTTGCTATTCCGTTGTTTTTATTCATGCTGTTATTCCTCCTTCTCTTGCAAGATATTAAATAACCGCGGTATTGTAAAGTAAAACGTTGTCCCTTTGCCGGCCTGGGATTCCAGCCAGATCCGGCCGCCGTGATTTTCGACTATCTTTTTGCAGATAGCCAGCCCGATGCCGGTGCCCGGATATTCATGGCGGGAATGCAGTCGCTGGAAAATCTGGAAGACCTTGTCCTTGTATTGCGGTTCGATGCCGATGCCGTTATCCTTGACGCTGAACAGCCAGTCGCTATCCCGTTTTTCGGCGCTGATATTGATTTTGGGCGGTTCGGCGCCGTGGAATTTTATGGCGTTGCCGATCAGGTTCTGGAATAATTGCAGGAACCCGCTTTCCGGGATATGCACCACTGGCAGATTTCCGCGGGTTACGGCGGCGCCGGTGGATTTTACGGACTCGGACAGGTTTTTGACGGCTTTGTCCACCAGTTCGTTGGAATCTACTTTTGTCGCCAGGATTTCTTTGCGTCCGACCCGGGAATATTCCAGCAGGTTGGTGATCAGCATCTGCATGCGCCTGGCGGCGTCCACGATGAACTCGATGAAATCATCGGCATCCTGGTCCAGCTTGTCCTTATAGCGCTTTTCCAGCAATTGTGAATAGCTGGACATCACCCTTAAGGGTTCCTGGAGGTCGTGGGACGCTACATAGGCAAACTGTTCCAGGTTTTCGTTGGACCGCTTGATTTCTGTCTCGGCCTTTTTACGCTCGGTGATGTCGTGGACCATGCCGACTGAACGGATGACCTTGCCGGCTTCATCCCTGGTATGTTCGCATTTTTCATGGACGATACGGACTTCACCGGTGGATTTATTCACGACCCGGTGTTCTATTTCGTAGGTGTCTTTGCCGTCGCGCAGTGAGTTGGAATAGGCGGCGTCAACCGCGGCCCGGTCGTCCGGGTGGATACGTTCCAGAAACGCCTCGTAGGTGGCGGCAAACTCCTGGGGTTTAAGGCCGAAGATGCGGTAGACCTCGTCCGACCAGGACAGGTGGTCATTGACCAGGTCAAGTTCCCAGCTGCCCAGATGCGCGATTTCCTGGGCCCTGGTCAGCCGTTTTTCGCTTTCGCGCAGTTCCTTTTCGGCCTGCTTGCGCTCGGTTATTTCACGGTTCAATTCATCGCGCGAAGCGGTGGTTTGCTTTAAATCCTGTATCATCTTGTCGAAGGTCCTTGAGAGCTGGCCGATTTCATCTTTTGAATCAGTGGCAACTTTATAGTCCAGGTTTCCGCTGCCGATTATCTGGGTGCCTTTGGAGAGTTTTTTTATCGGTCCGGAGATAGACTGGGCGATGGAAAATGCCGCGATACCGGATAAAATGACGATGACGCCCAGGATGATAAATAACAGATGTCTTAAATTTTTCACATCGGCAAAGGCTTCCCGGCTGTCTATTTTGGCCACCATTCCCCAGCCTAAGGATGGAAGATATCTCCAGGCGGCAATGACTTCTTCACCACGGTAATCGATCAACCGGCCGGAATCGTTTTTGCCCTGCACGGCCTCCTGAATAGGCTTGCCGATGATTCCTCCCATAGCCACGTGTTTCTCCAGCGCCGTTTTCTGGTCGTGCCGGAGGGGGTTTAAATAGACCACCTGATTTCCTTCGAGTTTTCCGATCAGGGTTTCACCGGTATTACCCAGGCCGGTAATGTCCTGGATAATTTTATACATATGAGTCATATCCAATTCCAAGCCGATAACCCCGATAAAACTTCCGTTAAAATCAAAGGCCGGAGCCGTAACCATCATGGATGGTTTATTGCCCATTGTTTTATCCAGGAATATGTCGGAAAGGTAAATTTTATCTTTTCCTTCCTGGAATGCCTTTTGCCCGGGGGCGGGGAAGGAACCTAAAAAGTCTTTGGCGGAATGCTCCGGATCACTTGAATAAACCACTTTGCCCGAAGGTGCAGCCAGCATGATATCAACCAAGCCTAAAATCGGCGGCATATTCAGCAAGACCTCGTCAAGCATTTTCCTGGCGGCGATGAATTCCGGATTGGCCGGGTTATTAGCCAGCCGGGTCAATACCGGGAGATTTTTCTTAATGGCGTAACCGCTTTGGATTATACCTAGATCAGTCTTTAACGAGTTGAAATATGTTTCTATTTTATCCGCTTTAAAGATGATGAGGTTCTGCAACTGTGAAAGCCGGCTCGATTCTAATGAATCCTGGTAGTTATGGAAGGTGTTCATGCTGACCAGGAACAAGGGAATCAAGGCGATGGCCAGGAATATTATTGTCAGCTTAGATCTGATAGACATAGAAATCATTTTCCCCGTGCCTGCTAGCAGGCCGATTCTAACCGCCGAACTATAATATAATTTTATGATAGTGTCAAGGAAACAGGAGAGCATATCCGCCGGATAAATCCTTGACAAATTTCATTAATGGGACTAAATTGCACTCCGGCAGATGGGCTTTTTAATAACTTCCAGTAAAAAGAGGATGGCATGCCGAAAAGATTAATCCTGGGTTTTTTGTTAACCTCCTTTTTAGCCCTGGGCTACGGCGGGCTGTGCGATAATAGCAAGCCCAGCGAGGAAAGCCTGGCCGGCTCGTCAGCTCCGCTCCCCAGCGCGGTTTCCAGCCTGAGAGCATCAGCAAATTACACCGCGATTACTCTTGATTGGCAGGATAACTCCAACAGCGAGGACGGCGTAAAGATAGAGCGTTCTACCGACGGGGTCAGTTTCACCCAGCTCGCCCTAACCGGAGCAGATGTAATTACATACGTTGATTCCGGATTAGCGCCGGGAGTGACTTATTATTACCGGGTCAGGGCATATAATTCCAACGGCGACTCGATGTATTCCAACAGCGCCTCGGCCGGCACTCCGGCATTGCCGGCCGCGCCGGCCAATCTGGTCGCTGTAGTTGTCTCGGCCTCGCAGATAAACCTTAATTGGGCCGACGGCACTGCCGATGAGACCGGCTTCCGGCTTGAGCGTTCCGCCGACGGGACCGGCTTTGTCATGTGCGCCGTACTTCCGGCCAATACCGTATCCTACAGCGACTCCGGCCTGAATGATGCTACGCTTTATTACTACCGGGTCCGGGTGCGTAACCCGAGCGGCGACAGCGATTATTCCGGGGTCGCTTCGGCCGCCACGCCATTCAGTTCGCCCAGCCAGCTCAACAGCGCGGTTATCAACTACGCAGGGGTCAACCTGGCCTGGACCGATAACTCCGGCAAAGAAGACGGGTTCCAGGTCGAGCGTAAAACCGGTTCCGGCGGCGCCTTTGTCCAGATTGCCCAAACCGGCGCCAACGCCGTGACTTATTCCGATACCGGGCTGATGGATGGAACCGTCTATTCTTACCGGGTGCGCGGCTGCAGCGCCGCCCTGGGCCAGACCGCCTACACCAACGAATCGTCCATAACCACGCCGCTCCAGCCGCCGTCGGCGCTCAACGTCGCGGTTATCTCATCCAGCCAGATAAACCTGGCCTGGACCGACAACTCCGCCAACGAAACCGGCTACAAGGTTGAGCGCAAAACCGGCTCGAGCAGTGTTTACAGCCAGATCAGCGCGCTCGGCGCCGACGCTGTGGCTTATTCCGACACCGGACTGGTGGATGGCGATATCTATTACTACCGGGTCTGGGCCTGCAACGCCAACACCAGCTCGGCTTATTCCAACGAGGCCTCGGAGGTGATTGCCCTTAACGCCCCGACCGTGCTGACCGCCACTACCGTAACCGTCGACCAGATAAACCTGATATGGATAGATAACTCCGTCAACGAAAGCGGATTCCAGCTCGAACGCTCCGCCGACGGTGTCAGTTTCACCCAAATAGCCGCTACCGGCGTAAACGTCAACTACCATGCCGACTTCGGACTGGCCGAAAACACCGTATATTATTACCGGGTCAGGGCGCACAATCCCAACGACCAAAGCGGTTACTCCAATATTCTGGCCGTAGCCACGGCGCTCAAAACCCCGAGCAATCTTACAGCGGTAGTAATTTCAGCTACGGCAATAGCTTTGACCTGGACTGATAATTCCAATTATGAAGACGGCTTTAAGATAGAACGGAAAACCGGTTCCGGCGGCGTCTATGCCGTAATCTTAACGACCGCCGTTGCGGATATAACGGCATTTACGGACACCGGTCTAGCCAAAGGGAATACATATTATTATCGCGTAAAGGCGGTTAATAATATCACTAAAAGCGATTATTCTAATGAAACATCCGCCTACACTAACTATTGGACCTTGAAAAACCCTACAGGCATTTTACCTTCAGCGAGAACGCAGTTCTCGATGGTTTGGGATGGGACGAAAGCAATAATGTTCGGCGGGTATGATGGGAGTCAGTATTTGGATGACCTCTGGTGGTATTACCCGGCGACAAATACCTGGGTGGAGAAAATAGCCCTAAACAGTGTTGGCTCGCCTACAGCAAGAGAAAAACATCAAATGGTTTGGGATGGGCAAAATATTATTCTATTTGGTGGAGTAGGAGTAAGCGGTGGTTTCACCGACTTGTGGTGGTATGACCCATGGACGAATACCTGGACTCAGAAGATTGCTAATTTGATGCCTGGTTCACCCCAGTCAATATTCGGCCATTCAATGGTTTGGGATGGGACAAGGGTTATCTTGTTCAGCGGTGGTAATGCAGTGGTTAATAACAATGAATTATGGTGGTATGAGCCGATAACCAATACTTGGACTCAGAAAATACCTAATAATACAGCGGGCTCGCCGCCGGCAAGATATTATCATGCAATGGTTTGGGGCGGAGTAAGGATTATTTTATTCGGCGGTTATCAGACATACTCCGATTGGTGGTGGTACGACCCGACGCTGAATATCTGGACAGTGAAAATTCAAACTGGAGGATTAGCGCGTCAATATCATACCATGGCTTGGGATGGGGCCAATGTCCTGATATTTGGCGGAAGTGACAATACTGGTTGCAATAATGATTTGTGGTTGTATAATCCTAATACCAATTCTTATGTGGAAAGGATACCGAAAGACTCGCCAGGTTCACCATCAGCAAGGGTGTTTTCCAAGCTGATATGGGATGGGACAAAAGGTATATTGTTTGGAGGGACGGTGCAAGGTTCTCCTGACACTTATAAAAATGATATTTGGTGGTATGAGCCATAAACGATGCGACAGAACCGCCCCGACGCAGGTGGGGCAATGAAAAATACAATAGGTCAGCGGGGCGATAGGCCCCTTAGATAATACATATATTCTAACAAGAAAGGATGTTTATGTGGTCTGATAATGATGTTAAAAAAGTATTCAACCGCATCCACCAGCTCCAGGGCGATATGGTCCGGCTCCAGGTTGGCCTGACGGCCATCCCGGCGCTTTCGCCCATAAATAAAGGCATCGGCGAGGTCAAAAAGGCCGACTACCTCAAGAAAGAACTGCGCAAGATGGGCTTCGACCGCATCGAAGAATACCGCGCGCTCGATAAGACCGTGCCCTGCGGCTACCGGCCCAACCTGATTGCCCGGGTCCAAGGCCGAAACCACTCCCGGACTATCTGGTTGATAAGCCATCTGGATGTCGTCCCGCCCGGCGCCCGCAACCTCTGGCAGACCGACCCCTATAAGGCCGTGGTCAAGGACGGCAAAATCTATGGACGGGGTACCGAAGACAACCAGCAGGCCATCATCACATCCATCTTTGCCCTCAAGGCTATGAAGGATCTGAAACTCGTGCCCGAATACGATATCGCACTGAGCTTCCTGGCGGATGAAGAGACCGGCAGTCATTTCGGCGTCCAGCGGCTGTTAGCTCACCAGCGGAAACTTTTCCGGAAGCAGGACATCATCATCGTGCCAGACAGCGGACGTCCGGACAGCCTGGAAATCGAGATTGCGGAGAAAACAGTTCTCTGGCTCAAGGTCACGGTCAAAGGACGCCAGTGCCACGCCTCGGTACCCGGCGCCGGCAACAACGCCCATCGGGCCGGCGCACAGCTACTTTGCCGGTTGGACAAGGTCCTGCACCAACGGTTTTCCACCAAAGACCGCCTGTTCAATCCGGCCGTTTCCACCTTTGAACCGACCAAGAAAGACGCCAACGTCGAGAACGTCAACACCATACCGGGCGAGGACATATTCTACTACGACTGCCGGATATTGCCCCGGTACAAGCCCGAGCAAATCAAGCGGGTATTCAGGCAGGAATCCGTCCGGATAGCCAAAGAGTTCAAGGTCAAGGTGGGCATTGAAGTCGTCAACGAATCAGTCGCATCCTACACCGCGCCGACAGCCCCGGCGGTCAGGATGTTGGGCGCCTCAATCAGGTACGTCACCGGGCGCAAGCCGGTACTGGTCGGTATCGGCGGAGGGACCTTTGCGGCCCATTTCAGACAGGAAGGCATCCCGGCCGTGGTTTGGTCCACCCTGGGCTGGATGGCCCACCAACCCAACGAATACTGCCTGATAAAGAATATGATAACCGACGCCAAGGTCTTTGCACACTTAGCCAGCGGCCTTAGTGTTACTTCGACCACCGCCTAAGCGGGGTAAACTCCGGGAGTTAGTGACAGTACGAAGCCTCCTGTAAGGACTTATAGGGACAAGAACCCTCACGGGTAGGGACTTAGGTCCCTGAGCCCTGCCCAAAGGCGGGTAAACTGTGCGAATGGAAAAGTCATTAGTGGTACGGGGACACAACCTGTCTTTTGCAACGCAATAGCCACAGAGGGGTGGTAGTATATCCCCGTGATTACTTAAGTTGTGGATAACCTACCGGCGTAACTTTTTAGACATATCCCGGTGAATCCAGGCAAGCTATCCATCTTTATATTGACTTTATTCCGGATAACAAATATCATACTGATGCCTTAATAAATCTTTATGTCACAGAAGCAGAAAATACTTATCATCGATGACGAGCCTGATGTCAGGAACGTGCTGGCCACGTTCCTGGGCAAGATTGATTATGAGGTGCATCATGCGGAAATAGGCATTGACGGCATCGAGATGTTGGCCAAGGAGCGTTTTGACCTGGTGCTCTGCGACGTGATGATGCCGGCGCTGGACGGCCTGAGCACGCTGGCACTGATAAAGAAAACCCATCCCAAACAGCCGGTCATAATGATGAGCGGCTTCGCCACGCACGATAAAATCATCGAGGCGCTGGACAAGGGCGCCGTTGATATGCTGGCCAAGCCGTTCAACTTTACCCAGATCAGGCAGGTGGTTACCAAGGTGCTCAATCCCAGGCTCAGGTATAAGCCGGAATACAACTCGGCTACCTCGCATCTGTTGCGGGAAAGTTATATGGGGCTGTTGCGGATCATCATCCAGCTGACGGAGACCAAGAACAAATACCTGAAGAACCACTGTTCGCGCGTGGCCGAATATTCCAGCCTGATAGCCAAGGCGATGCGCCTGCGCGACGACACAGTCGAGGTGATAAACTGCGCCGGGTTGATGCACGATATCGGCAAGATCAGCCTGAGCGACCTGATATTGATGAAGGAAGGCAAACTGACGCCCCAGGAATGGGCCGACGTCAAGATGCACCCGGTCATCGGCAGTATGATGATGGAGCAGCTCAAGTTGTTCCGGGCAGAGGAGCCGTTGATACGGCATCACCACGAGCGGTTTGACGGCCAGGGTTACCCGAGCGGGCTGGCCGGCGACAAAATCCCCATCGGCGCCCGGATTATCGCCGTGGCCGATACTTACGATGCCATGACTTCGATCCGGCCTTACCGCGAGGCCCTCACCCCTCATATAGCACTGAACACCATCAGGCAGAATTCAGGAAGCCAGTTCGACCCCAAAGTCGTGGCGGCGTTCCTTGAGGTGGTGAAAAAAGAGCAGGCGTCCGGTTAGGATACCATGTCATGAAACCGGCCGGTATTATGATTTCAAGATGGCATTAACCAGCCGGGTCACATTGTACGGTTTGGAAATGAATTTATAGCCTTTGTCTTCGATAGTCTTAAGTTGCAACCGGTCATCGATATAACCGCTGCTCAAGATTACTTTTAGTTGGGGGTTGATTTCCAATAAGTTCTTGACTAAGCTAACCCCGTTTCCGTCCGGCAGGATAATATCGCTGAAGACGACATCAAATTTCCCTTTTTCCTGTTCGAAGATTCTAAGCGTTTCGGCGACACTGGCGGCTTCGAATACATGGTAGCCGCTTTTCCTCAATCCAAAAGCGACGACATCTTTGATATCCTCTTCGTCTTCTATCAAAAGTATCCGCAAATTGGCTGTTTTTAATTTCAGCGCTGGTTTCTTTGGTTTATCCTCTAGTTTGTCGGCCTTCTGGACGGTCATCACCGGTAGATAGACGTCAAAGACAGTGCCCCCGCCCGGACGACCGGAGTCCTGCCCGGATGAATCGTTCAGACGGGTATTCGGTCGGGTGGGCTGCACCATCTCGCTCCGGACATCTATCCAGCCGTTATGTTGTTTAACTATGCCGTAAACGACGGATAATCCCAATCCCGTTCCCTTACCCCGCTCCTTGGTGGTAAAGAACGGCTCAAAAAGGTGTCCCATGATTTCCCTGTTCATTCCGACTCCGGCATCCTGCACGCTTATCCTGACAAAAAACCCGGTTCGGCTTTCGGGCATTCTCTGGGTTTGCTCGGTAGTGATGTCGGTATTGCCCGTTTTGATGGTTATCTGCCCGCCGGACGGCATGGCATCCCGGGCGTTTATGACCAGGTTCATTATCACCTGCCCGATCTGGCCCTGGTCAATCCGGACTTCTTTCAATTCAGGGAATAAATCAACAATTAATTTTATATCCTCGCCGATAACGCGTTGCAGCATTTTGACCATCTCGGTTATCAGGTTGTTGAGATTGGTGATTTTGACGCTCATCGGCTGTTTGCGGCTGAAAGCCAGGAGTTGGCCGGTCAGGTTGGCCGCCCGTTCCACGGCCTTGCGAATGGGTTGGATGTTGCTTACCAGCGGCTGGTTATCTTTAAACTCATCCTTCATCAAAGCGCAGTAGCCGTCAATCACGGTCAGGATATTATTGAAATCATGCGCTACGCCACCGGCCAATCGCCCGAAGGCATCCATTTTCTGCGCCTGAAACAGCTGGTTCTGCAGGGTTGCTTTTTCAGACCCCATCTTGCGGCGGTCAATAATGCCGGCCAGGGTATTGGCAATGGTTTTCAGGAATGTTTCTTCGGACTGGTCTCGCCGGTGGCCTTCTTTCACATAAATATTTATCAGACCTAGTATCTGGTCGTCAAAAATAATCGGCACACAGTAATGTCCGTGCGGAATAATGTCGTTGTATCTGATTTCGTGGAGCTGGTCTACCCTGTCCGTGAATTTTACTTCCCGGGTTAAGGCGGCTTTTCCGCAGATACATTTCCCAAAAGGCACGCGAACGCAGGTTTTCAACAGGGCATCGGAAATGCTCTGCTGCGCCTTCATAACCAAAACATCAGGCTCGCTTTCCACCAGGAAGATACAGCCCCGGGATTTCAGGGATAACCACGGTATGGCCAGTATCATATTGAGCGTATTTTTGAGCAGTTCATCCAAAGCGATATCCTTAAGCGACATCTCTAAAAGATTGTTGATTGTTTCCTGGGTATCATTGCTTCTTTCAAGTTCTTTTTGGGCCTGTTTTTGCTCGGTGATGTCCTGGACAGTGCCGTAGAGTTTTACTATTTTGCCGGAAGTATCTCGTCCGGCTTTCCCTATGGTTAAGACATTGTTGATTTTACCGCCCGGGTGAATAACCCTGAATTCAAGATTATAAGGCGTGCCGTCATTAATAGACGATTGCATGGCGTTATAAAGCGAAGGCCAGTCATCTGGATGAACCATCCTTTCAAACTCCGGCCAGGAAGGGGCGCCCAGGCGCTGGTCACGGCTGAAGACACTAAACATCTCGTCAGACCAGCGTCGTTTCTGTGTTATCGTATCATATTCCCAATTGCCCATACGGACAATTTTTTGCGCTTCCGACAGTGCCTTTTCACTATTGCGTAAGATCTCCTCGGTTTTCTTCCGTTCGGTGATGTCGCGCAGAACAGCCAGAAAGCATTTTTTACCCGACAGTTCTATGATTGAGACGTGGGTTTCAATGGGCATGATTGAGCCGTCTTTGCAACGATGGGCGGCTTCGAATACGGCGCTGCCCTTTTCGGTTATCTGGTTCATTCGCTGGCCGATTAACCGGGCGTATTCGGGGGTATCCAGATCGCGCAGGTTCAGTTTCATGAATTCTTCTCTGGTATAACCGCGGGTTTCATAAGTGGCCTTATTGGCATAAATAAACCGGCCCTGGTCGTCGTGTAGGAAGATAGAGTCCATGGAATTATCCAACAACAGGGAGTGTATAGCCAGGGTTTCCTCTGCCCGTTTACGCTCGGTTATATCACGAAAAATACCCATCAGGTATGTTTTACCGAGTAATTTCAAAGGGGTGGAATTGATGTCCGCATAAAAGACGCTGCTATTCTTCCTTTTTACCGGAATGTTTTCAACGATTTCAATCTCACCTCTGAGCTGTTTCTCAAACTGAGCCATCACATAAGGCACGTCTTTTTCGGGATGGATATGCGTAACATCAAGACCTTTAATTTCTTCCAAAGTATAGCCCAGCATCCGGCAGATGGCTTTATTCCCGGTATGGAATTTCCTGGTTTCCGCATCGGCCAGGAGTATGCCATCATTGGCATTATCAAAAACAATCCGAAATTTTTCCTCGGATTCTTTCAACGATTTTTCGGATTGCTTCTGTTTTTCTTCCACATCCATATTATACAGGGCAAAGGCGATATCGCCGGACACTTCGCCGAACAACTCTTGCTCTTCCTGGTCAAGGGATGCCTCAACTGGTGCGGCAATGGCCAGAATTCCGTAGATGACGTCGTTGTATTCCAACCGGATGAGCATAGTTTTTTTGCTGGGATATACGGCGTGGTGGAAGCACCCGCGACAGAAATCGGACGTATCGGCAATAACCCGGACTCCTTTAAGTTTCATGGTTTCCCGGAGACAGCGGGGAACCCTGCCTGATTTGACGCTCTCCGCCAACAGGTCAAAATCCTTGCCCAGACCGGATTCGGCCGCGGCGGTGAATTTACCAGACTTGTCAAACAGGATAATCCAGGCGCACAGGTAGCCGCGCGTTTCAGTAAGCTTACCACAAGCCTCCCGGATTAGTTTATCGCGGTCTCGTTCGCGGGTAATCAGCTGGTTGACGTTGCGAATAGCCCGGAGAATATTGTTGAGGTATTTGATTTTCTCCTGGTTATGTTTGCGTTCGGTAATATCAAGGGACAATATAAAAATGCCCTCAGGCGCGGGATGGATGCTGAGTTCAAACCAGCTTTTTGATCCGTCCGGAAAGGAAAATTCATTTTCCAGCTGCTGTGGAATCCGCTGGTCCATGCAGCGCTTGAGCGCGGCAAACATTTCCGTCTTTTCAATTTCCGGGTAACATTCCATCATGGTGCGATTGAGCAGTTGGGCCGGTGGTCGTTGCCCGTGCCGGGTCGCCGCCTCGTTGATGTAGAGGTATCGCCAGTCGAAACTTATTATCTGGCAACCCTCAAGCATGTTATTCAGGGTATTCCGATAACGGTTTCCATTTTTTAAGACATTTTCCATTTGCTTGCTGTCGATGCTGGAGGCAGGTTGTTCTTTAAGCCTTACTTGTTGTTCGGATGACTTCTTGGCGGGTTTTACCGACCGGGCGTTTGATTTAGGTTTTTTGGCCACGGTTCAACTCCTATTAATCGGTCAGCAATAATTTGGTTAACACGACCATTTCCAGATATTCCATATTGAACGGTTTCATTATGTAATCATAGGCTCCCAGCTCGATGGCTTTCTGGTTCAGTTCCATGTCTATGAGCCCGCTGATCATAACCACGCCGATTTTACTGTTCAGCTCTTTGATTTTCTTGATGGTCAGGAGTCCATCCATGCCAGGCATCTTAATATCGCAGAGAACTAGACTGGGCTGTTTTGATTTCTCCCGTTCTATGTATTCTAGGGCTTCCTCGCCGCTCTGAGCGGTAATCACTTCGTAACCGTGTTTTTGAAGGAATTTTTCCAGGACAAACCTGATGTCAACGTCGTCGTCAACCACCATAATCCTGGCCTTGGCCGGTTGATGCGCTGGTACATTACTTTGCCTGGCTTTGTGCTTTTCCAATGTCTGAATGATAGATTTAAGGAACAGCTCCACGCTCACGCCCTTGCGGACAATCTCGGAAACACCCAGTTGTGCAGCCCGCTTTTCCAAGTCTTCCACCATTATGCCGGTCAGGATAACTACTTCCACGTCCTTGTCGAACTCACGGATCTGCCTGAGCACCTCAATCCCGTTCATTTTGGGCATCTTCAGATCCAGAACTATCAGGTCCGGCCGGGATTCCTTGGCCTGCTTAACGGCCTCCTCGCCGTTAGGAGCGCTTATGACCTGATAACCCTTCTTGGAAAACAGGCTGTAAAGCATCTCCCGCATCATGATTTCGTCATCAACAATCAGTATCTTTTCGGGCTTGTTCATATTTTGTTCCTTTCAATAGAACTGTTTTTACTGCCATCAAACCTTGTTTAATATGCTAGACCAGAACAACCCGGTTTTTACCTTTACGCTTGGCAGTGTAAAGCGCCACGTCAGCGCATTTGATAATTTCGTCCGCACACTGCTCGGATCCGGTATAACTGCTCAAACCGGCGCTGATAGACAGGTGAATCGTATTGCCGTTATGGCCGGGGAATAAGTGGGCGTTTATCGCATCCCGGACGGTTTCGGCGACACCCAATGCTTCATCTTGGGCGGTTTCCGGCAAAATCACCAGGAATTCCTCGCCTCCGTAACGGGCTGGCACATCAATTAGCCTGATTTTGTGAAAAATCAGGTCGGCTACCTCTTGAATGACCCGATCACCGCTTAAGTGTCCATAGGTGTCGTTGTATTGTTTGAAGTCATCTATGTCCAGGAGAATGAGTGAAAGGCTATGCCGAAACTGCTGGGCTCTCCGGAGCTCATTATTCAGCCGCTCTTTTATGTAATGGTGATTGTAAAGTCCGGTTAACCCATCCTTAATGGCCATCTGGGTGAGTTTCTTGTTGATATCGGATATCTCCGTGGCGTAACGGCTTGCCTCGATCATTTTGGAATGAACCTCTTTAAGTAATCCGTTGAAATAGTAGCTTATTTTTTCAGCATCATCATTTGTAGCTAGCTTAATATCCTCGTTGACCACCTGTCGGTATGATTCCTGAGCCTGCTTAGCTAATTTATTGATAGAAGAGAATGACTTTCTCAGCAGTATTATTCCGGCCAGCGACATCAGCACCAGCCCTACCGCGCCTAAAACCAGGGTTACTTTTATCGGTCCGGGGATTATCCCCTGCATGATAAAATAGCGGACATCCTTGTTGAGTAAAAGATATATCAAAAACAACACCGGTATGACCGAAAGAAGGCTGTAGGTTACCCAAATGTGCATACCAGATGATGCTTGTTTTTTCATTACAATCATTCTATATTTCCACCGGCGCCCGGCAAGAAAAACCGGCTAATTGGGGAAATGTAGATGGCCTTATCAATAACACAAATAAAAAAAATGCTATTTTATGTTGCATTAGTGTCGCAAATAGGGGTTAAAAACAGCCATTTCGGGAGTAAATTCAGTAACTGGGTGACTAACCGTAAAGTGCTGGTTTTAAGGGAGATTCCCGGGGTGTGCCGAAAACCATCCGATCGTTTTTGTGAGTGTGTAGTCTTTATCCGTGAGGTTGGATAAGTGTTGGTCTCTGACAGGTTTACTACACTTACTGCAAACGAGAGCTCGGAGTGATTACGCCATCTCAAAAGAGATTTCGCGGGTGTTCATCCAAAAGCCGGTCTGGCGGATGTTGTCCAGCTCGGCCCGGAGTATCTGTGAATGGGCCTGTTCCATATCGGCCAGCCGGTTGAGCAGGACTTTGGCAGTCGAGCTGCTCGTTTGGCAGGCTTTGGCCCGGTAGAACCCGGAGGCTTTGTCTTCGTCCTTGATGGCCAGTCCCAGCGCCTGTGTCTCGTCCTTGGATGCCTGGTCGGCGTTGAGGCCGGTCTTTTTCAGCCGGGGCGCCAGCTTTTCGATGTCCGATGCCGGGATTTTAATCCGCTCCCAGGCCCGGCCGTCTTGCATCCGGCCCAGCTCTTTTTCCAGCGCGGCCATATGGCTGAATTCGTCCCGGGCCAGTTTTAGGAACATATCCTTGCCTGACCTGTCGGTGGTGCGCAGGGCGTATTCGAGGTATTGGCGCAGGGCTTTCTTCTCAGAGGCGATGGCGATTCGAAGCCACCGGGCGTCTTCCGGGTCATACTTATTATTTTTCATATTATGGTCCTAAATGGATATATTTATCCGTTTGATAAAGTGATTTCATCTCCTTGATTTTGGCCGACTGCTCGATGAGCTCCAGTTCCTGCTTGAGCAGTTGGTAGTGGCTGTTTTCGACCTTGGCCAGGTATTTGAAAAGGAGCGTGCCCTGGACGTCGCTGACGATGGCCGTGGCGTCGAGGTAGAATTGTTCGGATTCGGACTCGGCTTTCATGGCGCTCTTGAGCAGGATGGATACGGTCAGCCGGCCTTTGGGCACGGACGGTTTTAGGACCAGCGAGGAATCGGGCCGGGACATGGTGATGCCGCCGAAGCGGTGCCGGTAATATTCGTTCAGGGCGCGTTGGTGTTTCTGCTCTTCGTTGATGAGGAAAAACAGCTTGTTGTTAAGCGCCGGACTGCGCACGGCGTTCTTGATGCGGCGGTAAAACCGGATGGCTTCCGTTTCGGACTGGATGGCGATGCCGATGATTTCCAGGGTGGTCAGGGCTTTGGGTAATTTCATAATGCGCTTTCTAGGCTATTTGGCCGGAGGCGTCGTAGACGCGGCCGGGGTAGCGAATTTTTCGGGAGTCTTGGTGAACTCTTCCGGACAGCCGGCACAGCAGAAGTAATAAACCTTGCCGTTGTACTCGGCGGACAGGGTGTTCTTGTCGACGGTGATATCCGTGCCCATAACCGGGCATTTGGCTTTGAGGCCGACCTCGGCGTCGGTAATGACGTGGGGCAGGACGGCCGGTTTGGCCTCGGCCTTGACCTCGACGGTGGCCGTGGCGGTAGCGGTTGCCTTAGCGGCCGGCGGCGCGGGTTGCTCGGCTTTGGGTGCCTCGGTGGTCGGGGCGGTCTTGTTGCCCCTATTAGCGGGACTGTCTTCGGACTTGCCGCATCCCCAGGCGGCTATCAATCCGGCGATGACCAGGCCGGTAACAAACACTTTCTTCATAATCCACCTCTTTCTGGCGCTTTAGGCGCCGTTTATTAATTGGTTTTTTCCGTCTCCTCTAGTGTTTCCTGGACCGGTGCGGGTTTCTGTTCTAATAACCGTAGTCCTTCCCTGGCGGCCTCGCGGACTTTTGGCTCAGGGTCTTCTAAAAGCTTGGTGATGGCCGGGGCTGCTTCTTTGGCCCTTAGTTCGCCCAGCGCCCAGGCTGACAGTGAGCGGACATCCGGGTCGGCGTCTTCCAGCAGTTTTATCATATCCGGGACCGCTTCCATCTCGACCATGGTTCTGGCGGCATAGGTGTGGTCTTCCATGCCTTCGCTAGAGAATTGGATGAGTAATTCTTTTATGCGTTTAGTACGGGTTTTGTCAGTCGCCGGTTCCGGTTGGGCCGTGTAAAATGCGTCTATCTTGGGCACCATTTTCTGGATGAGGTTATCGAGCGCGAAGCGGAGCTGTTTGCCGGCGGCTGATTCGTCAATCTTGATGGAACCGGTCTGGGAATAACCGCCGCCATCATACAGTCCGAAATGCCAGCCCTCGGCTTTTTCCTCGCGCTTTATTTCGCCTGAGTCGGCGAAGATGACCCGGGCCGTTTCGGTTTCGACGATGCGGCCGTCAACGGCCATTGAGATTTCCATTATCTGGACTTCCTTGCCCAGGTTGAAGGCGGGCATCTTGCCGATGCTGGGGATGCCGATATGGTTGCCGCGTTTGGAGCGTTTGATTTCGAAGTCGGTGACGGCGCCGGTGAATATCAGGTCGGCGCCCAGGATTTTGCCGGCCTTGGCGGCCGTGGCCGGGTCGACGATGCCGACCAGCTTTTGCTCGGCCAGCAGGGCGTCCATTTTCTCGCGCTCGACCAGGGTGAACCGTTCTGTGGCCAGGAGCAGGGTGGTGCCGATGTCAACGGCCTGGGAGCCGAGGTTGGTCTTGGTGAACTTCTGGCTGGTCTTATCGCTCAGGGGTATGACGGCCAGCCGTTTCTTGGCGAAGTTGACCGGCGGCGGGGGGTAGATGCCGCATTTGCTGTCATCATCGGTATAGCCGGTGCTGGTCGAGGTCGAGGCGCAGCCCAGCAGGACCGGGGCCAGCAGGCACAGGGTCAGGGCGTAATGAGTTAACTTAGCCATAGTTGCCTCGCAACTGATTTATTGGTTGATTACCGTTCCGGAGTCGTCTATTATGAAGGTTGTGGCAGTGCCAATCGGCGTCAGTTGTCCGTAAGTAATTCCGCCTTGAACGCTGGTATGCGTTTTATTCCTCAGGGTATAGAACCGTTTGCCCAGGTCGAACGACCAGTTGGTGACCTCAATTTGGGTGGGCAGATAAGCCAGGTTGACTATTACCTTGGGGATAATGTGGTTGGAGATTGCCACGGACGCCCTGATGACGTCGCCGGCCGTGACCTTGGGAAGCGTCGGTTGGCCTATGCCTACCAACATGGTATTGACGCTGGCCAGGGCGGTGTCGATACTGGTCAGAATCTGGGTGGACAGCCCGTTGTTGATGGAGGTGACCATATTCTGGAGCAGGGTTATGGCCGTCGGGCTGGCTACGAAGGCGTTATAATTGATGGTGATGCCGGTGCTGGTGATGACCTTGTCCATAACCGACAGGAACGAATAGATGGCGATGGAGGCGCGGATCTTTATCAGATGGGCCTCGGTCAGGGTGGCGGCGTCGAGGTTTTCTATCCCGGCCATGGGGTTGGATTTGATATCGGCCGTGGTGATGCCGGTCAGTCCGGCCTGTGACAGGATGAGGACGACCTCGGATTCGGTCCAGCCGTTGGCCAGCAGTGTGGTCAGGGGCGAGGTGACCAGGGTGTCGGTGATGGTGTCAACGGTCCGTTTAATCTTGCCGGTGAAAGCCACGCCGTTATGGGTGCCGGTGACCGAGGGGTTGAGTGTCAGGGTCGAGCCCAGGGTGAGCAGGTCGGCGAAGGTGAATACGCCGTTGGCATCGGACAGGCTGGAGAGTTGTTCGCCGACGTCTTTGATGCTGTCGTTATCGAGGTCTTCGAAGAACTGGACGCCTTCGACGTAGGGGTCGACGGCGATGCCGGTGGCGGCCGGGGCCGTAGTGCCGCTGTCGCCGCTGTCCGACTTGCTGCTGCTACCGCACATACCGCCGTAGCCGAGCATTAATACCGCGCTGATTAAGAGCGATGTCATCATCATCAGTTTCATTCTGTTGTTCATAAAAGCCTTTCTTTTAGTGCCAGTAAAAACAAAGTGACGTATTGGCACTTAGATCCAGCCAAGCAAGGCTTGGCAGGATAATTACAATAAAATCACCTGGAGAATTTCGCGTCGACCTTGGGAATAATTTTGGAAAGCATATCATCCAGGCCGAGCCGGAGCTGTTTGCCGGCCACGGACTGGTCCAGTTTGACATAGGCGCCGGGTGAGCCGCTCAGGACGGCTGTGGCGGTGACTTTTTCCTGGCGTTTGATTTCGCCGGAGTCGGCGAACATTATTTCGCTGGTGGTGGTATTGATGATACGGCCGTCCAGGGCCAGGTCGATATCGATGGTTCTTGCGGAACTGCCGCCGAGCAGGACAAAGGTGCCTTCTTTGGCCTCGCGGACTTCCCAGTTAGTGATTGAGCCGGTGAAGACCAGTTCGGCGCCGAGGATTTTACCGACCTGGGCGGCGGTAGCGGGGTCAAGCATGCCTTTGCCGGCCAGACCCTGTTCCTGGAGGACGGCGTCAAGGCGCTCCCTTTCGATTACGGAAAAGCGGCCGGTGTTGACCAGCAGGGTGGTGAGCTGGTCGACGGCCATACTGCCGACGTCGCCCTTGATGGGGCTGTTGGTGGTCTTGTCCTTGAAGGGCAGGATGGCGATGCGTTTGACCTGGATGTTAACCGGCGGCGGGGTGTATTGGGTCACCGGGGTGGTGTCCTTGGTGTATGAGGAAGAGACGCTGGAAGAACCGCAACCCGCGATAAAGCTTAAAGCCAGTCCCGCGACCAGTCCGCTTAAAACATGTTTTTTCATCTGATAAACTCCTTTCAATATATGGTTAATTAAAATCTTATAACAGAGCCCAGCCAAAAAGTCAAGGAAATAATTATGATATGCAGGATGAACCAGCCGGGCGAGCCGAGTTTAAAGTGGCGCATATTAAAAGACCTCCTTGCCGATGAAGTATACCGCGGCGATGGCGACAAGATGAATCAGCCACCAGCCCAGGTTGGGGTATCGGGCGAACCTGGAACGGAGCGGGAAATCTTTGGCCAGGTCGGTGAACTCCAGGTCGAATAAGGCTTTGCCGGCGGCGAACTTGCCGATTAGCAGCAGGATGTCGGCCAGGGTGGTGTTGAGGATGATATCCTTGGCCGTGAATGCCTGGGGTATTTTGCCCAGCGAGAAGTCGGCCATCATTATGATGCCGAAGATGACGCTCATACCGTTGATGATGTATCCTAGCGCCAGGGTGCGCCGGGACAGGAATAGCCAGGGCACGACCGCGATATTCAGAATCCCGATGATGAAGGGCAGATAGTTGACCTGGTTGTTCCAGGGCGAGTGGATGCGCAGATGGAGCAGCCAGCCGCCTAGCGAGATGAAAAACAGGCCGAAGATTAAGGTAAGCTTCAGGTTTTGTTTCTGGGTCATATTATAAGGCGCAGGTTAACCAAGCTCTTTTAACAGAGCGGTCAGGAGTCGGATATGCTCCTGCTCCTGTGCTATAAGTTTGTCGAGTTCCGGCCGGCCCCATTCGGGGCGGGTGAACTTTTTCATCTGGATAAAGAAGAGTATGGAATCTTTTTCGAAGTCGAGGGCCAGATTAACCACGTCCGGGGCCGTTTTTATGTTTCCGGACGCTTCCTTAAGATAGCCCGGGCGGATGAAAACGTTGGAGTCGGACAGGGATTTGATATAGTTCAGGTCATCTTCGGAGAGCTCCTTTAATTCGAGGAAGGAGCCTTTCTTGCTGAGGAACTCATTAAGCAGGCGTTCGAACATCAGGCGGTGAGAGTGTTCTTCGGCGGACAGCCTGCGGCAGACGTCCTGGGTCTTCTTATCTCCGGCCTGTTTGGACATAGCCAGGTAGAATTCCTCGCCGTTTTGTTCGATGCCTATGGCCACGTGGAATATTTCCTCGGCATTGAAAAAGTAACTCATTGGGACTCCTTTTTTAGCGTATCAATAGATCAAAAACCAGCCGGAAGTCAAGAAAGATTATTAGCAATATATTTTGCCTGGGGCGGGAATAGTGATAAGTTACGCTTATGAAAATAACAGCTTTGTACGGGAGCCCGCGGGCCGGCGGCAATACGGATATTTTGATGGACGAATTCCTCCGGGGCGTGCTGGCGGTTGCGCCGGATGCGGATATAAAAAGACTACACGTCCGTGATTTGAACATATATCCCTGCACCGAATGCAATGCCTGCTTTAAAACGGGTGATTGTGTCTTTGATGATGATATGACCGGGATTTACGGCCGGCTTTTGGAGTCCGATATGGTGGTTTTGGCGGCGCCGGTATTCTTTTACGGCCTGCCGTCACAGCTGAAGGCGTTGGTTGACCGGACCCAGGCGCTTTGGGCGCGTAAGCATATCCTCAAACAAGACTTGGGCCGGAAGCGAGCCGGGTTCTTTATCTCGGCGGGCGGCACCAAGGGTCAGTCGCTTTTTGACGGCGTCAAGCTTACGGCGAAGTATTTCTTTGATGCGATTAACGTTGAATATAAGGGTGAACGTTTCTATCAAAGCATAGACAACAAGGGTGATATCAGGAAGCATCCCACCGCTCTGCCGGATGTCTTTGAGTCCGGCAAATCAATGGCCGATTCAACCGAGCCATAATTTATTTAAGAGGCTATGGCTTCCTTTTTAATGGGTGGTTTAAGCATTGCAGATATACCGGCAGCGGCCAAGCAGAGAACACCGCAAATAGTAAAGGCCAGCGGGAAATTACCAAGGTCGCCGAGTTTCCCGCCCAGGATAGGCCCAAAAATCCCGCCGATGCCGTAAGCTAAGAATACCCAGCCGTAATTTTGGCCGATATATTTAGCACCGAAGGTATCCGCGCAGATAGTCGGAAATAATGAGAAGTTACCGCCGAAATTGAAACCGATCATGGTGGCGCCCAGATATAATAACCCGGTTGTTCCGGCAAACCATTGGAAAAGAATCATAAATATGCCTTGTGTGGTGGTCATGATAATTATCGAGAGTTTGCGCCCTATTTTATCGGAAATGATGCCCCAGACAATACGGCCCAATCCGTTGGCTAATGAATAAAAAACCGCCATAGCTGTACCGGCCACGGCTTTAGCGGCGGCTTCACTCATACCCGACTGTGCCATAAGCGCTTTTGTCGGGAACAACTTCATCAGCCCGATGGTCATAAGACCGGCTCCGGCGCTGAATACGAAAATGATGAATATCATAAAGAATTGGCCGGTTTTGAGCATCTCGCTGCAGGAAAAATCAACTGCGCCGCAGGCCTTGCCCGCCTGGGGAGCTGGTGGTTCCCATCCGGCCGGTTTCCAGCCTGCCGGCGGAAAGACCATCCAGATACCGCCGATAATTACCATAACGAAGAAAATAACGCCGTAAATAGCAAAGGTATTGCTCAATCCATAGGTGGCAATCAGACCGCCCCATTCACTGGCCAGCTTAACCCATAGCATGGCGCCGAATCCGAATCCGGCCACGGCGATGCCGGTAATGAGCCCTTTCTTGTCCGGGAACCAACGCATACATACGGCAATAGGCACGACATAGGCTAATCCGATGCCGCTGCCGCCGATAACGCCGATAAAAAGAATGACGAGAGGTTTGCTTATTCCTCCGACCAAACCGCCGAAGAGGTAACCTAATCCAAGGACAATACCGCCGGAGATAGCCAGCTTGCGCGGACCAATCTTGGGCATAAGGCGTCCGGCCAACACCATGACAACGGCGAAGAAGGCCAAGCCGGCCGAAAACACATATTGCGTGTCGGAATTAGACCAACCGGCTTCTTTGAGCGGCGAGGTAAAAACCGACCAGGCGTATATGGCGCCCAAGGCTAATTGAATAAGCACCGCGCCGACAACCACCAAATAACGATTCATTACTTTTTCTTCGGGCATAAATTACTCCTCTTAAGTATTTATAATTAATGATTGAAGGGTAGTATAGAAAAGCAGGGATAAAAGCAAGAAAAACAGGAGATTTGGTATTTACCAAACAGCCGTAATCTGGATATCGTTCACATTGGTGCCGGTCGGGCCGGTTTTAACAAGCGAGCCGATAGCCTTGTGGAAATGGTAGGAATCGTTACCTTTCAGTAATTTAAACGGATTCAATCCTTTAGCGACAGCTTTGTCGACGGATGAGTCGTCAACCATCGCTCCGGCAGTTTCTTTTACATTATCTATTCCGTCCGTGCTGCAGCTCAGGCAGATGAAGTTATGGAAGTTAAGCTTTTTCATCCGGAGGGCGAAGGCTAAGGCGTATTCCTGGTTACGGCCGCCGGTGCCGTTACCCTTGACGGTGACGGCGGTTTCTCCGCCGGAAATGATGAACAATGGTTTGGTCCTTGATTTTGCCAGTTTAATTGTTTGTTCAGCATTAACACTTGCCGCGATGCGCGCCTCGCCAGTAACAGCTTGAGGCAGAATAATAGTCTCATAACCGAGTGATTTTGCCTTGGTTCGGGCGGATGATAAAGCCAGGCTGTTTGAACCGACAAGGATTGGCCTGGCGTTGAAGAAATACTTGTCTTTCGGTTTGGGGGTTTCTAATGCGGCGTCTTTCATTCCGAATAGGATTCTTTCGCTTATGGAATATGGTGTTTTAGTCCAGATGTCGTATTTTACGAGGATATTATAAACGTCCTTGAATGTGGATGAGTCGGGCAGGGTCGGGCCGGAAGAGACCATATTCATTTCATCGCCGACGACATCGGATAAAACCAGGGTAATCAGGGATGCCGGATGGGCATAAAGAGCCAGCCAGCCGCCCTTAAACATATCGATATGTTTGCGAACGGTATTCATTTCGCGGATATCGGCTCCGGATTTAAGGAGCAAGCCGGTTAATTGCTGTACGTCCTTTAATGTGCTGCCGGCGGCCGGAATAGTGAGCAAAGACGAGCCGCCGCCTGAAGCAAGGTAGATAACCAAGTCATTTGATGCCGGGTTGCCGAGCATTTCTTTGATATCAATAGCCCATTGCAGGCTTTGCTTATCAGGGATGGGATGGGCTGAGCTGCGCACCTTGATTTTATCTGGGGCCGGTTTTTTCGGGTAATTATCCGGGATGCAGACTATACCGCCGGTCAAGTAGCGGCCCAGTATTTTCTCCGTTGCCAGGGCCATCAATAGGGCGGCCTTGCCCGCGCCGAAGACATAAACACTTCGAATCCTATCCAGGTTATATTGGTATTTTTCGATTTGTAGAATTGGGCCGTTCCTGGCCAGGTGTTTAAGGGTGGCATTGTAAGGATTGGCGGATCTCAGGGCCGCGGCAAAGACGGCCTTGACATCAAATTTGATATTTGATAACGAAACCATTAATTGATTTTGAACTGGATGAGATATACGCCGGCCACAACCAGTAAAACGCCGGCCATTTGGATGATGGACATATATTCCTTAAGAAGAAATATTCCCAGTAAGGCTGTCACCAGCGGGTAGATTGAGCTTATGGGGACCACTTTACTGGCCGGCGCCAGCTGTAAGGCGGCGTAATATGCCAGCATGGCGATGAACCCGGACAGTAATCCGCTCAATGAAAATAAAACCACCGAGCGCATGTCATTCTGGACGAACGAGACGAGTTCTTTGGTCTTGCCGTTTATGATAATGGCCGTAATTAACATAAAAAGGATGGCCGCCGCCCGGACGGTCAGCCCGATCAGCGGTTCGCCCTGCTTTAAGGCCAGTTTATCGATAACCGCGGCAATTCCCCAGCCTAAAATAGCGATGCCCAGGAAAACAATTACTTTTACAGGCATAATAGTTCATCCTTTCTAAAACAGCGATGCTTTTCCGGGCGAGTATAAATAATCGGCAGGATGAATTCAAGGATTATTAATTATCCCAGTTTAAAACCTTTTTCTCTAAACAGCCTGACGCAGGCATCAACCGCATCAGAATCATAAAGCAACCCTTTATTTTTAGTTATTTCATCAAGAGCGGCATCCAACCCGATGACCGAGCGGTACGGCCGTTCTAATGCCATGGACTCGACCACATCAGCCACGCCCAGTATTCTTGATTCAATAAGGATGTCTTCACCTGAAATGCCGAGCGGATATCCCGATCCGTTCATACGTTCGTGGTGCTGATGGATTACCAGGGCTACTGGCCAGGGGAATTCGATATTCTGGAGTATTTCAAATCCGCTCTGCGGATGTATTTTGATGATGTTCATTTCTGTTTCGGTTAATTTGCCCGGCTTGCGTAAAATTTCCGCCGGAACGGAAATTTTTCCGATATCATGAAGCATTCCGGCAACCCGGATGCATTCTATTTTTTCTTCCGGAAGATTCATTTTCTTGGCTATGGCTTCCGCCAGGCGGGCCGTATTGTATTGGTGGCCGGCAGTGTATGGGTCTCTTTTTTCGGCAAGGGAAGAAAGGGTATCAACGATTCCTTTAAGTGTTTTATGCAAGCGATCAAAGCTTTGCTTCAGCTCGAATTCGGTTCGCTTGCGCGCAGTGATATCCTTGACCGTGCCCATCGTGGCGACCCGGTTTTTGTAGGTGATCAGCCCGACGGTCAAGTTAACCGTTAGTTTGGTCCGGCCGTCTTTTTGCAAGATATTAAATTCATATTCCTTGGGGGTGGTTTCCCCGGACTGTCTTTTGGTATAACGTTCCGAAACCATGGCCACGTCTTCGGGCGCGATGAATTTAGTGAAACTTGCCCCGATGACTTCTTCGGCCGGGTAGCCGGTTGCTTTTATAAAGGCGTCGTTTGCGAATTGTATTTTTTCATCCTGGATGACAAAAATACCGTCCTGGATGTTTTCCACTAAATTGCGATATTTTTCTTCACTTTCATGCAGTGCATTCTCAGTTTGTTCTTGGGATGTGATATCTCTGGATATACCCATAACCGCTGTTACTTTTTTAGCGGTATTCTTTATCGGGGCCAGCCAGCTGCCCAGCCACAGTTCGCCATTAGGATAAGTCGTTTTGGCTCGGACATATAATGGTTCGCCGCTGTCAAAAACAGTCTGGATGTTGGACTTGAATCGCCGGCTAGTTTCAGGCGGAAATAATTTTTCCAGTTTCTGGCCTACCAATTCCGCCTGATTTTTATGAAGAGTGGTCGCCGCAAAGGTATTGACATATTGGACTGTGCCGTTGAGGTCAACGATATAAATCATATCCTGGGCCGCTTCAGCCAGCGTTCGGTAGCGTTTTTCGCTTTGGTGCAGTGCCGTTTCCATCAGTTTACGGGCCGTGATATCACGCCCGAAACTTACCGTTCCAATCACAGTGCCTTTTTGGTAAATTGGAGCAATATTAACTGACAGAGTTAGTAGCGCGCCGCTTCGGTTATAAATCCTGACGGTATATTGCTGAGTTTCGCCGGTCAATACTTGCTTGAATACTTCATTAACCGGGTTTACGTCGTCCGGGTAAAGCAAGGGAAAGAATGATTTGCCCTGCCAATCTTCAAATTTATGCCCGGTTATTACTTCGGCCTGGCGGTTAAAAAAGGTGAAATTCCCCTGGATGTCCAAAGTCCAAATCAGGTCGTTAGCGGTTTCTATAATAGTCCGGTAGCGCTCTTCGCTTTCTTTCAGGGCTTCTTCGGCCAGTTTACGGTCGGTAATGTCGCGGGATGATTCAATAATTCCCATAAAATTGCCCTTATTATCAAAAATAGGCGAGGCCATTAATTCAATGTGTTTTACTTGCCCGTCAGGCATTAGATGCTCATGAACAACAGAGGTTATTTTCCCTGTTTTACCGGTGATTTCAAGCGGACATAAGCCGGGTTTACTTTTGTAACAGGGCTGGTGTTCTTTATGCAGGATATCATAGCAGAATAAGACACGGTTGGGATCAGTGTTTTCAGAAATGAATGACCGGGCTGTTTTATTCATCATCTTGACATGATAATCTTTATTAATGACCAAAATAGGTTCGGGTACGCCGTTCATAACCAATTCCAGGAATTTAAACGCCTCCTGAATCGCCGATTCGGCCTCCTTTTCTTTTGTGATATCTCGGACATATTCAATAACGCCTGTCCGTTTGCCGGTCACTTTATCGATAAAAGGGAAAGTATACAACCCCTGCCAACCGACAATTTTGCCGTTAGGCCCGGTTTTGGGGACAACCTCGAAAGCAGGTTGGTTAGTTTTTAGGGTTGTACGGGTTGGGCATACTTCACAAGGAGCTGTTCTTCCGTGATAGACCTGATAGCATTTTTTACCATTCAACGGCATGGCGTGCTGGTACCACTTTTCCATGGCCTGGTTTACTTTGAGTATATTATAGTCGTTATCAAGGACGCTGACGCCGTCCTGAATGCTGGAAAATATATTATTTAGAAACTCTTCGTTATTTCTAAGTGTATTTTCGCATTTCTTCTGAATGGTGAAATCGATGCCGGTACCGATGATGTATTCCGGTTCGTTAGCATCATCCAATAAGACGTTGGCGGACCAGCGGATTAAATGTTCCTCACCGGCTTTGTCTTTCCAGATCCGTTCCATCGGCTCGATAGATTTGGTGTTTTTCAGTTCGGTAAATAGAGTTTTGATTTTTCCTGCTTCTTCCGATGGCGTGAATTTACTCCAGATTGTTTTGCCCTTCAGGTTATCCGGCGAATATCCGGTCAGTTGCTGGGCCGCTTTATTAAAAAGGATGATGTTCCCGTTTTTATCCAGCACCACTACGTAGACATCCAGATTGTTAAGCACCTCGAAAAGGGCTTTATGCTGTATAGGTATTTCGGGTTGGGATTTGTCGTTTGAATTAATAGGTTTGTCTTTCATTTGCCAGATAATATTACCAGAACGTGCCCGGAAAGTCAACAAAAATACCCGACAGTTAATCGAAGAATTGCAGATAAATCGCCCGGACCACGCGTTTGATGAACTTATCCTTGATGATGAAATAATAAGCCACCGAAGACGCTCCGGCCGAGATAACCTCGACATTGACGTCCTCATCGGCCACGGCCTTGAAAACCTGGGCAGCCAAGCCCTTGGCTCTGACCAGACCCTCGCCGACTATGCCGACCAGGGCGATGCCCTTGACCTTTTCCAGGTGTTCGATGACGTTGATGCGCGCCTTGGTCAGCGCCTGATAGGCCGATTCCAGGTCATCCTTGGCCAGCAGGATGTTAATGCAGGTCTGCGACGTTATGACCGACTTGATATTTAGCCCGCGGTTGACGATGCTGGCCGTAATATCCTGGAGCACGCCCGGCTTATAGCCCACGCCGGCTCCGTGGATTTTCAGGATGGCGATATTTCTGTCGTAAGCGATGCCTTTGACGATATCCCTGCTTTTGTATCCCTGAGCCACTATGGCCGTGCCTTTGTGCTTGGGATTGAAGGTGTTGCGGATGATGATGGGTATTTTCTTGAGCATGGCCGGTTCGACCATCCGGGGATGCAATATCTCGGCGCCGAAGTAGGCCATCTCGGCCGCTTCGTCGTAAGAAAGCACATCCAAAAGATGCCCGCTCCGGACTATCTCTGGGCTGACACTCATAAAACCGTCGACGTCTTTCCATATTTCCAGCTGGTCGGCGTCAAGCGCGTAAGCCACGACCGAAGCACTGTAATCGCTGCCGCCCCGGCCGAAGGTGGTCGTTCGCTGGTAGCGGTCGCATCCGAAAAACCCGGTTATAAGCGGGACCGCGTTTTTCTTGATTATGGGCATCAGGTTATGCCTCAGGCTCCGGGTGGCCAGCGGCAGGATGGCCGAAGCCTTACCGAAATCGCCATCCGTAATCATGCCTATTTTATCGGCCTCGAGCGGTTCGGCCCGGGCGCCCAGGCTCTGGAGTACCTCGGCCATGACCAGTACAATCAGACGTTCGCCGAAACTGATGATGAAATCCTGCGTCCGGTTGCTGACTTCTTCCACATAGCTGACGCCGTAAAACAAGCGCTCTAGCTTGGACAGGTTAAGATTGAGCGAGCGGACGGTCTCAGGCCGTATGGCCTTTTTGCCCAGGGCGGTTTTCAGGATGTCGAAATGCCGGGTTTTCAGGTTCTGGACGAATCTTTTTATCTGCGCTTGGCTTGATGGTTTGCTGGAGCAGGTCCGGATGAAACCAAGCAGGCTGTCGGTCACGCCGTTAAGGGCCGAAAGCACCACCGCTTTATCGCCCTTGGTGTTGATGATAATCCTGGCCACGTCGCGGAAAGCGGCCGGACTTTTCAGGCTGGCCCCGCCGAATTTAAGGACTTTCATTATTACCTTTCAGTTAATGGCGACACTGCGCCACTTATTTGACATCGGAAAGAAAAAAGATATAGTTAAATTTATTATATGAACAAGACCAACCGCCGGTTATCGGGCCTGGATAAAAAATATCTCTGGCATCCGTTTACCCAGATGAAAGAATGGATGTCCGACGATATGGTTATAATCAGCCGGGCCAAAGGCAACTATCTTTATGACAGCCGGGGCCGGCGTTATCTGGATGGCGTGTCTTCGCTTTGGTGCAACGTGCACGGACACGGCCGTCCCGAAATTGACCGGGCCGTTCGGGGACAGCTCAACCGGGTGGCTCATTCGACTATGCTTGGTCTGGCCAACGTTCCAGCCATAGAATTGGCCCGGGAGCTGATTCGGGTCGCGCCCAAGGGACTGAGCCGTGTGTTTTATTCCGACAGCGGTTCCACGGCCGTGGAAATAGCGCTGAAAATGGCCTTTCAGTTCTGGCAACAGGCGCCCGGCAACCGCAAAGCCAACACACGTAAGACCAAATTCCTGACTTTTGCCAACGCCTATCACGGCGATACCATCGGTTCGGTCAGCCTGGGCGGCATGGACCTGTTTCACGCCATATATAAGCCGTTATTGTTCAAGACCATCCAGGCGCCGGCGCCATATTGTTACCGCTGCCCGCTCAATATGGAAAGAAGCGCCTGCCGGATGGAATGCCTGCTTAAAGCCGAGCAACTGATTAAGAAACATCACCGGCAATTGGCCGGGATAGTCATAGAACCGCTAATCCAGGGTGCGGCCGGGATGATTACCCAGCCGGCCGGATTTCTCAAACGGCTCCGCCAGTTGTGTACTCAATATAACATCTTGTTCATTGTTGACGAGGTGGCCACCGGTTTCGGCCGGACCGGACGGATGTTTGCCTGCGAACACGAATCTGTTCGGCCTGATATTATGGCTGTGGCCAAGGGCATCACCGGCGGCTACCTGCCCCTGGCCGCCACTCTGACCACGGAAAAGGTCTTCGCCGCGTTTCTGGGCGAATATCGGGACAACAAGACCTTCTTTCACGGCCACACCTATACCGGCAATCCGCTGGCCTGCGCGGCCGCCCTGGCTAACCTGGAAATATTCCGTAAAGACAAGACCATTCGGCAGTTGGGACCTAAGATTCGCCGGCTCACCGAACGACTAAATGAATTCCGGCGCCTGGCCCATGTCGGCGATATCCGCCAATGCGGACTTATGGTCGGGATAGAGTTGGTCCGGGACAAGGCCGCAAAACAGCCTTATCCTTACCAGGCCAGAATGGGGCGCAGGGTCATGCTCAATGTCCGCCAGCACGGGATAATCCTGCGCCCCTTGGGTGATGTGATAGTCCTGATGCCGCCGTTAAGTATTTCCGGTCGGCAGTTGGAATACCTGCTCGACGCGGTTTGGCGCGCTATCGAGGAAATCCGCTGATTGTTGTGCTTATTTCTGAGTCTGTTTGTAAATCTTTGCCTCGGTGTCACTCAGGGTTATGGCTATTGACTTGCCTTCCCGGTTGACGTTGACCTTGTTTTCCCGGGCCAGCCAACCCATTGCCATAGTGGCTATTTCCGGTTTCAGCTTCATCTCCAGAGCGATGGCTGACAGAGACGTCTTGCCGTTTTTGCCCAGGTGTTTCCACATTTCGCCGGCGGTCTTGCCTATTTCCGCTTTTAACATTATTGTCACCCCCTTCCAATGTCTTTAAATATCGTTATTTCCAGGCTGGTTATTGTAATAAGTCCGGCAATTTTGTCAATAGGAAAATAGATATTCCGGCAAAAATAATATTACCGAAAAAGTATCATTTAATTTGACTCCGGTCGCCGGATATAATAGATTCCCGCAAAAGAAAGGTAGTGTGGCAGTTTGATGCCACGATGAACATCGTGGCAGAATTACTGCCAACTATACTGGGCTGATAACTCATTACATTCTAACAGCCCAAGTAAAGGAGTGACCTATGAATAAACTGACAAAACAGGCGGTTGTTTGCGGGATAATGGTTATGGCCTTGCTCGCATCCGGCTGCGGAGAGGAGAAAACACCGATGGATACCAACGTTAACAAGGCTCCGGTCGAAATCACCACCACGTCCGGATTGAAATACATTGATTTGACGGTCGGCACCGGCGTCGAAGCCCGTCCGGGCAAGAGCGTCTCGGTTCATTATACCGGCTGGCTGACCAACGGCACCAAGTTCGACAGTTCCAAAGACCGGGGCCAGCCGTTTGTCTTCGGCTTGGGCGCCGGACAGGTCATCCGCGGTTGGGACGAAGGCGTGGCCGGAATGAAAATCGGCGGCAAGCGCAAGCTGACCATCCCGCCGCAAATCGGCTATGGCCCGCGCGGCGCCGGCAATGTTATTCCGCCTAACGCTACGCTTATCTTCGAGGTGGAACTGTTGGGCGTGCAATAGCGCCGGCGGTTATTTTTCTTCGATCAGGAGCAATTTGTTGGCCGCCGGTTTATCCATCTTCTGGACCTTGCCGCAGGGCCAGCGGACTTCCAGCTTGTCTATCTGCTTGATGTTGCCTATCCCAAAATATGCCAGATACGGGGCATACGAGGTGGAGCAAGTCGTTATCCCGATTTCCCGCATTTGAGTTTCTGTGCCGGCAGACAATATTATTCGCGCGCCGATTCCAAATTTATTGCAATGATTACCTTTTAATTTTACTTGAAGCCAGCTGTTCTTATTATTGCAATCGTTCTTGAACAGGCGCAGGCAATTCGGCGCGCCTTTGTCAGATACCACCTTGCCGCCGGTGATTAAGTCAACATCGCCGTCGTTATCATAATCAACCGGTGTGCAGATATAGGTGTCCCAGATCCGGGCCCCGGCCTGGTTGGTCAGCTCGTCAAAGTAGACCTCTTTGCCGTTGCCATTACGGAACAGCCGGGAAAAGGCATAAGGCAGTTCGTCATAAATCTGGGTAATGAATAAATCAAGGAAGCCATCATTGTCAAAGTCGGCTAAAGACGTGCCGCAGATGGTTTCTTCCTCTCCGCCGATTGTCTTTAGCGGAATGCCGGCTTTTACCCGGATGTCCGTAAATCTATACTGCTTGGCTGGGCCAAGATTCTGGCATATTTTCGCGTCATCGCAGATAAAACCCCGGCCGGACTGGATATCCTTATGGGCAAAATTTCCGACCACCAAATCCAATAGGCCATCATTATTGATATCTCCGAAGGCCGAAGCAATGGTATGGCCGAAATAACCCTGACGTTCTATGCCATTGACTCCTTTGTCGACGGCCACGTTTCTGAACGTATTGTCCTTCTGGAGTTCCCAGAGGTAGTTAGGTCTGAGCCTGTAGTTGGAGACATAGATATCCGTCAGCCCGTCGTTGTTATAGTCGCCGATAACAGCGCTCCGGCCGGGCAGAGGCGAGTTTTTCTCGGCGGTCATGCCGGCCTTCTCTGTGACATCAACGAATCTGCTTTTTTCGTTATGGAGCAACCGGTCCGCCAGGCTGGCCTTATCAGATTGATAATTAACGATATAAAGGTCGGGATAGCCGTCGCGGTCATAATCAAGGCAGGCCGCGCCGGTGGTCAGCACATTATCATTAATATCGCCGGCCTGGACAGAAATATCAACGAACTTATAATCAGGCTTGCCGGTATTGCGCCAGAGGGTATCTTTTTGCCCAAAAGTGAGCAGGTCTAAATTGCCGTCATTGTCATAATCTATCCAGAGTGCGCCGCCGCCGTCAAAACTTATGCCGGCATCAACAGTAACATCGGTAAATTTCCAGGCGGGCGGGCCGCTATTGCGGAAAAGTTGCTGGCCCCTGAGGATGAAATCCTGGTAACCATCGTTGTTATAATCAGCCCAAGCCAGTTGGGCATCCCGCGCCCCGATGTCTTTCAATCCGGCTGATTCGGCAACTTCGGTGAATTTTATAGGCGGCGCGGACGAAGATTCTTCCGCGACATTATAAGTTTGGACAAGTAGGCATAAAGAAACAGCCGTGATATATAACAAGAAAATACTTTTTCTCACAGGTATTCTATTCCTTGATATCCACGTTCTTACACGAGGCCGGTTCCGAGGTTGCCGCATTGCAGGCGTCAAAATACAGATGGCCTTCCTTTACCCGGATGACTATCTGGTTGAATTCCTTATAGGCGTCTTTGAGTATCTGCTCGGAGAGCGGATCCTCAATGAATTTCTCTATCGCCCGCTTGAGCGGCCGGGCGCCGAAATCGGGATTATACCCTTGGTCAATCAGGAAGTCTATCGCTTCCGGCGTCATAACCAGGTCCAGTTTGCGGTCTTTTAACCGTGCCCTGACTCCGGCCACCTCGATATCCACGATGCTCTTCAGGTCGGATTTGTCGAGGGACTTGAAGACAATCACGTCGTCCAGCCGGTTCAGGAACTCCGGCCGGAAATATTTCTGGACCTCCTTGAGGAGCATATCCTTCATCGTTTCGTACGAAGAATCCACCGTGGTTTTCTTAAAGCCCATAACCGCTTGGTTTTTAATCAGGTCGGCGCCGATGTTCGATGTCATAATCAGGATGACGTTCTTGAAATCGATATGCCGTCCGAAGCTGTCCGTCAGTCGGCCTTCTTCCATAATCTGGAGGAGCATATTGAACACGTCGGTATGGGCTTTTTCTATTTCGTCCAGCAGCACCACCGCGTAAGACCGGCGCCTGATTTTCTCGGTCAGCTGTCCGCCTTCTTCGTAGCCGACATAGCCGGGCGGCGCGCCGACCAGGCGCGAAACGTTGTGCTTTTCCATATATTCGGACATATCAATCTGGATAAGGGCGTCTTCCTCGCCGAACATCACCTTGGCCAGCGCTTTGGCTAAAAGGGTCTTGCCGCATCCGGTCGGACCGACGAAGATGAACGAGCCAATCGGACGGCGCGGGTCTTTCAACCCGGACCTCGACCGCCTGATGGCTTTGGAAATGGCGTAGATGGCCTCGTCCTGGCTGACCACCATCTTGTGCAGTTCTTCTTCCATCTTGAGCAGTTTCTCGGCTTCCTTCTTCTCCAGCCGGGAAAGCGGCACGCCGGTCATCCGGGCCACCGTCTCGGCGATGATGTTTTCGTCCACCTGGCCGACCGTTTCGGCCGTCTTTTTCTTCCATTCCTTAAGCGATGTTTCCTTATGCTGTCGCAGTTTTAGTATCTTATCGCGTATCTGGGCGGCCTTCTCGAAGTCCTGGGCCGCGATGCTGGCTTCCTTGTCCTTTTCCATCTGCAAGACCTCGTTTTCCAGGTCTTTCAGGTCCGGCGGTTTGTTCATCGAGCGCAACCGCACCCGGGCTCCGGCCTCGTCCATTACGTCAATGGCCTTGTCCGGCAGGTAGCGTCCGCTGATGTAGCGGTATGAAAGCTCCACGCAGTTTTCCAGGGCCAGGTCGCTGAACTTAACCCCGTGATGCGCTTCGTATTTCTCGCGCAGTCCTTTAAGAATCAGCAGGGCTTCGGCCTTGGTCGGCGGGTCGACCATTATGGTCTGGAACCGGCGCTCCAGCGCGCCGTCCTTTTCCACGTGTTTGCGGTATTCGTCCAGGGTAGTGGCGCCGATGCATTGTATCTGTCCCCGGGACAACGCCGGTTTGAGCACGTTGGAGGCGTCGATGGCGCCTTCAGCCGCGCCGGCCCCGACCAGCGTATGCATCTCGTCTATGAACAGGATGATGTGCTTGGCCTTGATGACCTCGTTCATCACCGCCTTGATGCGTTCCTCGAATTGGCCGCGATACTTGGTGCCGGCCACCATCAGCGGCAGGTCAAGTATGACGATGCGTTTTTCCTTGAGTATTTCCGGCACGTTGCCGGCCACGATATCCAATGCCAGTCCTTCGACGATGGCGGTTTTGCCTACGCCGGCTTCGCCCAGCAGGACGGGGTTGTTCTTGGTTCTCCGGCAAAGTATCTGGATGAGTCGTTCAATCTCATTGCGCCGGCCGATGACCGGGTCCAGCTGGTTCTGCGAGGCCATAGCGGTCAGGTCGCGCCCGAAGGCGTCCAGCGCCGGGGTTTTGGACCGGCCCGGTGATGTCCGTCCGCCCGACTTTGCCGCGGCCGCCCCTTCTGATTCCTCATCGACACCGCCGTGCGAAGGCATACCTTCGCCCAGGATAGCGCCGATTTCCTCGCGCAATGCGTCCAGCTTGACGCCCAGGTTCTTGAATATCCGCGCCGCGATGCCGTCTTCCTCGCGGAGCAGGCCCAGCAACAGGTGTTCGGTGCCGATGTAATCGTGTTTAAGGTGAGTCGCCTCCTCGTGGGCGAATTCCAGGGCCTTCTTGGCGCCCGGCGTAAAGGGCAGTTGCCCGCCGACGGTCGGACGCGGCTCGGTCTTTATCACCCGCTCCACCTCGTCCATCACCTTTTTGATGTCCAGTTCCATATTGAGCATGGCCCGGGCGGCCACGCCGCTGCCTTCACGCAGCAGGCCCAGCAACAGGTGTTCGGAGCCGATGCTTTCGTGGCCCAGCCGTTGCGCCTCGATTCTGGATAAGCTGATTACTTTTCGTGCCCGGTCGGTGTATTTGTCAAACATAAAGTACTCCTCTTAGAGGCTGTTAGCGACAAAGGAGCGTTACAGCCTCTTAGATCCCGTAATCATTCATAAGAATGATTTCGGGATACTACCTTTAACTAAATAAATACGAAACCCTAAACAAATCACAAATACTAATTCCTAATGCCCTAAACAATTCATCTGTTGTTTAGAGTTTGTTTATTAGAATTTGTAGCTTGTTTCGAATTTAGATATTAGTACTTAGTATTTTCTCCTAAATTGTATTCCCCGTAATCTTTTTATATGCCTCTGCGTATTTAGCCGATGTTTTATTTATAATCTCCTCCGGCAGTTTGGGCGGAGGCGGAGTCTTGTTCCAGTTGATGCTTTCCAAGTAATCCCGGAGGAACTGCTTGTCGAACGACGGCTGTCCTTTACCCGGAGCGTAGCTGTCGGCCGGCCAGAAGCGAGACGAATCAGGGGTCAGCGCCTCGTCCACCAGGATGATTTCGTTATTAACGGTGCCCCACTCGAACTTGGTATCGCAGATGATGATGCCCTTGGTCAGGGCGTATTTATGGGCCGCCTCGTATACTTTAATGCTCCGGTCGCGCAGTTCTTTTGCGGCCGGTTCGCTTATTATGTTAGCCATCTGCTCGAAAGAGATATTCTCATCGTGGCCCGAGGTGGCCTTGGTGGACGGCGTAAAGATGGTCTGGGGCAGGCGGTCCGATTCTTTCAGCCTGGCCGGTAGTTTGACGCCCGAGACGGAGCCGGTCTTGGAATAATCCTTCCAGCCAGACCCGGCCAGGTAGCCCCGGACGATGCACTCGACCGGGAAGACCTTGGCGCTCTTGACCAGCATCGAGCGTCCAACTAATTGAGATTCGTATTTCTTAAGGATATCAGCCGTTTTCTTATCGGTCAGCCGGCAGATTTCGGCGAAATCGGAGCTGACGAAATGCGAGCCGGTGATGTCGCGGATAAGCCGGAACCAGAAGGTCGAGATAGCCGTCAGTACCTGGCCTTTGAAAGGGATGCCGTCGGACATAATGACATCAAAAGCCGAGATCCGGTCGGTGGTGACGATGAGCAGGTAGTCCCGGTCGATTTTGTATATATCGCGGACCTTGCCCTGCCCGACCCGTTCCAGTTCGCGGATATCGGTGGTCAGCACAACGTTTGGTTTAGGCATAAATTTTATAACAGTGACTGGACGAGACTTTATTTTAGTGTCCCGCGCCATCGGCGCAATTCGTGCTTTCGTGGTAAATAGATTGTCTCTTAAAGTCCCTGTTTAGATTTTCTTGTATAGCAAAATCAGCGGCCGGTGTCAAGAAAAGAGAAAAGCATACCTTATTAGCACTTATCCCAAGCGTAGCCTTTTCCTACACACTGTATACTGGATACTATTATTTGACATATTTCTTATCCAGTGCTATTCTGCGTATAAAGAATCAGGTGAAAGGAAAGTTGTAGCAATACGAGGAGATATTCCATTTTTACGGTTTGAATAGGAAGCAGAATAATTATGTCAAAACAGAATGAGTTAGAAACACGGCTGTGGGATGCGGCGGACCAGTTGTGGGCGAATACTGGTCTGAAACCATCAGAGTTTTCGGTTCCGGTGCTGGGTCTAATATTCCTTAAATTTGCTGATTTTAAGTTTACTGCCGTTAAAGATGAGATAGAAAAGCAACATCAGAAAAGTGGTAGCAGACGCTCTATCTCCAAGGTGGATTATCAGGCAAAAGGCGTTTTGTATCTGCCGGAAAAGAGCCGGTTTTCTTACCTGATAAACCTGCCTGAAGGCGCCAATATCGGCAAAGCCATTAATGATGCAATGAAGGCAATTGAGGCGGAAAATGAGGAATTAAGGGATGTTCTGCCTAATACCTATCAGGAAATTGAAAATAGTGTTTTGGTTACATTGCTAAAGATATTCTCCGGTATTCCAATGGATATAGAGGGCGATGTCTTTGGTAAGATTTATGAATATTTCTTAGGTGAATTCGCCAAGAAGGAAGGACAAAAAGGCGGAGAATTTTATACACCCACATCGCTGGTCAAGCTTATTGTTGAGGTAATAGAGCCATTCCACGGCAAAATCTACGACCCGGCCTGCGGCTCAGGCGGTATGTTCGTCCAGAGCGCCAGATTTGTGAAAAGGCATAAAGGCAAACCCAGTTCTGAAATAGCGGTTTATGGTGAAGAAAAGACTGCCAACACTATCAGGTTATGCAAAATGAATCTGGCGGTACACGGATTAGCCGGTGATATTAAAGAGGGAAATACTTATTATGAAGATGTTCACAAATCCTTGGGCAAGTTTGATTTTGTAATGGCAAATCCACCATTTAATGTCAGCGGAGTTGATAAGGAAAAGATTAAGGATGATAAACGGTTTTGTTATGGCATTCCCAATACGGACAATGCCAATTATCTATGGATACAGATATTCCTTAATGCCCTGAATAACAAAGGCCGAACGGGGTTTGTGATGGCAAGTTCTGCAGGTGATGCCGGCCATTCTGAAATGGAAATCAGGAAGAAGATGATTGAAGCAGGGCTGGTGGATGCTATAATTGCGATTGGAACGAACTTTTTCTATACTGTAACTTTGCCCTGCACCCTGTGGTTCTTTGATAAGGGCAAAAAGAATACTGAGCGCAAGGATAAGGTTTTGTTTATAGACGCTCAGCGTATTTATAAACAGGTAGATCGATCACTCCGGGAATTCACCCCAGCACAGATAGAATTTATTGCCAATATCGTTCGGCTTCATCGTGACGAAAAGCCCGAGACTATCAACGGCAGTGAATCAATGATGAAAGAACATTTCCCCAAAGGAAAATATAAAGACATTCTTGGGCTATGTAAGGTTGCTACTATACAACAGATACCTAACCAAAGATATTCACTTAATCCAGGAGGATATGTTGGGGTTACTCCAAAGCCACAAGATACTTTTGACTTCAAGGAAAAAATGAAAGAACTTCATGATGAATTAGGGCAATTGAACAATAATGCTCATCAGTTAGAAGAAAAAATCTTACGTAATATGAGCAAATTATTAAATAGTGGAAAGTTGTAAAAGTGTTCAACGTCAGCGCATTTGAGACAAAGGAATGAAGGGGAATAAGTTGCAGATATCAAGGAGTTTTGGGGGGAGAAAACTCCTTGAAAAATCGACTCGACTCCGATAATATCTTTTACGGAAGG
>Ga0265292_1000649_pt1 | contig 43003 bp, 30 predicted proteins | sample Munlanlewell296A_FD_189080 | JGI IMG/M metagenome (GOLD analysis project Ga0265292, IMG submission 189080) | Leachate microbial communities from a municipal landfill in Southern Ontario, Canada - Leachate well 296A | ecosystem: Engineered > Solid waste > Landfill > Unclassified | place: Canada... | reverse complement strand
CAATGGCTACCGGTGTAAAAACCACAAATGGCGCGCTTGGTGTTGATGTTGATGGTATTGTCTTGGAATCTGTGCTTGAACGCGCACAGAAATTGGGCAAGCGTGTTGGGCTTGTGACCACTGACACTATTGTTGGTGCTACGCCGTCAGGGTTCGGTGCGCATGTTGTCAGCAGAAAAATGAAAGATAAAATTCCGGAACAGTTTCTTGCAAAAAAAATTAATGTCCTGTTTGGCGGAGGTGCGGAAAGTTTTAAGGCAAAGGAAGGCGGGAGTGATAAAATCCAGGATTTTATTAATGCAGGGTATATCGTCGCGAGAACTAAGGATGAACTAAATAAAATTAATGCTGGTAAGGTTGCGCTGGCACTAGGATTGTTTTCGGAAAAAGAAGTAGACTATTACCAAACCCGTGCGTCAACAGTACCGTCATTAGTTGATATGACAATAAAAGCACTGGAGATTCTCTCACGTGATGAAGACGGTTTCTTTCTTATGATTGAAGGAGCAAGGATTGATCATGCTGCGCATATTAATGACGCGAAGAGGTTAGTTGATGAACTGTTAGAGTTTGATAATACCATAAGCGTTGTCGAGCAGTATATCAAAAGGAATCCGGATACTTTGCTGATAGTAACAGCTGACCATGAAACCGGTTCGCCGGTGTTTGACTATCCGTATAAGTACAAAAAACCGGAAGAGCTTGAAGAACTCAAGCAATTGAAGAATATTCATTGGATAGGAAAAGAACATACTTCTGCGCCATTAATGCTATTTGGTATCGGCCCAGGGGCTGAACAACTAAGGGGTATGCATGATAACACTTGTGTTGCGAATATAATTTTTCAAGCCCTGTCACAAGCGGGAGGAACTAAAACTGGTGGAAAATAGCTTTATCAATGCTTGACTTGGTAAATGGTATGTTATATTATTACCAAATATGCGAAGATGAATTTATTAACTGGATAAAATGTGTTTTATGATGAAAATTTCTAGATATATAGTCTTTACCTTTATATGTTTAACAACTCTTGCGGTTAATCCGTTATATGCTCCGCCTGTAAATGACAGCCAGGATCTTGAAATTATCCGCCGGGAATCTGCCATAGCTGAATCTATACAAGTGCAAATAGAAGATATGCTGAGCAAATACTACAAAAAAAGTACGTATATTGTCAGTGTGAAAGCCAATATCGCAAGAGTTATTCCCAGAACTGAAACCCCTCAGCCTGCCAAGCAGGAAGCTCCGCAAGTTGAAGATCTTCCGGGATTACCTATGCAGGCAGCGCCGGTAGTGCCAAAACAGCCTGCTGAACCTGTTTCCCAAGAGTCAATCCTGATGGATCGTTACAGGATTCAGTATCTGGAAGTAACTGTTCTGGTAGATGAAAAAGTGTTTAATGACCAGGACAAAGCGTTTGTTGAGACTTTAGTCAAAAACCAAACCGGGTTTGATATAATCCGTGGTGACCGTTTAACGATAAAGAAAATGTTGTTTCCGGAAGTACAAACTGGTGAAACTGCTGTCGAGAAAAAGGAACGCGAACGTTCCGAAATGTGGCAGAATATGTTCCCGTATATAATAACGTTCGCAATATTTGCGGGTTTTGTACTGTTAATGGTAGTTGTGATGCAAGTATTGAATTTTATGAAACCCAAGCCTATACCGCAGCAGGAATATCCCGGGGGATATTATAATCCAAGGATTACGATTGACCCGCAACAGAATTTATCGCAGGGAAATGAACCTAATATCCATGTTCCTTCATTATCACGCGGAGGATTTAATGAACTTATGCCATCATCTGAAGTAAACGTATTCCCGGATAAAAGTTCGTTTAACGAACTTAAACGCTTGATGATTACGACGATTGAGAGTAATCCTAAGCTTTCAAGTGAAATATTTACCGGATGGGTTAATTATGACGAAGAAAAAGGAGTGGTGGATATAGCGACATTTCTTAAAGCCGTTAATCCCAGGGAAGTAAAAGTCTTAGCTTCTTATATGCCGAATGATATTTTAGCAAAGGTGGATCAAAAGGCGCCTCAGGTGACAAGTTATGAGGAACAAGAAGTTATTACATTATTTAAAAAGTTTTATGAGGAATTCCATAAAACCCAAGCAGTTAATACTGCTGAAGGTGCGGAAGTTGCTGGAGGTACTGGTGACGCGCAGCAGCGGGAAGAAAACAGTAGTTTCTTTGATTTTCTTAAACCATTAAACCCCCACCAGATATTTCATATCGTTCGGGAAGAACCTGTGTCGGTAATAGCTTTAATACTTGCCCAACTAACACCCGATATCGCTGCGGGATTATTAAATGAGTTACCGGATAATATTCGTGTACAGGTGCCGTTGGAGATGGGTAAAATCAGAAATTTACCGATATCTGCATACCGCGAGACCGCAGCAAAGCTTGCACAGAAAGCAATTGAAGTTGAAAAACTAAGGAACGTGACACTTGATGGTGTGGAAGCGTTGATAAACATACTTGAACAATCATCACCGGATATGGAACAACAGATATTGGATACTATAACAGCCCAAGATAGCGCGATGGCGGAAAAACTGCGTAAAGTTTATGTAAGTTTTGATAAACTTCCGCAATTGCCGGACCGTACGTTATCAAATCTTGTAAATGATATTGACCGTGAAATACTGATAAAATCGTTGACCAGCGCAAGTGAGGGTGTTAAAGAAAAGGTGTTGATCAACCTTCCCGGACGGGCAAGGATTATTGTTAGTGACGGGATAAAGCGTGCAGAGGAAGATGGATTGTCGGTTGACGAAATATACAGAGCGCGGAGAGTTGTTACGTCAAAGATACGCGAACTAGTAAAGGCCGGAAAAATTGATATCGGGAATTGATATCCGTATATTAATTTAATTGTTATATTTTTTTGAAAGAGTGGGTGCAGGATGGTAAAGAAAAGTTTTGCTGTACTGATATTTCTGTCTTTAACAATATTATTTACAAGTGTTAATGCTCAATGTTTGACTAACGATGAGATTATCTCTAAAATAGATACCGCGCTGGCGCCGTTTCCTGAAAAAATAGCTGAGCTCAAACAAGACGTAAAACGTGTTGTGCTTTATACAATACGTACAGACAAAACTAATGTTAATGACGCTGTGGCAAAGCAAATTGAAGGCAAGGTTATATCCTCTTTTCTTAAAGTCCAGCGTCCGACGTTGATATATTCACCAGAAGTACGGCCTATGCGTATCACCACAAAAGATAATGTTTTTAAATTTACTTCCGGATTCCAGTCAACTGAAGAAATTAAGGAAGCCAGCCGTAAGTTGAGATTTGACGGGTTTTTAGAAGGCGATTTTTTGTTGACAGACACAGCGGTATATCTTAACCTGAGGATAGTGGATACTGAATCGTTAAGTGTTGTGTGGAGTAATGATTTTACGAGCCAGATTTCAACTGCTAACACACAACCGAGTTTTGGTACGGATTTTGGTATTGGTTTTGGTGGGATGCAGATTGGAGAGACAGCTTCCAGCGGGCAGATAGCTGTACCGCCATTTGTTAATTACATATCCTTTGATGGCAGAATATCTTTAAAAACGGTGTTCAGTGAAACTGCAAAGGTTACTTTTACTGCTGGAGCATTATATCTTTACAGTGGGATTGAATCAACCATAGTACCACAGACGATGGTATCAATGAGTAAAAATGCAGGGTCGTTCAATCCTTATGGACGTGTGGGAATAAGGTTGCCTCTGATTTCCGTGAAACGCAAACCCGGAACACCAAAGCGTGATATTCTGGCAACTGAGTTTAATTTCGGGAAAATATGCGGGTGGGATGTCGAGAAGTTAAGGATGTTTGATGTTTTAGGAGTCAGAGTAGAGACTGATATTGCAGAAAATATTTCGTTGGGATTGGGTGTTTCGTATGTATCTTTATACGAAATTATGCTTAAATCCGGGACAACTGATATAAGGGTTAAGGTTGGTGGATTATATTATGAATTATCGATACTACGTTTTAATTTTACTTTGTAGTATTGCTTTAATAGTAGGCAGTAGTATACCCGCGGTAGGTGCTACGGATGAGCAACTTGCTGCGTTTGAACGTAAAATTGTTGATTTAACGCAGCAGGTAGAACGGTTAAAAATGCAGAACGATATTTTTCAGGCTGAGATCTCAAGTTTTACAATACGCGCGGATATGCTGGAGATGATGTTTGAAAGTAATTACCGCGTATTATCAAGCGAGTTGAAGAGTTCCACTGCAAAAGGTAATACTGCCGGAGGTACTGATGTTCTAAAAGATAAAGGTATTATGGAAACAGTTACGGTTGATGGTAAGAAACAGCAGTACGTACATATTCAAAGTAAGGATAAGGATAATGAGATAGATATTTTAGTTGATCCGCAGTACGTGGATATGAGTATCGAGATGCCGAATAAAAATGTTAAACCAACGCAGCAACAGCAGAAACCACAGCAGGATAATAAGTCAGCAGAAGAACGCGCAAAGGAAGCGGATGAGTATCTTAGTAAACAGATGGACAACAAATCATCCGGAGGTAAACCTATAAGTAAAGACGTGCTTAAAGATTTGCATGAAACCCAAAAATTGTTCTATTCAAAAAAGTATTATGATGCGTTAAAGACCGTTCAAAGATCGTTGATGACACAGGAAACGTCATTAGGGTATGCATTGCAAGGATCAATTTTTTATACATTAGGAGATACTGAAGCTGCGGTTAATTCGTGGGAGTCTGCATTGAAACTGGATCCTGAAATGGAAGAAGTTAAACGCGCATTGTTGAGATACGGTAAGAGAAGGTAAAGGTAGGAGTCGAGTTTATGCCAACAACTATTTTAGGTATTGCGTTAGGATTATTTTTGATGGTGCTAGCTATCATAACTACTGCGAACCAGGATCCTACGGCGCATCGCAGTGTTTACAGCTTGTACCTTGACCTCTCAGCTTTTTTTATTGTTGTCGGAGGAACAATAGCAGCCACGCTTATTGCCCACCCGTTCTCTCATATTATACGCGGGATGAACGCTTTTTTTACGTTGTTTTTCCGTCAGGAGTTTGATAATTTGAAAATAGTAGAGGAAATATGCGAATTTGCGAATATATATGCGCAAACCGGAATTAAGGGGTTGGAAGGCAGGATTAAGACGTACAAAGATGAAAACATGTTGAATGACGGGATGAAGATGATACTTGACGGGTACCAGAAAGATGAGATCAAAAAAGCGTTAGAGATAAATGTTACCCGCAGATATGACCGTGAGATGATAGATTATTACGTTTTCCGTACAATGGGGCGTTCCGCTCCGGCATTCGGGATGGTAGGAACTTTGATTGGATTAATTTTTATGTTGCGTTCATTGGGTGATTCCCCTGAAAAAATGGGGCCGTTCATAGCAACAGCATTAGTGGCGACGTTGTATGGGTTGATTTTAGCAAATGTTATTTTTATACCAATGGGAAATAAGATTGAGCATCACGCTGAAATTAACTTGAGAATAGGCAATCTGCAGATACAGGGTGTGATGTATATCATAGAAAAAAGGCATCCTATATTTATACGTGACCAGCTTTCGCATTTTATGTCGCCTTTACAGAGGAAAAAGTTGTATGCCAAAGAAAATATTTCGCAATCCCGTTCCTCAGCGAAGGCGTAATGTGTAACAAGATATATACTTAAATGTCTGAACTTGAAGATCTCTTAAGAAGAAAAAAAGGTGAGGAAGACGAGATGGGCCGATGGGTCTTCTCGTATTCAGACATGATAACACTGTTATTTGCGTTCTTTGTTTTTCTTGCGAGTGTGTCTAATATAAACCAGGTTAAACTCGAGATGGCAAGCGATTTTTTTTCTGACAAAAAATCTTCAAACCGCGTAACATACAAAGAACTTACGCAGATGATACAAAACGCTGTAGTATCTGAAAAGTTACAGGATGAAGTAAAGGTTGTCCTTACTCCACAAGGAGTGGAGATAAATCTTAAAGACAAACTTATGTTTGACGTTGGACGCGCGGAAGTAAAGATGAATGCATTGCCAATACTGTTACGTCTATCAAACCTTTTAAACCAACCTGGAATGGCGGATCGTGTTGTTTTGGTTGAAGGACATACTGATTCCGTACCAATAAAAAGTGTACAGTATCCATCAAACTGGGAACTGTCCTCATCCCGCGCAGCGAGTGTTGTGAAGTTTTTTATTGGAAAAAAATCTGATGCGAAACGGTTTAAGTCTATCGGCTACGCTGATACTCATCCTATAGCGAAAGAGAATGATAGTATTACTGGTGAACCGGCGAATAGGAGAGTTGTGATTGTTATTACCTCAGAATCATTTGTTTCGGGTGAGCTTAGAAAAGAAATTAAGGTTGAAGAGTTGTTTACCGGTACTGATGAAGGTGCCTTAAAAATAAGTGTACCCATAAAAACTGAACCTGTGAAAACAGAGACAGCACCAGTAGCACCTGTGCCGGCAGTACAAACCCCTCAAACACCACAGAAAGTACAGCCGCAGGTTGTACCAAAAAGTGAACCTGTGAAAAAGACGGTGATACAGCCGCAGCAACCAGGTGTTCTTACTGATGTACAAAAGGATTTGATCAAAGATTATTATATACAAGCACAGGAGGCGTATCAGAGTAAAAAGTATGAGCTTGCTATATATTACTGGCAAAAAGTTTTAGAGCTTAACCCCAACCATCAACTCGCGAGTATGAATGTCGACCGTGCAAAAGATAAATTAAAGAATAAGAAGTAAGTCAAAAACTTTTCAAAAATAAATATATGGGAATTAACATTTCAGTAATCCGCAGCGGTAGTTCCGGGAATTGTACTGCGTTATGGACAAAAAACGAGTGTGTACTAATAGATTGCGGGCATGTGCGGGTGAGTGAGCTGGAATATGAGCTTAATCAACTGGGTATTTCATGCAACAATATCCGCGGGATTATTGTCACCCATGCACATAGTGATCATATCGATACTAATGGGTTAAAGTTTGCGTTGGCATACGGTATTAAAGTGTATATACATCCGGAAAATTATGAGATTGTATACTCCAACAACCAGCGTGTGATAAAACAACTTGAGGCTAATATGCAGATAGCGTTTCACCGGTTGGCACCATTTAAGATTGGAGTGTATAGGATCGAACCTTTTCGGGTAAAGCATCCTAAACATAATCCCGGATATCCCTTGGGATTTGCGTTGAGCGTAAAACGTGTGGAAGGGAATGTTAAATTTGGGTATATGACTGACCTTAAAGAAGTGACACCTGAAATACTGGAAAAACTTGCAGGTGTGTCAGCGTTGATTATTGAAACTAATTATGATCAAACTGTGATTGATAACGGGTACGGGCAACACGGTTGGGATGCGCATTTGAGTAATCAACGAGCAGCGCGTGCGGTATGCGATTTAAGCTGCGCTTCTTCTCCGTCACAACTGCGGTATGTATTTCTCGCGCATGTGAGCGACCGGAATAATACGCATGAAGATGCGTGGGATTGTGTTACTCGCGTATTACACCTGCGCGGTGTTGAAGGTATTGAACTTGTGAGAACACATAGGTATAAACGTTCACGCGTGATTACCGTTCAGGCGTAGCACCAGCACTAACCTAATAAGTTGACATCCTGCCGATTTTTGTTAATAATATACATAAATATGTTATATGGATAGGATAATATTTTGTTTATGCGTATAAGACTTATAAAAATAAACGGACAGCAAGACGCTGAGAAACTATTCGCATCAATTGGGGTAGATAAGGAAGCATGGGGCATTATGGGGCCTAAGACCCTATGGCATAATGTTGTTATTGACGATATTCCCAACCACATTGCAAATATGTTGAAACAGGAAATGCTTGCTCAAGGCGGTGCAGATTGTGCGGTGGCACGTGAAGTAGGGAGGTATGAACGCGGGACGTCTACAGTTTTATTGATGGGTACTAACAAACATTACCACCGTTTAGTCGCAAAGCTAAAGATCCAGCCATACGGAACAAAAGAATTAGCTGAAGAAATTGAACGCAGTGTTTTATGTTCAAAAAAGTTAACGCTTGAACTAAAGAACAGGGTGTTTGATTTTAGTAAAAATATTGCTGTGATGGGTATCATCAATGCAACCCCGGATTCGTTTTATGATGGAGGTAAATTCTATGATACCGCTGCGGCGGTTGCGCGAGCAGAACAAATGGCGTCCGAAGGCGTGGATATCATCGATATAGGCGGCGAATCCACACGGCCTGGCGCTGTGGAAGTCGGGGAGGATGAAGAAATTAAGCGTATTCTTCCTATAATTAAAGAAGTTGTAAAAAAGTTCCCAGACATACCTGTGAGCATAGATACTTATAAATCAGCTGTTGCAAAAGTTGCACTGGAAGCCGGTGCGTCATTGGTAAACGATATCAGTGGGTTAAGATATGACGATAATATGGTACAGACTGTACAGAGGTTCAACGTTCCGGTAGTTGTGATGCATGTTAAGGGTACTCCCAGGGATATGCAGGTAAAACCTGAATATGATGATGTCGTGCTGGATATTTACAAGTATTTTGAGGAACGTATCAAATATTTAACCTCAAATGGCATAACTAAGAATAATATTATTCTCGATCCGGGGATTGGGTTTGGGAAGAAGGTTGAGCATAATGTTGAATTGATAAATCGATTGGGGGAGTTTAAGACATTAGGCCTTCCTTTGCTGATAGGGACATCAAGAAAATCATTCATCGGAAAAATATTGGGTACTGAATCAAACCCGATACCATCCGAAGGAAGGTTGTATGGAAGTTTAGCGTCATACGTTATTGCTATACAGAACGGTACTAATATTTTACGTGTACATGACGTAGCTGCGGCAAAGCAGGTGGTGGAAATAACAGCTAGGTTATCTAAATAAAGGACTTATAGGTTTTATGGAAACATTACAGAAGTTATGGTCGCTGTATCTGGTAAACATCCTTGATATTTTAATCGTTGCGTATCTGTTATACCAACTTATGCTGGTGATAAAAGGTACCCGTGCAGTACAGATTCTTATCGGTGTAATAGTATTGCTTTTCGCAACCTTTTTTGTGAAATACGTCCTCCATTTTCCAACATTGAGCTGGTTATTAACCTACTTCTGGGTACCCGGTGTTGTAATACTGGCGGTAGTGTTTCAACCCGAACTACGCGCGGCGCTTGCGCAGCTTGGTTCACAACAGTTTGCGCGGTTGTTGATCACGCATGATTTCAGTTTCATTGAAGAAATTATATCTGCAATCCGGCAGTTTTCTGAAACGCGTACCGGGGCGCTTATTGTTCTGGAACAGGAGACCGGATTACGGGAATATATCGAGTCCGGGACTGTAATAAACGGAGAGGTTACCAATGAGCTTCTTCAAACAGTGTTTAACACAAAAGCGGTTCTTCATGATGGCGCGGTTATTATACAGAATAACCGCTTAATCGCTGCAGGGTGCCTCCTTCCATTATCCGATGAGAAAAGTATTGCTAAAATTCTTGGTACGCGTCATCGTGCGGCTATTGGGTTAAGTGAAATTACAGATGCGTATGTAATTGTAGTATCTGAAGAAACAGGTACGGTTTCTCTAGCGCATAATTCAAAACTTGAACGTGAGGTAGACCTCGACAAACTTAAAGAAAAGTTATATAACTTATACCGCAAAAGAAATGAAAGTAAATCAATGTTAACAAATATTAAAAAGACTAATCCTCAGAATAACGCAGGAGCGTAAGTTTTATGAAGTGGAATGAAAACCTTGTTCTAAAAATGATGGCGTTATTTTTAGCGACACTCCTTTGGGTTTATGTAACAAGGTTTATGAAATAGTATGCCCAAACTTTTTGGTACTGATGGTATACGTGGACGCGTAGGGCAGTGGCCGTTATGTGATGAAATAGTTTCTAAGGTTGGGTATTCGTCGGCTATTGCAGCAGTGAGGTTTTATACTAACCGGGAAAAGGTTGTATTAATCGGGCGTGATACCCGTGGGTCAGGGAAAGTGTTGTTACGGGATTTAGCGACCGGGTTGAAGTCCGCAGGACTTACCGTCGTTGATCTAGGGATAATCACAACACCGGCAGTGGCGTTTCTAACAAAAGATTCCGGGGCGGTGATGGGGGTTTCAATAACAGCATCGCATAATTCAGCGGAGTTTAACGGTATAAAACTTATCTCACCTACCGGAGAAAAAGTAAGTGACGAGATTGAAACATGGATTGAAGATCTTACAGATAAACTTGCAACTATGCCAAAGATAGCATCTACTCGCGGTAAAGTGGTAGATGGCAAACGGTATGTTAAACGCTATAAAAGCCATGCGCATAAGAAGTTTAAGGGATTCGTTAAACCGTTAAGTATTGTGATTGACTGCGCAAATGGCGCGGCATACAAGATTGCGCCCGAAATTATAAGTTCTCTCGGCGCAAAAATTAGAGTTATCTGTAATGTACCTGACGGAAAAAATATTAATCGTGCCTGCGGGTCGTTATATCCCGACAAACTGCGTAGTGCTGTAGTAGCAGAGCATGCGGATCTTGGATTAGCGTTTGACGGTGACGGTGATAGATTGATAGTAGTAAATTCTGCGGGTGAGCTCGTTAACGGAGACCATCTTTTATATCTTATCGCTAGGGATTATGCACAACGGAAGTTGTTGAATAAAAATATGGTTATCATCACGCATATGGCTAACACAGGATTAGTTGAAAAACTTGAAGAGCACGGGATTAGTACAGTACGTGTTAGGGTAGGTGATCGGTATGTCGGGGAAGGGATGAAATCTACGGGTGCAGTACTAGGCGGTGAGCCTGTGGGGCATATTATTCTGAGGCGTCACCTTCCGACCGGGGATGGAATAATAACTGCATTACAGATACTAAAAATTATTGGGGATAAGCCTGATATTTTAGAAGATGTCGTAAGGGATATACCTCAATACCCGCTGGTACTGGTTAATGTGCCTGTAAAACGGAAGATGGAAGATGGCGAGATGATGACCCACGAAGTTAGGTGTGTGGTTGAACGCCAGGAAAAGTTATTGGGTAATCCACACCGCATAAATGTACGTCCTTCCGGTACGGAACCTTACATACGTGTGATGGTTGAAGCTAAGGATCGGGTTAAAGTACAAACCGCAGCGGAGAGTATCGCTGTAGCAATAAAAAAAACAATAATATAAATATTTTGCGGAATAACAGCAGGAAGAAGGAAAAATAGAAGTATGAATAAGTGTATTACGTTAATAATAGCATCTTGCATTCTTATGGTAGGGAAAAGCGAGGGTGCAGCCATACCAGTAACGGTATCACCGGATATTATGCTGGTATTCACCAGCGGAACTAACGGGTTAATGACATCCTGTAATTGTCCTACACAGCCTTACGGTGGGATATCGCCTAGGGCTGGGATAATAAGAAGTATGTCAAAAACAACGGTACCATCATTGATTATGGATTCAGGGGATACAATCTCACCATATTCTAACCCGCAATTGAACAAGTATGTGTTGAAATGTATGCAAAGTATCGGGTATCAAGCGGTGAATCTTGGTGATGTAGATTTTGCAATGGGTGTTTCGTATATTCAGAAACAAATTGACCTGAATATGATACCGTTTATCTCCGCAAATATCAAGTTGTCAACTGGTAATGCCACGGTATTTTTTGCACAGGAGTATGTTATAAGAGAATTACCTGGATTGACAGTAGCAATTACAGGGATAACCATTAAGGACTCGTTTAAGTTTCATAAACACGAGAAATACGCTGGCTTGGTATTTGAAGATCCTGTGGAAGCCGTTACCCGTGTATTGAATAAGGTCAGAGCGGATGTAGACCTCGTGATAGTATTATCGGATGCTGGTTCGGAGTATGACCGTGTATTTGCAAAAACTGTTAAGGGTGTGGATATTATAATTGGCGGGCATATTAATGAACGGATGGAACGCCCTGAGAAAATTGGGGAAACTTATATAGCTCATCCAGGTACTCGGGGTGAATATGTGGGGATGATGATGTTGTATGTCGATAAGAAAGAAAAAAAAATCAAGGATTATTTATACAATTTGTTACCTTTATCAAAAGATTTACCAACGGATCCTGAAGTTGATGAGATAATCGCTAATTTTAATAAGGAAATTAAGGATACAACAGAGAAAGTATTGGAGAGAGAGAAGGGAAAATCAGGAGGAAAGAGTAAAACTACCGGCGGAGGTACGAAAAAGTAAGGTTATGGCAGTAAAACTTGGTATTAACATTGATCATGTTGCAACATTACGGCAGCAGCGCAGAATAACGTATCCCAGCCCGTTAGATGCAGCATTAGCCGCGGAATGTGCTGGTGCGGATGGTATCACATGCCACTTGCGTGAAGACCGCAGGCATATTCAAGATCGCGATGTTTATCTCCTACGTGAACGGATAAAGACCAGGTTGAACCTTGAGATGGCGGTATCTGACGAAATTGTGCGGATTGCGCTGAAGGTAAAGCCAGATTATGTATGCCTAGTTCCAGAGAAACGGCAGGAGCTTACCACTGAAGGCGGATTGAACGTCGCAGGTGATGTTGTGCGATTGACTAAAGTGGTAACAAAATTCCGTTCTGCCGGGATAAAGGTTAGTTTATTTATTGATCCTGTGGAAAAACAAATTTTGGCAGCGGAATGCGTTGGCGCTGAGTATGTTGAGCTTCATACCGGCTGTTACGCGGAACAACACAGTCGTATCGCACGGAATACTGAACTTAAACGGTTGAAAGAAGCCGCAAAAATTGTGTGTTCCTGCGGGCTTGGTCTTAACGCGGGACATGGGTTGGATTATGATAACGTGGTTCCTATTGCAAAAATAGATTGTATATATGAGTTGAATATAGGATTTTCAATAATCGCACGGGCGGTATTTACAGGTATTCCCGCAGCGGTTAAGGAAATGAAGAAATTAATCAATGTATTATGAATGAAAAACAAAACGGTGTTACTTCACGGTCAATTGCAGTTGCGTTTATCTTAACACTGTTTTCAGCGTTATGGATCGGGCAAGTCGAGATTATTAATTTTTATGGGCAGTTATCGCAAACCTTGCCTCCAGTACCCGCGATCGCCGGGATTGTAATTATTATGATTCTTAACCCTGTATTATCTTTAATTTCTGGGAAATTTAAACTTACCCGCGCGGAAAATTTGGTGATTTATACTATTATCGCAGTGGCAGTATCTATGATGTCGTTAGGCGTGATACGCCAGTTATTGCCGTTTATTACCGCACAAAACTATTTTATGTCTTCCGACCCGAACTACGAACGTATCGCTAATACTGTCCCCAGCTGGGTTTCACCGAGTAATAAGGAAGTAGTCCGGCAAATGTATGAAGGGAACCCTGATGGAACAGTACCCTGGGGTGATTGGATTGTCCCTCTGATATTCTGGTCAGCAGTGTTTTTGATAATATTTTTTACATTGTTTTGCGTGCTTGTGATCCTGAGAAAACAGTGGATTGATAAAGAAAAACTGGTATTTCCTCTAACTTATTTGCCGATGGAGATTACGGAAACTGATGATTCCGGGAGCAAGGAAGGTAAAGTGCCGTTTTTCCGTGATCCAGTGATGTGGATCGGATTTGTTTTAGCGATACTTTTTGGATTGACTAACGCGTTGAATAAGTTTTATCCGGAAGTTCCTGCGATGGGAGCTTCATATGACCTGGGGTATTTGTTTACTGACCCCCCGTTGTCGTTAATCAAGCCGCTGTCTATTTCCTGGGAACCGTCAATCTGGGGTTTAGCATTTCTTGTACCGTTAGAAGTAAGTTTTTCTATCTGGTTCTTTTTTATATTGGGGAAAATAGTGCCGGTATTTACCGGCGCAGCGGGAATCAGTGTGGCCTCGGGATTTCCGTTTATGCAGGAACAGGCTATAGGCGGTTTTCTTGCATACTTTTTTGTGATGTTATGGTTTTCAAAAACGCAGTTGAAGGAAGTTATAAAAAAAGCTGTATTTAACGACAAAAGTGTTGATGATTCAACCGAAGCAATACCATACAAAGTAGCGTTTTGGGGAATGTGTGCGGGCATTGCAGTGTTATTGTGTCTATTATTGATGATGAAAATACATTTTGTTATCGCAATATTTTACCTTTCTATGTTATTGACGGTAGCAGTGGTGTATTCACGTGTACGCGCTGAAACAGGTATACCTAACTCATTTATGTTCCCATATTTTATGCAGTCAAAAATTGTGGGGTATACACTAGGGAGTAAAACATTATTAGGGTTTGGTGATGCCACATTTGTTAACCTTGCAGTTATCGGGCATCTTGCACGCGGATTTTTTCCGGAGACTGTTGCGTATCAGGCGGAAGCGTTTAAGCTGGCGGATAATGTCAATATGCACCGCAGAAATGTTATGACTGCGCTTGCTATTGCCGTAATACTCGGGTTAACAATAGGGTACTACCAGCATTTATCGTTGTATTATAAGTATGGAAGTAACGTTCTTGATGGCGGAGGACAAGCGTCAATGGCATCAACGGGTTCAACCCGCGTACGTAACGCGGTACTTGAATTTCAGACTGTATCTTCTGAGATGGCATTACCTAAGAATCCAGATAATAATCGTATAAAAGCAACGGTATCCGGCGCAGGTGTTGTTTTACTGATAACGGTTTTACGCAGGTTTTTCCTTTGGTTTCCGTTGCATCCAATAGGATACCTATGCGCGAATTCATATGGTATGCCTATTTGGTTTGCGTTTTTAGGTGTCTGGATCATAAAAAGTTTGGTATTAAAGCTAGGTGGAGTGGTGTTATATAAAAAACTTATCCCCGGGTTTGTGGGGTATGCGTTTGGATACTTTGTGTGGATGGGTATTATCGGGACGTTAGTACGGAGCACGTAAATTAATGTTTTTTAAATTACTTAATAACTCGGTAGTACTTGCTTACAAAAACTTCGGAGCGGTAGCTGTTTCAAATATTGTGTGGCTGCTCGCGGTTGTGCCGTTGGCAGGGTTAATGTGGCTGTATTTAAATCTGTATTTATCTCCGGGGATCTGGTTTATCCTCTCTGTAATTGTATTTTCTGTGCTGGTTAATCCGGTAACTGTTGGAGTGATGGCTGTTGCGGATAGGCTTACCAAAAACGATTATTCCGTGCGGTGGAGAGATATCTTTGAATTAACAAAAAAGTATTATGTCCGTTCCGCTGTGATGACGTTTATCGTATTTTTGATATACCTGATTATTTTTTTTAATACCGTATTCTATTTTTCGAACACCATAAAAATATTCCCCAGAGAATTAAATATATTACTCGGTGTGTTATGGTTATGGGGTGGAATATTTATTATGGCAGTACAAATGTACTTTTGGCCGTTATTTGTTATGCAGAACACGTCAATGCTTGACCTTGTGCGGGTAAGTTTTTTGTTATTATGGGCAAATCTTGAAAAATCGTTTGTTGTTATGCTGGTACTCGCACTATTAATATTTTTATGTGTAATAACAGGAATCGGAGGGCTGGTTTTTCTAATAACCCTGCCGTCAATATACTTAATTCTTTATATAGAACAAGTCACACAGATAACAGCTGAGAAAATAAAACGCGTATTAAAATAATCCTATCTTTTTCATACTGACACATACTTTGTCCCCGACAATTATATGGTCTAAAAGTTCGATTCCCAAGACATCACTTGCAGCAAGAAGTTTTTTTGTTACCTTCACGTCATCTTCGCTTGGAGTAGGGTCGCCTGAAGGGTGGTTATGCGAAATTATAATACCCGCAGCGGAGTGGTGAATCGCGGGATTAAATATTTCACGGGGATGCACAAGGTTTTCGGTTAATGTTCCAATAGAAATTATTTCGTCATGAATAAGTTTGTTTTTTATATCTAAGTACAAACCGCGGAGGTGTTCTTTATTATGTTTTTGCATATCGGAAAGATAAGCGTAAACATCGTCAGGTGTGCGGAGGTAAATATCATGACGCGCTTTCCCAAAGAAACGGCGGCCAAGTTCAAAACAGGCAATTACCTGGCATGCGTGGACCGTTCCTATACTGGTAAGTGCTTGAAGTTTGCTAACACTTGTTTCGTTAATTATAGCTTTATTCCCATATTCCGCAATAATCCTGTGTGATATCATAAAAACATCTTCATTACGGTTGCCGCGTCCAAGGATAATTGACAGAAGTTCATAATTTTTTAGTGCTGCCGGGCCGTGAATGCTGATTTTCTCACGGGGTTTGTTTTCCGATGGTAGTTCTCTGAGTTTCAATGAATAATAATTCTTTATGTTTTCCATAAATCAATCCAGTGTCTAAGTTTATGTTATTCGAGTCCAGCACCTAAAATACCTAACAAATCCGCGTTCCCGGAACTGTAGTTAATGGTTTAACCGTTATCCCGGAAACGCGGATGTTATTGCTTTACTTGCTATACATCATAATACAATCGTACTTCGTAAGGATGCGGTGTATTACGCACGCGATCTGCGTCTTTTGTTTTGATCTCTATCCACCGGTCGATAAGTTCTTTTGTGAATACTCCGCCTTCAGTAAGGTAAGCATTATCTTTTCTTAATGCTTCAAGCGACATATAAATCGATTCAGGTAAAGATTTGATTTTCGCTATGGTTTCTGGTTTCATTTTCATTAAGTCTTCATCATATGGGCCGAAGTTGCTCTTCATGGGATCAATTTTTTTCTTAACTCCGTCAAGGCCGGCCATCAATAATCCTGCGAGTGCAAGGTATATGTTGCAGGTTGCGTCCGGTGTGCGGAATTCAAACCGTTTCTCCATAGGTTTTACCGCATATTTCGGGATACGGATTGCTGCTGTGCGGTTGGCTAATGAAAAAAACAATTTTACCGGTGCTTCAAATCCTGGAATCAACCTTTTATACGAGTTTGTTGACGGATCTGTGAACGCTACTAATGACGGTCCGTGTGAAAGTATTCCTCCAATAAAGTACAACGCAGTTTTGCTGAGATTCGCATACCCTTTATTATCGTAAAATACAGGTTTCCCATCTTTTCGCAGCATAAAATGTATATGCATCCCGGATCCGGCTTCGTTGTATAACGGTTTTGGCATAAAAGTGGCCGTTTTGTTTATTAGCGATGCAAAGTTTTTTACTGCGTATTTTATCAGCATACCGTCGTCGCCTGCCTGGACGATGTTCCTGAATCCGACTTCAATCTCGCATTGACCCGGCCCGCCGACTTCGTGGTGGTGATACCGCACGGGGATGCCTTCGTCTACCAGAAACTTTACAACTTTTGAACGGAAGTTATGTAGAGTGTCCATTGGTGGCGATGCGTGGTATCCGCCGTGATGCGGGATCTTGTGTCCAAGATTTTTCTGGTCAGACATATACGTGTTCCACTCGGCTTCCTGGGAATCAATTTGGTACGAGTTGTTGTTAATTGTATTTTCGTGATGTACGGCATCAAATACGTAGAATTCCCATTCCGGGCTGGCTAAGGTTTCATCAGCTACACCTGTGGTTTTGAGGTACGCTTCTGCGCGTTTCGCCACGCCACGGGGGTCAAGTCCAATACTTTTTTTACTATCTGCTTCAACGATGTCGCATGTAATACTTAAAGTTTTTAGTTCAAAGAAAGGGTCAATAAATGCAGTGGTTACATCGGGGATTAATGATAAATCTCCGGCCTCCACTGTTCTAAACCCTACGCTTGAACCGTCAAATGCTTCACCGTCTTCAAAAATGTTGTTGTTAATAGCATTTGCAGGGACCGTTAGGTGGTGAAGTTTTCCCGGAATACTTGTGATCCGGAAATTAACCTGATCCACCTTATTCTTTTTAATGTACTCTAACAAATCTTTTCCTGTCTTAAACATACAACTTTACTGCTCCTTTCTTTGCGTTACAATAACACATCCACTATTTTAGTATTTGATTTATGGCCAGAAATTATATGGATATTACTTTTCTTGGTGTTAAAATGTTCGGCTAAGGTTTCTATCACAGCGTGATTAGCTTTACCGTCTATGGGTGGTGCTGTAACGCGTACTTTTAGAGTGCCATCAGCCTGCAGAGTTACTTCGCACTTCTTCGCGCGAGGTTGTACTTTAATCTTTGTTATCGTCATTGATAACCTGTCCTTCATTCTATGTTATCTAAACATTCTAATACGTCTTTTATTGTTTAATAATTCTATTATATCTGTCAGTTTTCTACAATAGGTAGTTCGCAAATAATTTTTGTGCCTTCCCCGATCTTGCTTTCAGCCCAGACTTTACCGTGTTGGGATTCAATCACGCGTTTGACTAATGCTAAGCCCAGGCCAAAACCTTCTACCTGGCCTGTGAAGGATTCTTCTATCTGATAGAACTTTTCGAATACTTTACGTAGTTCTTCCGGAGGAATACCGGGGCCATTATCCGCGAAGATTACCTGTACTACCGGTTTTTTGTTATGAGCAACACTGATTTTTACTTCCGGAGAGGGTTTATCCGAAAATTTGATAGAGTTTTCAATAATGTTTTTAAACGCTTCAATAGTACGGTTTTTATCCACAAGTATTGTTGGACAGTCTTGTACTGATTGGTCTAAGGAGATAGACGCATTTTTTGATTCTGTCACAACTGCGAGTTGTTCCTGAGCTATTGAGAGTAAATCACATAGGATAAGCGGTTTCGGGACAAGGTCAAGAGCCTCGGCTTCCACCAGTATTAGATTAAGCAGTTTTTCTACCAGAATTGTGAGGTGTGTTGATTGTTGTTTCATTGCATTAAGAGCTTTTCTCTGAAATTCTGTGAGTTCGGTACTAAGTAATAATGGTATGTATCCTGCTATTGTTGTTAGCGGGGTTTTTAATTTGTGTGAAACTAATGACAAAAAAGTACGTTTAAGCATTTCTTCTCGTTTTTCTTCGGTAACATCGCTTATTACCATGATACTTCCGGTGAAACGCTGGCCGTCTTCAGTGTACTTTTTACCTTTAACCCTGAGATACAACTTTTTACCTTTTTTTCGGGAAAGTTCAAAACTAAACTCCGCGGCTTTTATCTCGCTAAAACTTCTTACTACCGGTGAAATTTCAAAATCGTTGACAAGTTTAAAAAAGTTTGTGCCTTCTATACACGTTCCACCGAGATAATTGCAGGTGGACTTATTAGCCATTATTATTGTATCGTCGTGGTCTACTGCCACTGCGCCGTCGGTCATACCTCCGAGTACAGCTGCGGTTTTATCGCGTTCCGCACCGAGCGTGGTGAATAACTGCGCGTTTTTTAATGCAACAGCAGCTTGTGCGGCAAAGGCTTGTAGTAACGGGATGTCGCTCGGTACGAAATTCGGGCGGTTGAGGCTGTTTATGACTTCAATTACGCCAATTTTTTCATCTTTATATAATAGTGGTACCGCCAGTAATGTGCGGGTTTGGAAATCACTGATTTTATCCGCTGGAGCGAACCAGCGTTTATCTTTTGATACGTCTTTCACAAGGAGTGGCTGGCCGTGTTGGAGTACCCATCCGGCAATGCCTTCTCCGGATTTCAGCCGGATCGTTTTTACTTTTTCGCTTTTATCGCCTAATGCGATGTCAAAATATAGTTCATTATGGTTTTTGTCATACAATAACAACGAGGCAGCTTCAGCGGTGAGGACTTTTTTTGAGAGGTCGATTACTATCGTAAGAAGTTCTTTAATTTCAAGTGTTGAGTTTACCGTGCGAGTGGCTTCAAGTAAAAGGTCAAATTCTTTTTGGGTTAACATAGTTAGATTATATTATCCGTTTATTTAAGGGCATTACAATACCGCCTGAAATTATGATTTTTATAGCTTCATCTACTGCGAGATCGGTCTCTTTAAGGTCTTTCTCGTGGAAAAACACGAAGTATCCTGTTGCGGGGTTCGGAGTAGTTGGAATGAATACCGGGACTATGTATTCACCTGGACGATCCGGGGATTTTAACTTTATCTCGTTTGTAATAAACCCTATTACAAAATCATCTTTTTTAGGGAACCGCGCAAGGACTACGTGTTTAAACGCTTCAGGCGTGCCGCTTTCACCAAAAAGCATTTTTGTGAACTTAGATAACGCGTTATATATTTGCCGGACAAAAGGTAGACGGTTAAAAAATATATCAACCTGTTTCTGTAGCTCCGGGCCTGCGTATTTGTTCGCAATAAAACCAAAAGTACAGGTGATGGTGATGGTTAGGATAAAGGATAATATATCAACCGTAAGAGAATATAACGGGAAGTACTGTCGGTCTATGTAATGAAATATTTGTTCTACAAACGGACTGACAAAGTTACCGATAAACAGAAATAACAGCCAAAGAATGTATAATGTCAGCCAGCCTGGCAGTATTATCGCTAAACCTGTAAAAAAGTACTTTCTGAATTTCGCAATCATAAATTATGATATTACTATAATTACTGTGGAAATGTCAAATATGAAGAAGATTTGGGAAATTATTATAGAAAATAATATTTATAGAATTTGACTTTAACAATAAAAGGTACATAAAATATGTTTTATGGGTGATAATATTTTAATGATCATTGCGCCAAAAAAATTTCGGGATGAAGAGTATCTCGTCCCAAAAAAGTTTTTTGTAAAAATGGGATTCAACGTAGTAACCGCGTGTGTAATGAAAGAACCCGCCAATGGCATGCTTGGCGCTGTGGTTACTCCTGACGTTTTAGTAAAAGATGTACAGCCTGCTAATTACGTGGCAACTGTATTTGTGGGGGGTGGCGGTGCGGGTGTGTACTTCAATGATGCAACGATTCATAACCTTGTGCATCAAACATTACAGGCAGGACAGGTATTGGGAGCGATTTGTATAGCACCGGTGATCCTCGCAAACGCAGGTGTATTGGAGAATAAAGACGCAACAGTTTTTCAGTCGGGGATTGCTGTGTTGAAAAAGAATCATGCGCGGTATATTTCTGCTGATGTAGTGACTGATGGAAGGATAGTAACTGCCAACGGGCCACAGGCCGCGAAAGGGTTTGCAAAGAAAGTTGTTGAATTACTTAGTAAAAAAATATAAAGTAGTTGCTGGTTATGATAGAAGTAAAAAATTTAGTTAAATACTACGGCAGTTTTCACGCGGTGAAAGACATATCTTTTACCGTGGAGAAAGGTGAGATCCTAGGATTTCTCGGGCCTAACGGCGCGGGGAAGACTACGACTATGCGGATCCTCACAGGTTTCTTCCCGCCAACCAGCGGGACAGCGAAAGTTGCGGGGTTTGATGTTTCGGAAAATTCGCTGGAGGCCCGAAAACGGTTGGGGTACCTCCCGGAGAATGCGCCGTTATACCATGATATGAAAGTAACAGAGTACCTCGATTTTGTTGGTGAAATCAAAGGTATGCCGTATCGTGAACGCAAACAGCGTATTGCGGCAGTACTATCTGACTGCGGGCTTGAGAAAATGGCTGGGCGGATAGTAGGAAAGTTGTCAAAAGGGTATCGCCAAAGAGTAGGATTAGCTCAGAGTTTGGTGAGTGATCCTGAAGTTTTGATACTTGACGAACCAACGATCGGGCTTGATCCTAAACAGATAATCGAAATACGCGGGCTTATAAAAAACCTTGCTGGAAAACGGACTGTTATCCTCAGTACGCATATACTTCCGGAAGTTGGGATGCTATGCCAGCGGGTGGTGATCATTAGTGATGGGCAGCTAGTTGCTGTTGATACCCCTGCGAATCTTACTCGCGGTTTGGAGAATGCACGCCGTGTAGTTGCAGAAATTACCGGGCCGATAGATAGTGTGAAGTCAGCTGTCGAGAGTATTAACGGTGTTATCTCTGTAAAAGTTAAGGAACAAAAGGGCGAAGATGTTAATGTTTACGAAGTGGAAACTGTTAAAGATCGTGATCTCCGGAGCGATATTGCGGAAAAAGTGGTCACTGCCAAATACCGGTTATTAGAACTTAAGCCGGTAGTGATGTCGTTGGAAGATATTTTTGTTAAGTTAGTTACTAAGGAAAGTATTGTAGATGAAAAACCTGTTACCAATTTATAAAAAAGAGTTAAGGTCATTTTTTTATTCGCCTATAGCATATATTGTTATCACCGTATTTTTGGTGCTTAGCGGTTGGTTTTTTTATGCAATCACAGGGTTCTATAGTTCGTTAAGCCAGAGATGGCAAAGCCAGCCGTATTTTGAACTAAACATAATGGAAGGCGTGTTCCGCCCGTTGATAACCAATATCAGTGTAGTGATGCTGTTAGTGCTTCCGATGCTGACAATGAGGTTGTTTTCTGAAGAAAAAAAAAGTGGGACTATTGAACTTTTGTTTACCTATCCCCTAAAGGATGAAGAGATTATACTTGGCAAATATTTTGCTGCGATGTCGGTGTTTACATTGGCGTTAGCGCTAACACTGGTACAACCCCTGATTTTAGCGCAGTACATCAAACTTGAATGGGGAACGTTATTTGTACAGTATCTAGGATTGTTTTTACTGGGATTATCTTTTATGGCAATCGGGATCTTTGCGTCCTCAATGACAGAAAATCAGATAATATCCGCAGTGGTATCTTTTGGTACATTGTTATTTTTTTGGTTAATAAGTTGGGCAGCGGATTCTGTGAGCAGTGTAGTGGGAAGTGTTATCACACAGTTTTCGATAATTGTGCATTTTGAGAATTTTTCAAAAGGGGTGTTAGACACCCAGGATATAGTGTTCTATCTCTTGTTCAGCGTATTTTTCTTATATCTTACTTATAGTGTGTTAGGGACTAAAAAATGGCGGGGATAATTTTGAAATTTAATGATAAGTCAAAAGATAAAATAATTAGCGGTATTGGGATTGTCGGTGTTATACTGCTGATATCCGGAAGTTTTTTGTATATCATCAATCCGGTGATAACCGTTTGGCTTGTTTTGCTGTTAATATCAGGTATTGCCGGGATGGGGTGGTATATTGTTGTCAATAAGAAAATGGTAATCAATCTGTTACAACGCAAATCCACAGTGCAAGGAGCGAATTTCGCGATTCTGACACTGTGTGTATTAGGGATATTCATCTTTGTTCAGGCATTGGCGGTACGGCATCATCTACAGATGGATTTCACAAAATCTAAGCGATTTAGTTTATCACCACAGGCACGTAAAGTTTTTGCCGGGTTAGACAAAGAAGTTCATGCATTTGCGTTTTTCAAACCCAGCCAGCCTGACCGCGTACAGTCTGAAGATTTATTGAAACAATTTACTGCGTATTCGAGGTTGTTTAAGTACGAACTTATTGATCCTGACCGCAAGCCTGCATTGGCGAAGCGGTACGGTATAGAGAATTACGGAACAATCGTTATGGAATCCGGCGGGCAGGTACAGAAAGTTGAAGGTGTCACCGAAGAAAAGTTTGTTAACGCGTTAACAAAACTTTTCCGTATGGAAAAGAAAACAGTGTATTTTACTGTTGGACACAGAGAGAAGCAGTTGGAGAATCAAGAGGCTGTCGGGTACTCAGTAGTAAAAAAAGAAGTAGAATCGCAAGGGTACGTGGTGAATACTATTGAACTTATCCGTGCGACATCGGTACCATCGGATTGTTCCGCGTTGATTATACCCGGTCCGTTGAATGATTTGTTAACGAATGAAATTAATGTTTTAAAAAAATATTTGATGATGGACGGCCGCGTGTTGCTTATGATAGACCCGGAAGTACGTACGCCGAATCTTAAGAAGTTTATCGGAACTCTGGGATTGAAGCTCAGCGAAGATATTATCATAGACAAAGTATCGCAAGTCTTTGGCGGCGATTTTTTTGTACCGGTTGCTATGGATTATTCTGATCACCAGATAACCAAGGACATGAAACGCGTAACTACTTTTTTCCCATATGCGCGGACGGTAAAACTTGCGGAGAATCTGCCGGTAGGTATCTCTACAAAATGGCTCGTTCGGACAGGACAGCAAAGTTGGGCGGAAGTAGACCTCGACTCTATGCGTACAAAAAAAATGGCAACTTTCAATGCTGGGACGGATATTGTCGGGCCGTTGAATATTGCGATGAGTGCGGATATTACGAATCTTGACAACCGTGCAACCGCGGCTAAACTTGTGGTTTACGGAGATTCTGATTTCGTAATGAACAGCAACTTCGGGCTCTCCGGTAACCGCGATTTATTTCTTAATACCGTTGCGTGGTTGGTGGAAGAAGGTAATTTGATCTCTATCCGCCCGAAGGAAAAAGATGTTCAGCCGTTGTTCCTCACTGCAGGACAGGGACGCGTGATATTTCTTTTAATAGTACTTATAATACCATTGACGGTACTGGGTGCCGGGATTTATATGTTAATACGCCGGCGGGCGGTATAAGCATATAGTGATATGACAATCGAAATAAAAAAAATACTTTCCTCAAAAATTGTGTGGGTAATTTCCGTTCTAGTTGTTTTAGCAGTATATTTTTTTGTAGTGGAACAAAAACTTATGCCGCAGTGGAAACATTCAGCAGCGGTAGCAAAAAAGATTGTGCCTATTGATAAAGATAATATTGTAAAGTTTGAACATATACGTTCGACGGTAACTATTGTATGCGAAAAACGTGATAAGCAATGGTTTATGGTACAGCCGGTCAGTGCAAAAGCGGATAATGAAGAGATAGACTCGGTATTATCAGTTGTTACAGGTACGGATATTGAAGATAAGTTTAAAACTGATGAGCTACCTATCGCGGATTGTGGGTTGGAAAATCCAAGATTGACTATGAAGTTCACCGATAATAAGGGTAAGACGTATGTTCTTGGATTGGGGGATTATAATCCTACAAACAGTTTTGTGTATGTAAAACGCGGGGATATTAAGGAAGTAATGACTGTCTGGAAGTATGTTTACGACGATGCGGATAAGGCAGTATTTGATTTTCGGGATAAAACATTGCTCGAATTTAATATAAATGATGTCGTAAAAATTAATTGTATAAAAAATAAACGCGGGTTTGTTATTGACCGGGATAAAAACCAGCAATGGTGGTACTTAGAACCGTCGGGGGGGAAGGTAAAGGTTAGCCGTAACAAAGTTGATGACTATTTGTTCCAAGTAAAGAATATGAAAGCCACAGCGTTTGCAGTGGAAGGCGCGAAGAATGATGATTTCAGAAAATACGGGTTTAATAGTACTGCCGGGGAGATTAACTTGTGGCTTGGCCGCGAGGTTGATCCACGTAGGATAGTGTTTGCTACACAGAAGAAGATAGAAGAGATTTATGCACGGGCTGAAGGAAGCGACAAAATATTCAGTGTTAATACTGAAAATTTTAGTACAACTCCGGATGATCCTTACGGGTGGGTTATCCGTAATGTCATAGAGTTTGGGGATGATGAGGTTAATTATTTAGAGTTCAATACTCCGATTAAGACGATACTTGCGGAGAGGACTACTACGTGGCAAGTTATTGGGAAAGAACGGTTGGATATAAATATTTCTGACTTGGTTAATCAGTTAAAAGGAATGATTTATACTGAAATTATTGAGGAAAACCCTAAGGATCTGCATCGGTACGGTTTGGATACTCCGGAAGTGAAAGTTGTATTGTATAAAGATAAAAGCAAAAAAGTTAAGGTTGATACCATAATATTCGGAAAAACACCGGTTGGTAATAAAAATTATTGTCTCCGCGAATCAGAAAATATGGTATATTCTCTGCTTGAGAATTTGTGGGAACGTGTAATGTCAGACGCGCTGTAAAGGATGATGTGATTTATAATGCCTGCAAAAGATGTTGAGAAAGTAAGTTCTATTCTTTCAAAAAAGAAGGTTTATACCAAGAGCGATGTTATCCCTGTATTACAAGAAGTACAGGATGTTTTTGGATACCTGCCGAAAGATGTGTTATCTGTTGTAGCGCAAAAATTGAGGATGGAGCTCAGCGAGGTTATGGCGGTAGCAACGTTTTTTAATCAGTTTAGGTTAAAACCTGTAGGTAAACATTTACTGCAAGTTTGTCATGGCACAGCATGCCATGTCGGCGGTGCGGAGAATGTTGATGAAACGATTAATGCTGAACTAAAGTTTAAGCCGGGGAGTGATACAACTGTGGATGGTGATGTCACCATAAAAAAAGTTGCATGTTTGGGATGTTGCAGCCTTGCACCGTGTGTGATGGCAGATGGTAAAGTCTATGGCAGGTTGAGTAATGGGGATAAAGTCAGGAAAATGTTGAAAGAAGCTGTAGGCAATAAAAAGGATGAGTGAAGTTTCAGGTTCGGATAATGTAGTTAATTCAATAGTTGTGGGTTTAGCATCCTGCGGGCTTGCAGCAGGAGGTGACCGCGTATTTTCTGCATTCGAAACTGAACTAAAAAATAATAATTTGAATCCTGGGTTGCTCGGGAAAACCGGGTGTTATGGTATGTGCGAACACGAGGTTATGGTTGAAGTACGATATGCCGTTGGGAATAGTGTTTTTTATAAAGATGTAACACCTGAGAAAGTAAAAAAAATTGTTATTGAACACATAATAAACGCACAGCCTGTAAAGCAGTATCTTTTATCTCCGGAGTTAATGTCGAATATTTTGTTATTACAAAAACGTATTGTACTGCGTAATTCAGGGGTTATTGATCCTGAACGCATAGAGGATTATATTGCGGCAGGAGGGTATGAGGCGGTTAAAAAAGTGTTAACCTCCTGCACTCCTGTACAGATAGTGCAAGAAGTTAAATCAAGCGGGTTACGCGGTCGCGGTGGTGCAGGATTTTCTACCGGAGAAAAATGGCGTCTTGCTGCGGGAAATATTGAAAAGTTTAAAATAAATAATCCATCTGCCGTGGATACCGGGTACATTGTATGTAATGCTGATGAAGGAGACCCCGGAGCGTTTATGGACCGCAGCGTTCTTGAGAGCGATCCTCATAGTGTTCTCGAAGGGATGATCATCGCAGCATATGCTATCGGTGTGAATCACGGAATAATTTATGTTCGTGCTGAATACCCTCTGGCGATTAAACGGTTGGAACTGGCATTAACACAGGCGAAGGATAAGGGTTTTCTCGGTAATAATGTGTGTAATACAGGATTCCAAATGAATATTAAGATAAAAAAGGGCGCCGGAGCGTTTGTGTGCGGGGAAGAAACTGCGTTAATGGCATCTATTGAAGGACGTAGAGGAATGCCTAGGCTTAGGCCGCCGTACCCCGCGGAAAAAGGGTTATTTGGCTTGCCGACGGTGATTAATAATGTTGAAACTTTGAGTTCTATCTCATGGATAATAAACCATGGTGCAATTGAATACTCATCAATCGGAACCCAGGGATCTAAAGGAACAAAAGTTTTTGCGCTTGCGGGTAAAGTGGTTAATGCCGGATTGATTGAAGTGCCGTTTGGAGTTACTTTAAAAGATATTGTATACAGAATCGGCGGCGGGATTAAGGATGGGAGAAAATTTAAAGCCGTCCAGATTGGAGGTCCGTCTGGGGGGTGTTTATCGTCAAGTTTAGAAGATGTGTTAGTAGACTATGAGTCTATGAAAAGCACCGGCGCAATTGTGGGTTCCGGTGGAATGATTGTTCTTGATGATAGTGATTGTATGGTTGATATCGCACGGTTTTTCCTGTCATTCACACAAAATGAATCCTGTGGGAAGTGCACTTTTTGCCGGATCGGAACAAAGAGATTGTTAGAAATATTAAACAAAATAACTGAGGGCAAGGCAGTGGAAAAGGATTTGGATGCGCTGAAAGCACTTGCAGGAAAAATTAGTTCCGCATCATTATGCGCGCTGGGACAAACCGCGCCTAATCCTGTACTCACAACATTAAAATATTTCTTTGATGAGTATAAAGCGCATGTAGTGGACAGAAAATGTCCTGCAAAAAAGTGCCGTGCGTTGGTGAAGTACAGTATAGTTCCTGATAAATGTACAGGCTGCCATCTATGTGCACGGAATTGCCCGGTAAAATGTATATCCGGCGAACCTAAGGCTGTGCATGTGATAGATGGTAAGGTTTGTATCAAATGCGGGCAGTGCCGAAAAGCGTGCAGGTTTGATGCTGTGGATGTGGAGTGAAGGGAATATATGGCTGAAGTGAAAGTTGTTCTTAATGGTAAAGAAGTTGTTGTTGAAGAGGGCACCAAGATTATTGATGTCTGCCGGAAGAATGGTATTCCCGTTCCGGCACTATGTTCAGCTTCTGATCTTACACATATAAATTCATGTTTTATCTGCGTAGTTGAACTCAATAAATTGAGATTAGTACCTTCCTGCGGGACAGTGGTTGCTGATGGGATGGTTATTGATACAGATACTGAACGTGTGAGGGATACAAGAAAAGCGTGTCTGGAATTGTTATTGTCAAACCATTACGCAGATTGTTATGCACCATGTAACCGCGCGTGTCCCGCCGGGATTAATGTCCAGGGGTATGTAAACTTCATCTCGTCAGGGAAGTATAGCGAGGCTTATGAACTAATACGTGAAGCTATGCCGTTACCGGGTTCTGTCGGGCGTGTGTGCCCCGCACCGTGTGAATCCGAATGCCGGAGGAATGCGGTTGAAGGTGCAGTGGATATACGGTTATTAAAACGGTTTGTATACGATAATGTCGCGGCTGAGAACAAAAAGAGGCTTGATGCCCGTGAAAAAAGCGGAAGAGTTAAGTATAACGGTAAAAAAGTTGCTGTCATAGGAGCAGGCCCTGCGGGGTTGGCAACAGCATATTATCTCGGGAAAAAAGGTTACCGCGTAGATATTTATGAAGCAATGCCGGCACCCGGGGGTATGTTAAAGTACGGGATCCCGGAATACCGGTTACCAAAGAAAGTTTTAGGTGCGGAAGTTGACACAATACTTTCGGAAACCGGCGCCAGGATCTTTTATAACAAAAAAGTTGGGATGCCTCTCACTATTGATAATATTAAATCCAAAGGGTATCATGCGGTGTGTATCGCCACAGGCGCGTGGGTGGATACAAAACTCGGTGTTCCTGGGGATAACGTTTCAGGTGTATTCTCAGGAATTGAGTTTTTAAGAATGGTTGCGCAAGGAAAGAAAGTTAAACTTGGCACGGAAGTTATTGTTGTCGGTGGAGGAAACACTGCTGTAGATTCTGCAAGGACGGCGTTACGTTTACCCGGGGTTAAGAAAGTAAGGATTTTTTATCGCCGGACAAAAGCTGAGATGCCGGCAAATTCCGTAGAAATTGAAGATGCTGAACATGAAGGCGTGAAGTTTGAATACCTCGTTGCACCAGTGAAAGTAACAGAAAAGGATAGTGTGATTGATAGTATTGAATGTATACGTATGGAACTCGGCCCTATGGATGAATCAGGGCGGAGGAAACCTGTGCCTGTAGAAGGATCAAATTTTGTTGTATCTTGTGATAGTGTTATTTCAGCAATTGGGCAGCGGGTTGATCGAGGGTGTTTTGGTGAGTATTCATCAAAAATAGTTGGTGACCGTGGAGGGGTGGTTGTTGATCCAAAGACGCAAAGGACATCGGTTGAATGGCTATTTGCAGCGGGTGATGTTGTTACAGGGCCTAAGACCGTGGTTGAAGCTGTCGGGCAGGGCCGCCGTGCGGCTTTTGCAATTGATGGATATCTATCAGGTAAATCGTTATATAACGCAGAGTGGTTTTATTATAAGGATACATGGAGAATAGCAAAACCAAAATGGGATGTTATTGACTCCCAAGAATTTTCCGGACTCAAAACTCTACCAAAAAATAAACAGAATGTATTAAGTATAAAGGCACGGAATAAGAATTTTAAGGAAATTGAGTGCGGGTATGATGAAATTAAAGCTGTAAAATCTGCACGCCGGTGCCTTACTTGCGGATGTGGTGATCTTTATGAGTGTAAGTTAAGGGAGTATGCGGTTGAGTATAAAGCGCAGGTAGCGAATTATTTAGGTGAAATGGTTAAACGTGGGAATGATGATTCACATGCATATTTAACGTTAGAACCTAATAAATGCATACTCTGCGGGCAGTGCGTACAGGCATGCGGAGTGCTTAGTGGGAAGAAAGTTTTGAACTTGTACAACCGCGGGTTTGAAACTCTTGCAGCGCCTGAGTACGGCACACCGTGGGGTGATACTAAGTGTGATTCCGATGGGAGTTGTGTTGCGCATTGTCCAACCGGCGCGATTACCGAAAAAAATCCGTATCTCTATAAAAACGTTACAGTAGTTCCGGAACGCAGGGTTTCGGTATGCACACTTTGCGGGATGAGATGCAGGGTTGAGTCCTGGTCATACGGTAGTGTATTATTGAAATCTAAGGGTAATATCTGTAAATACGCGCGGTTTGGGGGGTATCTCGTAAATCATCCGGAACGGTTATCAACAAATCAGGCTGGGATTAATAATAAGGGTGTTTATAAAACAGTAGAGTTATCCCAGGCTATTAAATTTTTTGCAAAAAAGCTTTTGGAAGTTACAAAAAAATGTGGTGCCGGTAGTGTATTGTTTTTGGTTAGCGGAAATTCTTCCAACGAAGAAGTTGAGCAGGTTGTGGGGATTGCAAAAAAGATTGGCGGCGCAAAAGTTGCTAGTTTGGGATTAGACTTTGCCGGGTTGTTAAGTTTTGATGGGAATGAAAGTATTGAAAATATTGGTAAGTACCCGCGTGTGGCGGTTGTTGATACCGATGTTGAAAAGTATTATCCATATCTCGGGATATTGTTAAGACAGTATACGGCAGCGGGAAAAGATATTGTGTCATTACGTTCGAATGTCAACTTCGGAGACGGGATTAAGTATTTCGCAAATAATAATGAGCTTGAGAACTGGATAAACAAAAACGATCATATTGCGGAAGGTTCTGTCCTGATTATTGCGGAGAGAGATATCCACGGTAGTTTTCACGATAATAAATTTGTGAGGTTTGTGCGTCTCACCCGTGGGGGTAATGGACACGGAGTAGCTGAAGTCCTGGGACAGTATAAAGGTTCTTTAGAAACTAATGATGCGATGAATTTTATGCTTAACGGCGGGGTGAAACTCTTGTATTCGTTTGGCCAGGAGGTTATGGGCAGTAAATTCAGGAATGCGTTAAAAGATAGTTTTATTGTAAAACATGATATTTTCATCGCGGGGATACATGATAGTATTGTACCCGGAGTGGTCTTACCGTTAAGGTTGCCTAATGAGGCGACAGGGAATGTTGATATTCTTAAGTTGGTCAAACAAAATGTTCGGGTTGATCATAAAAGCAGTGTGAAAAAGTTTACGGTTGAGAATAAGAAAAAAAGTTTGATTGTGCCTGAAGATATTGCAGTTGAGACGGTTAATCAGCGTATTCGCGGATTATTTGAATAACCGTTGCGTTTGCTTCCATTTATGTGACAAAACATACAATTGACAATTATTGTTTAAACAACAATAATCATATTAATAGAGTAAATTATTTTCGGCAGGAGAGAAATCAGGTATATGATAGTAGCTACTAAAAGCAAGTTGTTACCCGTCACAATTATTTTGCTGGCGGGTATTTTTGTGACAAACTCTTTTTGTACGGGGGAACTAACTGGGTTGCAGGGGAGTATACGCACGCAGTTGGTGTCTAAACTTAAGTTTACCACGGAGCAGGTGAAAGATATCGAGCGGTTGATTAAAACATTGGATGATGACAGGTTGTCGACGGAATATGTACAGAAGAAAATCAATGAAGGTGTGGCTAAGAAAGCAAGTTTTGCTGAACTCCGGAGGGTTGTGAGTAACTGGGTTAACGCCATGAAAATCGCAGCGGGATTTGTGAGAAAAGCTAGGGGAAACGGTTTAACGGTACGGGATGAAAAGTATTGTGTGCAATTATTTGCGGAATGTCTGCAACGGGGATATGATATAAAGTTTTTGGATGAACTTGAAAAAGAAAGCAAAACCGCAGGTGTGTCAGTCGATAATTTATTGCATAAAGTACAGGATCATGTTTTACTTGTTGAAAACGGTGTGTCCAATCAGACAGCAAAACTGGTAATATCCTGGTCGATAAAGATGCAGCATAGTGAGTTCGCAAAGTATATGGACCTGATAACATTCGCACGGAAAAACGGAGTGGAAGGCGGGATGATGGATAATGAATTGGGCGAGTTGGTGAGGAAAAAGAAAAGTTTCGGGTGGTTTAAGCAGCGTATAGAGTTTTTGATAAAGAACCGCGCAAGGGATGAAGTAAGAAGCGAAGTTTTGAAGGATAAGAATAAGGAAAACCGGAAGTAATGGATGATAAACGCAGCGAGTTGGAACTTATAGAAGCAGTCATCAGTGGTGAAGTTGATGATTATGTACATCTCGTCAAACGGTACGAGTCGATGGTGTTTAATCTTGCTGTAAGGATGCTCCAGAATTTTGTTGAAGCACAGGATGTTTGCCAGGAGGTGTTTTTAAAAATATATCAGAACCTGAAAAAATACGATAGCGGATTTGCGTTCAAGGACTGGATATACAGAGTTACTGTTAATTTAACAAATGATAAGTTAAGAAAACGGAAATGGCAGTTTTTGTCATTGGATAAAAAGGTTGAGACTGATGACGGTGAAGTAATTTGGGCATTGCAGGAGGAAGGAAGTGATCCTGCGGTAAAGTTCGCTGTGAAGGATGAACAGCTGGTAGTACAAAAATTTGTTGATACATTACCATTAAAGTACCGCGTGATGATAGTTCTAAGGCATTGGGAAGGGTTGAAATATGAAGAAATCGCTAAAATATTAAATATGCCTGTGGGGACTGCTAAAACACGGGTTATACGCGCACAGGATAAGTTATATAAAAAAATGAAACTATTTTACCGCGAGAAACGTAATGATAAGTAAATATGGGAAATTGTAAGTATCGTAACAAGATTGAGCTGTTGGTGCGTAATGAACTTCCAGAAAGTGAAGTCATTGAAGTACGCAGCCATATGGATAGTTGTCAAACTTGTCTTGAATTGTTTGAATTCCTGAAAAAAATTGATAGTACCCGTGATAAATTGCGTGTGTTCAATCCGCCGGAATATTTTGCGGAACGCGTGGTTAATACTATAAAAAAAACTGTTGATACCGACGGTAATGTACAGATGAGCGTTTGGTTGGCTCGGGTTGTACAGGTGGTGCCCATAGCTGTTCTTGCAATAATTATGACAGTGCTGGTAGTTTATAAGGCCGGGAATTTTAGTAATGATACTTCGCGGAGAGTAATAGTGGACTTTACTTTTAAAGCAGAAGATGCGGCTACTGTTGCGTTGGCAGGAGATTTTAATAATTGGGACTGCGAAACTGCGAAGCTGGTGAAGTCTAATGGTACTTGGTGTATTAAAGTATCGCTTAAACCAGGTAGGTATCAGTACGTTTTTGTTTTAGATGATGCTACTTATGTAGCTGACCCTCAGGCAAAAGAGGTTGTGGATGACGGGTATGGCAGGAAGAACTCAATTATTGATGTTACTAAGATATAGTCATAAAAGGATGATTGATGTAATTGTGAAAAAAAATACAATTGACAATAGAGAGCTAAGGGTTATAAAATATACATTAATGTGCAAAAATGCATAAAGTAAAGAATTTTTTATTTTAAGTTTCAGGAGGAAAAGTATGAAGCGTAACCATGTGTTATGGAATGTGTTTGTTTTAACAGTTGCCGTGTTGTTCGGCAGTGTTGCGACTAGCGTCGCAGGGGTTATTGGTGGAATGATTACTTATAACGGCGTGTATGCAGACAGTAGTGCACCGTTAAAAGTAGCGGCATTTGAAAAACAAGGTGATACAATGCCGGTATGCGCGATGGACCTCGGGTCAGTAAAGACTGCAATACAAACTAACGGCGGTGTTTATACTTTAAATTATCCATCATTGGTATCGGGTAACACGTATTTTATAGAAGCTTTTATTGATTGTTTATCACCTGTCACAACCGGGTATGCGATAAGTAAAACAAAGGAAGAGCCATCCGGATGGAGTAGTATAGCAGTAGCATCAGAAACTGTTCAAAGTAACGTTATCTTTGCAATAAGTGACAAGACCGCGTTTCTTGATGGTGCGTACGCATACTATACCGGTACTGCTTATGAAGGAAAACCGTTGTTGATGGGTGTACAGGATATTGAAAGGACATCTGAATATTTTTGGAGTTCTTCCAGTACAATTCTTGTTTCAGGAACTACACAGTATCAGTTCCCTGATATTACAAATATTATCATGGGGAGAACATATAAGGTTAAAGCGTTTGTGGATGCAGATAATGACGGAGCATATGATGAAGGAGAGCCTTTCGGCGATATACTGACAAATTATAATGTTATGGCAGATACGGTTACGATAGGTGATGTTGCCGTAAACGATATGCTGACAGGCTTTATCACTGGAACATTGAGTTATAACCCTCCAATTTATTCAGATCATCAGGTTATAATCGGTATCACTCCGTTAATTCCGACTGAAATTGATCTTGGGAACACGTCAAACTACGCGAAGTTTGTTACAACGACAACTTCCTATCCATACAATTATTCGCTGAACTTAGCCGGGATCAGTACTACAAACTACACTTTAGTTGCTGTAATAGTCGGGCAAGGCAATAAAGTGCTGGCGAAGGATTATAGTGTGAGATCAACTTATACGCAGTGGACTAATCTTGCAGGAAAAAATCTTGCTATGACAAACCAGCGCGGGAAGATCATGGGTGTTATCAGTTACCCCGGGTCCAAAGCCGGTAATATGTACATCGGAGCGTTCGATAGCAGCAATTCTACCACGCCGGTCAATACCGTTGCGGTAGGACGAACAACTGAGACAAGTTGTGCTTATCAGCTTGACACGCTGGATTTTAATACGGACTACTGGATTCGCGCGTATGTTGATTGCTTTATCCCGAATGGCTCGTTTGATGTCGGGCGTACGACTGACGAACCAACAGGGTTCTATACTGATACAAACGGAAGTCTTTCGCCTATAAATATTTCGTCGACCTCAATAATGTATTCAAGTATTAACGTTGAAGTAAAAGACGTAATTGGCTCGATTTCTGGGACTATCGGCTATAACGGTAACTTTACGTCAGGAAACATTTATGTCGGAGCTTTTGATCTTTCAATAAGTAGTGAGAGTCCCTGCGCGATTGTTGGTGCTGGTTCTATCTCAGCCGGGACGACGCAGTATGCGTATTCTATTGGCGGATTGACTTCCGGGAATACTTTCTTCATGAAAGCGTATCTTGATTCTGTAGAGCCGTTTGGGGACATGAGTCCTTCTAATGGCGAAGCTTCCGGTCAACTTGGCGGAGATTACCCTCAAAGCGTTGTGTTAATCAATGACATAACTGCAGGAGCGAATTTCGAGATCAGAGACCCTGAACCGGGGAGTATTTCAGGAATGTTGTACTACAACAATCCTATATTTGCCGGTCGGCAGGTACTTATTGGTATTTCTAGTAATCCTATAACGGGTTCGCCTATGGATCCGTCAAATTACGCGGCATATATTACGCTGACACCTTCTCCAACGGATTATCCGTGCTCATTCAATTTGAGCTTAACAGGAATTCCAACAACAAATTATATGTTGATAGCATTAATTATGGGGCAGGATTATAAAATCATTGCTGCAACTTCTACAATGCATACGTTAACTCAATGGTCAAAAATAGGTGAGGGCCTTTCTATAGAAAATAAACGCGGTATACTAGGTGGTACCATGCAGTATTCCGGATTAAGAAGTGGGAATATTCATGTCGGTGCGTTTGCCAGCGCAGAAGCTTTGACACCGGTTAGTTATACTGTAATTGATGTAAACAAGATATCCGGTACCGCAATACAATACGAGATTGATACCGTTGATTTTGGTATGAATTATTGGGTACGCGCTTATATAGACTGTTTCATTCCTCAAGGTGGCGGGTATGATGTCGGATTTACCTCAAACGAACCTCAAGGTGTGTTCAGAGATACTAGCGGGAATATTTCACCAGCGGCGTGTTCTGTGTCTGTACCAAAAATGATGGGGGTTGATTTCCCGATTAAAGATCAGGTAGGAACTATTTCAGGTAATATTATTTATAACGGAGTGCGTTCCACAGGGACATTGTATGTAGGACTTTGGGATGTCGCTATTAGTTCACAGGGTCAAGGCGCACCGCAGATGTTTATAAACGCAGGAATGTTGTCTACAGGTCGTTCAACTTATTCATATACTTTTGATTTAGTACCGATTGGACATACATATTTGATACAGGCATATGTTGATTGTGATGCACCGTTTGGGGATCTTTCTCCTACTTCTGGTGAACCTTCAGGAAGAACTACAGATCCGGTATTTTTGTCGTCTTACCAGTCAGGAACTATAGATTTTGCGGTTATTGATTCGGCACCTGGATACCTCGCGGGAACAGTAAATTATACCGGCGGTGTTTACTTACTCCAACCAGTAACTATTGCGTTAGGTCATGGAAAACCGGGGCCAACATGGGGCGATGCAGGGAATGTAGTAGCGTATTCTACCGGTATTTCAGTTGCAACAAATGGGTGGCCGTATAGTTTTAATGTACCGATAGGTACTATACCTGATGCGACGGATTATTATTTGGCTATCATGATTGATGTGAATCCGGAACAAAACACCGGGCCGGAAGCGTATGTCGACCTCGGGCCATTGTCGTTGACAAAGTATTCTGTACATACAGATCTTGCCCTTAATATGGTAAATGTTTCTCTCCCTATCACCGGAAGTTTGACATACTCAGGGTCGAGTTCAATGTTGTATAAACCAGTAAAAATATCTCTCGGATACGGGGAATATGGAACGGTTGGGTATAACGAAGTTGCGTTTACTACAACCATTGTTGTGAGTTCGCAAGAGTATTATTTTAATGTGCATATGGATTCAAGTTATTATGTAAACGCTATCGTTGACATGAATAGCAATGGAATGTATGGCGATGTGGGAGATTTGATGCAACGTATAGGGCCAATAAACAATTTTGATCTTTCAAATAACAATAATATTGCGTTGGTTGGGCCGATCGCGGGGAATGGTTCTATTTCCTATTACGGTAATTATACGGGCAAGAATATGTTGATATCAGCCGGGATTCGTAAACCCGGGGCGAGTTTTACTCCATCTACTTCTACTATTGCCATGTCGAGTTACGGGTATTCGTATTACAACTTTGACCTACCGGTTCATACTGATGTTTTGGTTACAGCAATTATTGATGTAAACAATAACGGGATATTTAACCCAGCAGAAGGTGATTCATACGGTGAAATAGGGCCGATCGATACAACGAGTGGGAGTGCAAACTTGCCGACTTTGTATATTAACGACCAGGGTGGGTATATTAACCCGAATTTGAAGTATGAAGGTATTTATGGTGATAAAAATATTGTCGGGATGGTAGGGTATGGGCCTTATTCCACAGGTTGGGTACCGGTTGTGATGAGTTCACAGTCAATGGTAATGACAGAACCCACCGGCGGGACACAGTATAAACGTACTGATTTCTACTTTAACTTTACGTTAAGTAAAAACGCAACGAATTATTTTGTTGTAGGTTTTGTTGACCTCAACGGTGACCTGCAGTTCCAGGCAAACGAACCGTTTGGGCAGTTCGGGCCTGTAGAAGTTCCTGGCAGTAACAATTATCCTAATGTAGAAGTTATGGATAACCTCGGTGGGACCGGGAAAATTAATGGTAGTATAAATTATAGTGGCAGCTATACTTCGTATCAGTTGTACGTAGAACTGTATAGCGGAGATCCGTCGAATATATTACAGGCACAAAAGCTGGCAGTTAAGAAAATGTATCCAATGTCTTATCCTGTATCATATAGTTTCGGGACGTTACCAAATAGTGTGTCTTATTTTGTCCGTGCGGGTATAGATGTTACTTACAACGGATCGGTTGATAGCGATGAACCGATAGGGAAACGCGGGCCGATAGCTGTTAGCGCAACAAATTCGCCAATAGCGGATATTATATTGTCAACCGGTACCCTGGGTGAAGGGTATATCAACGGGCAGGTGTACTATAATGGTGAAGAATTCCGGGATAAACCGGTGTTCATCAATTTATGGAACGGTTTGCCGTCACTTACAACAAGTAAAGTAATCCGTAAAACGGTAATTACACCGTATAACTGGCCGATTTATTATAGTTTTAGTATGGTTCAGGCGTATAGCGGTTATTATGTGACTGCGGGTATAGACGCAAATAATGATGGAGTCGTTAATGCGGTAGTGGAACCGTTTATCCGTCGTGATCAGCCTATAACAATAGGTTCTACTTCTGAAACCAATAATGTTAGTGGCATAGATATGACAATACCATACAAATCAGCTACTGGATACAGTGGGAGTATAAGCGTGAATTATTCGTACAATTCACCGTCGCCTAAACAAGGTATGTACCGCGCATATTTAGGGCATGGGCAACCGGGGCCAAATTGGACACCTGTCAGAATAGCGACTAATACGTTGCAATACGGAAGTTTCTATTGGGCAGGCGTTCCTGATGCGGAAGATTGGGCAGTTTTCATTGGAGTTGATGTGGATAATAGCGGGCAAGTTAGCCCGGATACCGAACCTTTCGGGATGATATATCCAATAAGCGTTTCCAGTGGGTCAGCGCAGAATGTGTATGTTGAAGTGCGCGATCCTATGACCATGACAAACGCGATTGAAGGTAATGTGTATTATAGCGGTGTGCAAAGCGGGCGTACTTATGTTGAGGTTGGGAAGGTTTCGGATACAAGTTATACAAGATATGCTTGGATTGACGGGTCGTATTTCTCGTTCGTATCGCTTGATGGTGATTGTACATATTACATAAAAGGTTATAAGGACAGTAACAACGATTATATGAGAGATGGTACTGATCCGTCTACAGGATATAATAATGAATACCTGGTGTTTGTTCCAATGAACGGAAAAGCTACACAGATGATTTCTATGGCAGATCCTGTTGGGATGGAAAGCGGGACTGTAGATATAAAGGTATCATACGGGTTCAAGAGTATATCTCAAGGTGTAGTGCATGTGCAGTTCTCTAAGTATGATTCAGCGAATCCGGCAGCGTATTTCTCGCCGATATCACGTGATGCATCATTTGTTTCTACCAACACTGCAACGTTGAATACGAGTCTTCAGGTAGGGACTTACAAAGTTGGTGCGTATTGGGATAAAGATAATGACTATATGTACGAAAACTTTGAAGAACCCTGGGGCGATGCTGCACAAATGGTGACAGTATCTACTTCTGAGGTGAAGTATATGGATATTACATTGAAAGATCCTGTGGTATCCGGAGTTGAAGGTAATGTGAGTTACACAAATGCGCCCACGAATTTTCTTGGGCAGCTGGTAATCAGGGTGGTTGAAGCGCAGAGTCAGTCGATTGTGAATAGGCTGAAATTTGTTCCTTCTCCAACAATCCAGTTAACATTCCCGAAATTTTATCAAATTAGTAACATTACACCAAATACAACCTATTTCATCGTGGCATATCATGATATTAATATGTCAAACAGCATTGACCCGGGTGAACCGGTCAGCAAACGGCAGGTGTTTATTGCAGAGTCGATGGTAACTGTAAATCATACTATAGCGTTAGATACTACGAATATCGCAACTGGTGGAATCAGTGGTAAAGTAAAATATACCGGGACGAATACGATGAATGCGAATGTTTTGATTTATGTTTGGGAAAACGCGGTTGGCGGGCCTACTACGTTAGGTTCTTTTGTGATTAATAATTTCGAAATGGGTGAAGCGACTTATACAATTTATGGATTGGCGGATAAGTCAAATTATTACGTTGCAGCGTTTAAGGATATGAGTAACGATACTCAACAACAAAGTTATGAACCATCTGGTGAAGCGCTTAACCCTATTACTGTGACAGGTGGGAGGGTTACTGCAGGTAAGGATATTACGTTAGTAGATTTTGTGTCAGGTGACTCATCAATGCAGACAAGTACGTATACCATAAATATGATGATTCGTGAAGGCGAATGGGGTATGACGACTGGCGGAAGTAGTGGCCTATCAGGTGTGTCAGTACAGATTATTGATACTTATTCGGATTATAATTCGGATAATGACAAAGTTATTGCGTACGGTGTTACCGGTATCGTTAAAGGTACAGGCTCTAACCTTGACCCGTACAGAAATATTGAGTTCTCCGGTGTTGTACTCAAGATTTCAACGGATACGTATAATCCGTACAGGTATAATGTAAGACTAGCAAAAGAAGGTTATATTGCCAGTGGAATGGACGTTTTCGTGGATCAGTATTCCAATGCGGTAGTCAACCGCGACGGGTATTTACAGAAACGTATGTATGTAGTTTCTGTCAGCAGTATTAGCGTGGATACTGGTACAGATGATGGTATTAGTGTGAAAGCGATAATATCACCGGATGGGGATAATGTAAATGACAGGGCATATATCAGGTTCACCTATACTAACACTTATCAAGGTTCACAATCGTGGCAGAAGGGTGGAAGCGCGAAGATAACAGTTGATACGAACCGTGATGGTATATTCAACGCGTTTGACTGGCGGCAGATTGTATGGCAGATGGATCCTGCCAATCCAACTGGGCCTCAAGTGCCGTATAAAGACGGGGTGAAGATGACGTATGAAGATCTTAACCGTATGCAGGCTGGGTTCGACTGGGCAATGGATACATGGATTGATCAAGATCAGTTTATGTTGGGTGCAAGTACTCAGATGGCGGATAGTGTAAGAAAAGAAATTATGTGGGAAGGGCGGAACACTCAAGGGCAGTCTATGCCGGCAGGAGTTTATCCTGTAAAAATTGAATTGGACTCACCGAATTGGGATCCGTCAGATGGTATGGTGTTAAGCGATACTACTACGTTGAGTATAGAAATTAAATCTGCCGGAATCAGCGGGTATGTGAAATATGATGTCAAAGGAACAACTGATACAGCTGATGATTTGCCGGTGGAAGGTGCAAGAGTGAGTGCAGGTGGTGCGGGTTGTTGGGGTGAGGCCTATACGGATACTAATGGGTTCTATACAGTTGGTGGATTGAAAGCGACTACTGCTACTGAAAAAGCGTGGGCAAGTGTACAGGCTAAAGGATATACTTCGAGTGAGGTTGAGGATATCACGATCACAGCGGATACTATTACTCCGGATATTAATTTCAGTTTGCAGAAAGGTGCTACTGTTAAAGGGCAGATTGTTCTTCCTGCGGCAGTAGATTCGTGGTATGACCAATTTGGTAACCGCCGGAATGGTATCAGCGGGACTGTCACAGCAAGTAAGAGGGGATCGTATTCTTCAAACTTCACAGGTTTCTACCTGCAAAATCAGGTGACTACGTATTATGAAATAACTCTCTCTCCGGGTGATTATGAGATTTATGCGCATGCGGAAGGTGAAATGTATACAAGTAAACGTACAACTTTGACTATCACTTCAAGTGATGTGGAGTTGAATATTAACCTTGTACCTGCAATAAAGGTTATGGGATACGTTAAGTTACCCGCGACAAGCGAAGGGAATAATTATATTAATGTCGGCGGGCAAAGAAAAGACGGGCAGGTATCCGTTAACGGTTGGGGTAATATTATGCCGGGAAATACCACTGGGTATTTCCAGGTATACGGCGTGGTAGCCGACCCGACGCCGGGTAAGGCGGATAGTACAGACGATAATACGTATAGCATTCGCGTGCAGGTTAGTGGGTATGCTGAGAAAACGTTTGACTTGATAATAGGTACTGAATCGATGACGATACCGGATATGGTTGAGGTGGAAAAAGGCGGAATGATGATTGGGAAAGTGTTTGCTGATTGGACACCTGAACTGTATGAAGCGTATAAGGGACAGAAGCTTGTGATGCATGGGAGAGTTTCATCTGCTGATACCGGTTTCCTTCAACAGTCGTCAAATGAAGGGCCGGGAGCGATGTATATCGAACCGGCAACGTTTACAGTACGGTTGATACTCATGGGTGAAGATTCGCTGAAATATCTAGACATGGTCAATACTTCAACAACTATTCCACAAGGGATGAGTTTAAGTGATTATGAAATGATTAAACTGATGAACGAGTATTCGTATGCAATATCTGGTATGGCAAATGGGAAGTATAAGCTTGAAATTTGGACTGACATAATCTTCAATGCTGAACCTAAGTATGTTGAGGCTGTTGTCAATGGGACTACTACTGTTATTATGCAAACAATTACGCTTAAACAATTCTCCGGGAAAATACAGGGCGTAGTAACAGCTTCTACCGGTACGGTAGATTACAGCAAAGTAAGAGTTATGGCGTATATGCCATATTGGGAAGAAAAAGGGATTAAAGCGCGGATGGCAGAAGTTTCGACAACTGGATATTTCTCGATTGACGGGCTCGGGCTTGGAGAGTATATAGTTGTGGCGAATGAGTATTCAGTGCCTCCGTCTACAACAAATCCTAAGGGTGAACTCAGCGGGAATTTCGGGACGGTATTGTCAAGAATAAACGTGCCTTCGGAAGATACGCTTAGTTTAGTACTGCCTACAGGCGGGAAAATTTCAGGGGCTGTTTCTATTAAGTCTTCTAAGTATACTGCAGCAAATTTGGTTAACCAAAAAGTGTATGCAGTGCCGTTGTTAGCGGAACGTACCGGGACGAAAGTTACGCCGTTTGAAACAGTGATAACTTCTTCCGACGGAGTTTATGCTATCAGCGGGTTGAAGGAAGAAGTGTACAGAGTATTTATTGATCCGGATATCGACGTGACTAATGATAGCGGGACAATGAAGACGCCGGATGTTGCGATGATACCTCAGATGGTATCCTTGGCAGCGGGTGAACAAAAAACTGGGATCAATTTTGTACTTACTGACGGTCATAAGATTACCGGGTCGGTACAGCGTCCAGTCGCAGGGACGGCAGAGTCGTTTATAGTAACACTCTTCCTTGCCAGTACAAATGAGGAAGTTGCGTTTAAACGGTTAGATTTCACCGGGACTAATACCAGCGCGAGAACGTTGCCGTTTGAGTTTGCAAACATTACTTCCGGGAAGTATGTGATAAGAATTAAGTCAACGGATATTAGTTATAAG
>Ga0265292_1000648_pt1 | contig 43190 bp, 40 predicted proteins | sample Munlanlewell296A_FD_189080 | JGI IMG/M metagenome (GOLD analysis project Ga0265292, IMG submission 189080) | Leachate microbial communities from a municipal landfill in Southern Ontario, Canada - Leachate well 296A | ecosystem: Engineered > Solid waste > Landfill > Unclassified | place: Canada... | reverse complement strand
ACCCCAAACCAAACTCTACTATGGAATATTTTTCCCAAGACGTGAAACGGTCTTTGCACAGATTGTGTATTTTTCCTCTAAGTTATCTACTTTTATGTTCGGTTACAAAACCGAGGGGACTCTACTTCAGCATATTGACTATCGAAATCACCGTTATCGCCAGCGTGCCAGCGGTACTTCCCACCGCCAGCCAGAATTGGGCCTTTTCGGGGTGGGCTACGCGTTCGGGTTTTACAGGGACGATGATCTGTGTACCGGGCTTGACTTTCGGGTATTTATGGATGATGAAGCTTCGGGTCATGTCGGAGCTGCCATCCGGATATTTCGCGTAGATGCGCCCCTTATCGGGTTTCTCGGCCCATCCGCCGGAAGTTTTGATATAGTACATAACTCCTTTACCCGGTGCATAAACCGTGGCAAAGGGGTTCTGAACCTCGCCGAAAACATTCACTGTTTGTGGTTTTTTAGGGATCGCCAAAGCATCCCCGGGATCGAGCAAAAGGTCATTCCGGCTACCGGGATTGGCCATGATCTTTGCCAAATCAATTCCAACCAGGCCTGCACCCACTTTGTTAAAGGTAGCTGCCTCGACGTAGGCATCCGGGGTAAGGCCGCCCGACCATTTTACCAGGTCGCTCAACCGGTCCTTCTTATTCTGAATGGCGTAATACCCGGAATACACAACTTCACCTCCGATAAAAACCGTTCCCTGTTCAGAATAACCGGGTGCTCTCCGAATATAGATATGATCATAGGGCATTAGTTTAAATGAGGTGCTCTGATCATTAGCATTAAGGGTACGCGGAAGCGGAATCGTAAACACATCAACCAGTTTATCCGTTAAAACCGCAACTTCCCGGTAGGTCAACCTCCTGGAAATCTGAACGTAATTGCTGTCGGCGTCCTCGGTAAATCCTCCGGCAAGGTAAATGGCATCTAATACTGACATGTTCTCCATGTATTCAAAAGATCCTCCCTTTCTTACCCGGCCATCGACTGTTATAGTTGGCTTATCTTTTAATTCAAAATGGGATTTAATCATGACGGAATCTTTAGGCTCCAAACGGATATCGTTTTTCCCGCTCAGAACGTCCTTAATATTGAAAGATATGAGGCTTAGGGTCGAATCGCGATTAACACGGGTCATTTGTCCCATCTCTACCTGAGCATTGGGAACAATACTGTCGGCCTTCAGAATTAGCTCGGATAGATGCATATTCTCTTTCCATTCGTATTCACCGGGGCGAAAGACGGACCCGCTGATGATAACCCTATTCTCGACCTTTTTAAGGATTTTTTCCGAAATAACCAGATCCCCGTTATTCAGGTTGGTATTATTCATATCGGTGTTGGGTATGTCCAGAATTTTGAGCCCTTCCTGGGTTTTGCGATAAATTTTCACGTTGAGCAGATAAGCCTCATCGGTAAAACCTCCGGCAAACCGGACCAGATCTTTCAGATTTTCCTCATTTTTTAATTCGAATATGGCTGTTCTCTTAAACTCGCCTTTAACACTGACCTTTTTCTCTGCTACAGGAATAAAAATCACATCATCGTTTTTCAGTACAATGTTGTTCTTCTGATCTGCGTTCAGGAGGAAGTCATACATATCAAGGGTTCGATAGAGTTCATTGTCCCGAAAAATCTTGATAGTCCGGAACGAACCGATCTGATTGGGTCCGCCCGAAAGGTAAAGGGCGTTGAAAACGCTTGCGGTTGCGGGCAGTGTGTAGGTACCCGGCATCTCCACCTCCCCCACCAGGTTCACACGAATGGAGCGAAGGCGGCCCATGTTAACCTGTGCAAAGGTATTCGGTTGAGCCCCCCCCATTCCTGAATAAATTGCGATCAGTCTCTGTTTGATCATCCGGGTTGCCTCATCAAACGTTTTACCCGCTACATAAACCGGTCCGATTTGGGGGATCTGGATCTGCCCGTTACGGTCGACATTCAATTGGTAATCCTGAACCGAATTTCCCCAAATATTGATAATCATCTCATCGCCAATGTTGATCTCGTAATTTTTAGGAGTCTGGATATTCAGGGCAGGCTCAAACGTGAGGTTTTTACTTTGAAACAGGTAAGAACCAAAATTGGCCGAATCAGATGCACTTTTCACCTCCTTTACAGGAGCCGCTCCCTTTTTGCTTTGCCCTGCTATCTCCAGCGAATCCTGCAGGCGGTACAGATCAGCATCTTTAGAAAAGAGAGTTGTATCAGCACCACTTTTCTTATCTGTGATTGCCATTCTTTGCAACATTTGCTGGATCTGCGCATCACTGGCTCCCCTCTTCCGGGCCTCTGCAATGGCTTGTTCACGGGATAATCCTGAGTTTTGCAGCGCTTGTTTTGCCTGGTTAATTTGTGAGCTGCTCATTGACTTCACGTCCAGGTTTTTAATATCCTGTGCGGTAACCCGGTTAAACGGGCAGACCAGGCAGAAGAACAAAGCAGCGATAATAAAAAGTCGGGTTTTCATATATAAATTTATTATTTTTGAATCCATGAAAATAACAATTCCATTTACATTACCCAATCTGGTAATATCCTTTTTGTAGAGACGCATGATATGCGTCTGTACAGGTTAAATTAGCATCTTAAGTTCGGTTGGTTTTTTGGGTAATCCATTCAGGATTTTATACGGCAACTGGCTTTTGTTGAAGAAGATAACCCAGATGGTTAGAAAAATTAGCTTGATATCAATCCACATTGATTGATTTCGGAAGTACCAGGCCTCTAATGCTGCTTTGTAGGGACTAAGCATCTGGCGATAGGTTTGCTCGTGATCTAAGGTGCTGTTATCAAATATTTTCTCTTCGTCGCGGAAAATAATCGCACCAATTCCAGTTAATCCGGGCTTAAGCTGTTTAATTATTTCCTGCTGTTGGACTGTATAATAACTATAGTGTTTTGGTGTTAATGGACGTGGACCTATAATAGACATTTCACCTTTTAGGATATTTAGTAACTGAGGAATTTCATTGATTTTCGTTTTTCGTAAAAGCCTTCCGAATGGAAAAACCCGTGGATCACTCTTTAAAGAAATTTCTCCTGTTCCAATATTTGGACTATTCAATAACATCGTCGAAAACTTCACTATTTTGAACTCTTTTGCGTTCCGTCCAATTCTTGTTTGGTAATAGAAAACATAATGTTCTCCGGTCAGTTTAAGAATGATAACTATTGGAATAATAAATGGGGTAATCACTAGAATAGCAATAAGACTTAAGAGAAAATCAATTATTCTCCTCATCGATTTAATTGTTTTGAAGTCACATTAAAATTAAAACTCTCTAAAGTATTTAATAACCCTTCTTTGGCAGCGAATGGAAGGCTCGTAACACCTAATGCGGATTTTATTTTTTTATTTGAAACAACATATGACTCAGTAAGCTTTTTAAGGCGCTCGTTGGTAAGTGGCAGATGGAATATATCTCCAAATTTAGCTAAAGTTCGTATACTCCACTTAGGTATTCTCCAGATTCGAGCCTTCTTCTTAAGGGATTGGGCTATGATCCCAATCAGTTCATTGGTCGACAAAGGTTCATCATCAGCTAAAAGGTAAATACCAGGGTCAACATCATTTTCTATAAGTTCCCTGACAATAAACATCAAATTGCCTATGGAGGTAAATGACCGCAAGTTCGCATATTCGCCAAGGGGCCAAGGAATTCTTTTTTGCACAAGACGATATAACAAATTAAGGTTACCTTTATTGCCAGGCCCATGAATCATGCAAGGACGAAGGATATAAACTCTTTTATCTGAAGGCAACGACTGACTTAATATATATCTTTCTGCTTCAAATTTTGATTTACCATAAGGAGTTTGTGGGTTGCATTTCTGATCTTCAGTAAGTTGATTACCGATTACGGTTTCGGCAACCGCCTTTACGGAACTAAAAAAAATAAATTTAGTTGCATTTGAATTTAGAAACAACTGAAATATTTGTATAGTCAGACCTACATTAATATCGTAATAATCTTGTTCGAGTGATATATTGTTAATATCATGTGCTTTACCTGCAAGATGGATTATTGAATCAATTTGAGAGATTTCTTGAACTTGTTCCCAAGAATAGAAACAATCATAAACATGGTTATTTGGTTCAATTATATCAAGAGCAATTAGGTTAAGGTCACAATTCTCTTTCAAATAGCGCGATAAATTGCTGCCAATAAAGCCAAATGCACCTGTTATTAATATACTGTTCATTGCAGAATCAATTAAACGAATTTTAGTCTAATGTTGTCTAACTTCATTCACGCTTCTGATTTTTTTGTACCACATGCTTCAACGGCATCAATCATTTTAGCAAGCAAGTACTCTTTCGAAAAATGTGTTTGAGCATAGGTATGATTACTTTGCCCAATTTTATTTATTTCATCTTCATCTTTTAAACCAAATTCTAATAATAAATCTACGAGTTTTTTTATCTCTCCATGACTAATTGAAATATTACCTGGGCAGTCATCTAAAACATCAGAGATATGCGATTTTTTTGGTCCAATGGCAAGAATCGGTTTCCCAATGTACATGGCTCCATAAATTTTATTTGGATGAGTGTATCCCACACAATTTTCACCAAGGATAACCACATGCAAGTCTGCGGCTCCCAAAGAAAGATGAATTAAGTCCCTAGGTTGATAAGGAAGCAAACGTATATTCTCTAATTTATATTGCTGTTTCACTTTTCGAACATCCTTGAGCCTAATTCCACCTCCAATATGAACGAATAAAAACCGTGAATCTTTATGCAAAATCCGCTCTGCCGCTAGAAGTGTATCAAGGGAATGCATTACAGAATGATTACCAGAATACATTATTATAATTTTATCCCCGAAGTTGTTTTGAATCCTGAAAGGGTTTTGAAGGCGGGCTCCCAAATATATTTCTTCCATTACAGGCCAAACAGGTATAATATGAATATCGGCTCTTGTTTTCACACGTTGCAGAATATGTTGTTGCATATATTTGTCCAATGCAATTATTGTGTTTGAGTGCTTAAATATATAATCTCCAATATTCTGTAATATTCGGGCCGAAATACTATTCCTTTTCATATATCCCGCAATAATGGATAATTCGGGTTGAAGATCCATTGCCCAATATAAAAACTTAATCTTTTTTAATTTTGCAATTATAATTCCAATGAACCCAAGTAATGGTGGTTGTGTTAAACCAATAATTAGATGGTAATCTGTCTTTTTTGCCCTTAACAACTTCAGGAAAACTAAAAAATTAAATGTTGCAAAATCTACAAGTCTTGTTAACTTATTTCCTTTCCCCAAGGACGTATTACTCAGTCGCGAAATATTAATATTCAGGTAAATTTCATTTTTCTTATACTTAATAGATGAATTTTCATAATCATTCCTACTTGTTATTATCGAAATATCATGACCTTTTGCAGATAACTCAATTGACAAATCTGTCAAATGCTGCGATATAGAGGCAGTATCAGGCCAATACGCTTGTGAAATAGCCAAAATTTTCATTTTCTCAAATAAGTCTTCAGTAGCGTTGTATTAATATAGCGTGTATTAATATAGCGCTTTTAAACCTTGTGCATCTTAATTGGTTTTTTTCACTTTCATGTTACGATCGTCCGTAATGATTAACCTAAATTATCCAACAAAATGATATACATCCGATTGAGAGTCTTACAAATATTTTATCCCCAGAGAACCGTCTATTGAGCCGGTAGGTAAATTCATCCAGGTAGTTTTGTAAATACGTATCTTCAACATAGTAAAGATTATTCCAGAGGTTTCAGTGCAAATCGAGACCAAGACTTCGGCCCGGGGAAAAAAAACTGACGAAAACAAAAATTGAATACCTGTGCCGGGCCTTTCATTTCTTCATGTTTTAGGCACCCTTGCTTTAAACTCATAAAAAGATATTAAACTAAAGTCTTCGCCTAAAGGTGAGGGATTTTCCCCCAGAAAGAAACATAAATAAAGATTATCTATATTTCCTAGGTTTGATACGACACCGAGGTACTTTTTCTATCTACTTTTTCACTTAGGATTGGAAATGGTCCCTATTTAGCTGAATTGTGAAGTTTAACCTGTTGATCAATCCAATTGTAGGTTTTAGCAATACCGCCTTTTAGTGGTAAAGAAGGAGCCCAGCCGATCTTTTCTCTGATAAGATTATTATCAGAGTTCCTGCCCCTGACTCCAAGCGGCCCCGGAATATGATTTAAGGAGACCTTTTTCCCAGATACTTCCATGGTGATTTCTGCTAAATGATTAATAGTTACCATTTCATCAGATCCTATATTTACGGGGCCGAAGAAGGTATCGCAGTCCATAAGGTGTCTTATACCATCTAAACATTCATCAATGTATAGGAAAGATCTCGTTTGTTTACCATCTCCCCATATTTCAATTTCACCATCCTCTTTTGCCATTGCAACTTTTCGACAAATAGCTGCTGGTGCTTTTTCTTTTCCATTTTTCCATGTTCCTTCAGGCCCAAAAATGTTGTGAAACCGGGCCACACGTACATTGAGATGATAATTTCTTTGAAATGAAAAATATAATCTCTCACTAAATAGCTTTTCCCAGCCATATTCACTATCCGGATCGGCGGGGTAAGCAGATCCTTCAGAGCATTTTGGATTATCGGGATCCTCCTGGTTATATGCTGGATATATACATGCAGATGAGGAATAGAAGATCTTTTTTACTTTTGCAATTACACTATAATAGGAAATATTCAAATTAATAGTGGCTGAATTATGCATAACATCGGCATCATGTTCCCCTGTAAAAATATATCCTGCACCGCCCATATCAGCTGCTAATTGATAAACCTCATCATACGAACGATCGAGGGCTATTTTACAAACCAATGGATCTCTTAAATCTCCAATAAGAAATTCATCTGCATCCGTTTCTGAAAATTCAGGATATTTAAGATCAATACCCCTAACCCAAAAGCCGTCATTTTTCAATCTTTTTACAAGATGGCTGCCAATGAAGCCGCCAGCTCCACATACTAAGGCTGTCTTTTTCATATACATAAATTTTTTATTAACTGTAATAAATTTAGATTTAAAATGATAATTGAATTTCTATTGACGAAATATTAAACAATTTCCCAAAACAAGTGCATCCATTGCAGTTCTAAGAAAACAATCCAAAGCCTCCTGAGGAGTGTTTACAATAGGTTCATTTTCATTAAATGAAGTATTTAATAAAATTGGAATCCCCTTCATTTCCCTAAATTTGTCAATTAATGCATAATATTTAGGTGAAATTTCTTTATGCACAGTTTGGAGACGACCAGAACCATCTATATGAGTAACAGCAGGAATGATTTTTCTTTTTTCGCTTTTGATTTGAAGGACCTTCTCCATAAAATATGCTTCATCATCATGTTCAAAATATTCTGATACATATTCCCTTAAAATCGATGGTGCAAAGGGCCTGAAGGATTCTCTCTTTTTAATCTTGGCGTTTAACAGATCCTTTGCATCTGGTCGGCTAGGATCAACTAATACAGATCTGTTACCTAGGGATCTTGGTCCAAACTCGGTTTTCCCTTGAAACCAACCAATAACATAGCCTTCGGCAAGTAATTCCGCTGTTTTTCTAATAGTCTCCTCCTCAGAAAATCTAGAATATTTAATTTTTCGTTCATTTAATAATGATTCCATTTCATCATCGGAAAAGCTTTGACCCAAATATGCCGAGTACATTGGCTCGATCCTCTCATAACCAAGTATTTCATTATAAAGAAACAAGGCAGAACCAATGGCAGTGCCAGCATCGTAACTAGCAGAAGGGATATATATACCAGTAAAAGGTGATTTATCTTTGATTTTTCCATTGGCCACTGAATTCTGTGCCACACCTCCTGCAACACAAATATTTTTCAAACCGGTTCTTTTATGTAAATGATTCATCATATGAAATATAACATCTTCTGTTATCTGTTGTACCGATGCAGCCAAATCCCTGTGAAAATCAGTTAATGGTTCATTTTTTGGACGTGGTATCCCAAAAGCAGCGACAAGCTCATCCGAGAATAAACTGTCTACAACGGGGGCACAGTTTTCCCAGGTCATTGAAACGCCAACATTAGAATGTAAAAAATACTTCTCATTCAATTTAAAAAGTCCATCTTCAGTCAAGCGGACCACCTCTTTAAGTTTATTCATGAAAATTGGTTTCCCATATGGTGCTAATCCCATCACCTTATATTCATCTCCATAATAGGGAAATCCAAGAAATTGAGTAAATGCAGTATAAAAAATACCTATGGAGTGAGGGAAAGTTATATTATCAAGAACTTTGATTTTATTACCTTCGCCTACGCCAGTCATTGTAGAGGAAAAATCCCCAAAACCGTCTATCGATATGATTGCCGATTTTTCAAATGGTGAGGCGAAAAAAGCCGAAGCCATGTGGGACCTATGGTGTTCAATATTTCTAATTTTTGCACGAACCATTTTTATATCTACATTAAGCTCTGAAGCAAGAATTTCTTTAAGTGAAATTACTTTATGAAGATTTTTTATCCGCTCGCTAATAAAATTGAAATTTGATAATTTACTAATGGATCGGACTAGTTTTTTGCCCAGATGAGCCGATGGATCACGGCTAATAGTAATATAATCAACATCCGATATAGCTATGCCCGCATCCTTAAGACAAAACATAATTGCTTTGCTCGGAAAACCTGCCCAATGCTTAATTCGTCGAATGCGCTCCTCCTCAATGGCATTTAAAATTTTCCCATCTTTCAATATACAGGCAGAAGAATCGCCGTGAAATGCATTTAATCCTAAAATGACCATAATTTATTAATTATTTATTTATACTTTGAAAGTTTATATATCCTGATTAAAATTGAAAATATGTAAATTGTGATATTGGTTTGAGGAAAATGAAAACCAATGTAATCATTATACCTGGAAAAAACGCTCAAAAAAGGTTCTTTCAGTTGCTATTAAAGTGAATTTTAATTTCACTTTCGGGTTTCACTCGCATAACGCGTCATCCCTTCATCGTAAACTTCAATAAGCTGGTCTACAATCGTATCCATGGAATAATTTTGGATAACGAATTCCCGTCCCCTCCTTCCCATTTCCTCCAATTTTTTTCTATCCTTGAACAATTCAATCATAGCCTTGGCCATAGCTTTCGGTTCTGCCTCCACCACTCTCCCAACGCCGGTTTTTTCAACTTCAGGAAAATGACATCCTGGAGAAATCATCACCGGAGTTCCACTGGCTAAAGCTTCGAGGATCGCTATAGAAAAACCTTCTGCACCAGATGGCAGGCAAAAAAGGTCCGCACGGGCCAATAGATTTTTTTTTGTTTCGCCGGTTACCATTCCGGGGAATATTATTCGATTCTGCAGACCACTTTGCCCAACCATTGTTTGAAATTGATTTTCTAAATTAAATTCATCAGGACCTGCCATTACCAAAATGGCATCGGAAACTTGGGTACACACATTAAAAAATGCCTTTAATAACTTGTCGGCACCTTTAACAGGGTGCAATCGCCCAAGAAAAAGAATGACTATGGCCTCAGGATGAATGTTGAGGATATTTGGATTATCTGGCTTAGAATAATGCTGGTTTACATCAATACCATTAGGAATTATGCGACAAGGGACAGAAGGGCATAAGGTACGATAGCTATCTTCTTCAGCCTCTGTTAACGCAATTAGTGTAGTAGCCGACTTTAAGATCGGCTGTTCAACAATTCTTATATATAAGCGTTTTTTAAACGAATGAAAACTCAAGTGGGTCGGATCAAGAACCCCATGTTGACTGTAGAAAAGTGGTTTATTATGCACCTTCGCGGCATGCGCAGCGGCATAAGTCGGATAAATGAAAGTTAGATGAGTATGAACAAGATCCATAGAAGAGATTGTTTTTTTTAACTGGTTTGCCATCGCTGGTGCATATAAGTAACCTATTGAGTTGGATAGATCTGGAACAAAATGCATCATTTTCTTCAACAATTCCAGTCGACGAAAATACCACACTTCAACACCTTCAATCATTTGAGGGCAATCCACAGGCACATCCAGCTCTTCTGACTGATTACAGTTCGTGGTGAATACTGTCACTGAATGTCCTTTCCGAACAAGCCCCTCTGCCACGGACGACACCGCGATGATTAGACCACCCATTCGGTAGGCAGGTTTATACCCAGAAGTTGTAAATAGGATACGCAATTTTGATTTCATACCCCTATTAGAATTTACGGTGGTGTAACATTATGTTATTTTAGCTTTAAAATAAGAAAAAAAATTCGTTTTGGTTTATATAGAGGCAAGGTTGTTGCTGATAAATAGCGCATAATTTGTTATGAATAGAATTGATCGCTGCTTCAAAAACGTCAGATCCCTCAAATTTCTGACTCGTTCCGTTTTCAATACCCTTTGATAATAAAGGATTTACAAAATAACACAGCTGCCCCCCATATGATCAACCGATCAAAAAAAGGGTACACAAACCTGATATAACTGTCAAACTGTTCCGTAAACAAGCGGAACCGGGATACTTAATCAAAGGATTGATAAAAATTGAGGTGATCACTATGTTTGAATTCATAATGATGGATTTTTCCATTTTACAATTATAATAATTCCATATATACTTTTTCATAATTTCTGGCCATTTCGGGTATAGTCCATTTTTGAGTTTTCTCCTTTGCAATCAAAGCACGCTCTTTGGGGGCATCCTTTTTACACAATGCTTGTAAGATGGCGTCGGCCGTCTTCAAAATGTTGGATGGATCAACAAAGTGTGCGCAACTCTCGTTCAGAATCTCACGATGTGCGTTGATACCTGAGAGTACAAGAGGGCAACCACACACCAAAGCTTCCATGACCGTGTTTGGACATCCCTCATACTTACTTAGCGATACAAAAACCGAGGCCTTTTTCATCAGCGCCCAAGCCGAGGCGGCTGGCAAAGAACCCGTAAAATAAACATCCGCATCCAGTCCCAACTTGTGCCTCAACCTCTCCAATTCGTATCGCTGTGGACCTTCCCCACACAAAACACCCACTACTTTTTGTTGCCGTCTTACATATGCCAGCGCTCTTAAAAAAAAATTCAGATTCTTTAGATCTATCAAGCGACCAACATAAAGTACAATGGGCGCTTCCAATTTTGCCAATTCGCCTGGAAATGCCGCGACAATCTGGCTAATTTCATGAATTGGAATTCCATTAGCTATAATATACCGACGACTGTCTGGGAGTCGTTTTTTCCAATATTGGTCACCACCTCGAGAATTGGAAACAATCGCACTCGCTCCAGAACCAATCTGAACCCGCAAACGGTGCTTCCAGTTCGATTCATAAGCCATGACCGAGCTAGGCTCACGAAATATCCAAGGGATCCCACTAAGTCTTGCCGCTATTCCACCCAAAATATCGGTTTGCAAAATCCATGTATGGACAATGTCAGGCTTGCAACGTCGAATAAGTTGAAGCAGTTGGCAGAGCAGATATGGGTCGTAATTGGATCGAGATTTGAGCTGGTGAAGCTCAACACCAGGCAATTCCGGGTTGTCAGGACCTTCCGTGGAATAAGCAACATGAACATCATGACCCATACGAACCAATTCGGGCGCTAAATAACTAAATTGACGTTCCGCCCCACCACCGCTAAGATTAGGTATTATGTGAAGAATTCGCATTTTCAATCAATAAATTTTCGAGACCACAATTCCAGAAAAAGGAAGGTCTAAAGCCGGTTAGACCAACTATACTGTAACCTCAATCTTATCGTTTATAGCCCATAAGATAAAGATCGCTACAAAGGGAAGGGAAATGTCTAAGAATTTTATCACCAATCCCAGAAGTTTTTCTAATAATTTGACTTTGACTTTCATGACCACTCCAATTACATCCAATAATTTGGTAATCGCGTAAAGATATGTCTTTGGCGATCTTTCTAAGGTCTCGAACATCGGGTTCTCGAACATGTCCGCGAAATACTTTGTGTTCATACCAAGTTGAGAAATCAGACCATTGTCCTCGACCAAAAGGAACAGTAATTCGTTTTCGTAAATTCACACAATTTGGCACACCTAATAAAAGGGTACCATTTGGCCGCAACACTTTCATTGCATTGTGAAGGAATTCCCTTGGAGAAGCGTGCAAGTGTTCGATCATGTCGAAAGACGTAATTGCATCCAATGATTCGAGCATTAACCCCAGACCATCTTTTATTACATCACGGTGCATAACACTGACTTCGTAGTCACTCAGTAGAGATTGGCGCGAATCCGTAATGTCACTCTTTCCTGGATCACTAAAATCATCTAAAAGTATCGCCTTCATACCAAGTGCTGAACAAGATGCAGCAAAAGCGCCCCACCCTCCCCCTATATCGGCTACTGACTTTCCCGTTATATCGCCCAATAAACGACTAAGTAATCCTATTTCAAATATATGCCTCTGAATGTAATTATCAATTATATAAGACGGATAATTTATCCAGTATTTCTTGATAATTGAAGTGACAGCTAAAGTTGTTTTATCCATAGTTACCCTATTGTTACGTTCTCTGTTTTGATTAATTTGATCAATGATCAATGTATTCCCGAAACCACAATTCAAGAAAAAGGAAGGCCCAAAGCCGATTAGACCAGTCTCTATGGCCTTCAATGTGTTCTTTTATCATCCTTTTTAACATGTTTTGCTCAAATAATCCTCGCTGCGTGGAGGTTTTATCAAGAAGAGTTTCTTTAAGCATCGATGCAAGATCATTGCGAAACCATTTAGCAATTGGAAGACCGAATCCAGTTTTTGGCTTATTCATAATCTCGTTTGGCAATAAATCTTTAACTGCATGCTTAAGAATAAGTTTGCCTCCAGTTCTATTGCGTTTTAGCGACGATGGAATCGTTGCAGCAAACTCGATGAATTCATGATCCAAAAAAGGACACCGCACTTCCAGGCTGTTGGCCATGGAGGCAATATCCGTTTTCACCATAAGACAGTCAGGGAGGTAAAAGTTCTGATCATGTCGCATAAGCCAGTCCAAGGCATCCATACCATCCTCCCAGGGATAAGCCGCCAGAGGGTCTGTTGGAATAGATGGCCGGAATATCAATTCCAAGAATAAAGGCGTGTATGCCAACCGCTTCTCCTCAGGCTTAAGTATGGTTCCATATTGGAGGCGCCGAGACTTCACATTAGTTGCTCCAAACATTGCAAGCCCTCGGCGGATGCGTGACGCATTATTGTCTTGAAAAAATGGAAGGAGCAGCCCTCTTCCACCTTCTGCAAGCGTTCTTCTTAACCAGTGAGGCAATACATCCCATTTGTTCCAACCCAATATCGCCGCATAGTTTTGATATCCGGCAAAAGACTCATCTCCACCATCTCCGCTCAGTGCGACAGTCACATATTGGCGCGTCATCTTTGATACATAATAAGTAGGGAGGGCTGAACTATCTGCAAATGGTTCATTATAATGCCGCACGAGTAGTGGTAAGACCTCAGCCGCATTTGGCTTTATGATAAATTCATGATGCTCTGTCCCATAGCGTTCGGCCAGTAAGCGAGCATAGGGCAGCTCGTTAAACGCTTCCTCGTCAAAGCCTATGGAAAAAGTTTTTACTGGTTGTGTACTTTCCTGTGCCATTAGAGCGACGATGGTAGCTGAATCGATACCGCCACTCAGAAATGCTCCAAGGGGCACATCAGATATCATTCGAATCTTTACTGACTCACGCAGACGGTGTATAAGTTCCGCTTCAATTTCCTCCTGAGGTGCACTGGTCTTTTTTGAAAGCGGTGGCTCCCAGTAGCACTGCGTTTTTACATTGCCATGGAGGTCACATGTCAGATACTCTCCTGGTCTCAATCGTTTGATTCCCTTAAAGGCTGTGAGCGGACTGGGCACGAATTGGTAGGTTAGATACCGGTCAATGGCATAGTAATCTGGAAAAACGGAAACTTCTGGATCTGCAGTGATTGCCTTTATTTCAGAACCAAACACGAAAGATTGCGGTGTTAAGGTGTAGCAGAACGGCTTTTTGCCCATGCGATCCCGGGCACAAAACAGGAGTTCTCGGTGCTGATCCCATAATGCAAACGCAAACATGCCCCGCAGTTTCTGTAAACATGCCACTCCTTCCTCTTCGTAGAGATGAATAATTACTTCTGTATCGGTTTGGGTGGCAAAACGATGCCCTTTTGCCTGTAATTGGTTTCGTAATGTTTGAAAGTTATAAATCTCGCCGTTGAAGACAAGATGTATAGTGCGGTCTTCATTGCATAACGGAGGACAAGCACTGGTGGACAGATCAATAATTGAAAGCCTTCGTTGCCCCAGGCCGATGTGCGGCGCCGTTAGAATGCCTTCGTCATCCGGGCCGCGATGCATAATAGTTTTACACATCGCTCTGATGGAGTCAGGCGTAGGAATTCTATCTTTAAATATTACTTTTCCACAGATGCCGCACATTTTTTAATAATCTTTAATTTCAAGATAACCTTTTATTAACCGGTTCATCACCCACATGGCGAAAGAACCGCACCTTCTATTCGTCCGATTGGTCTTGTAGATAATTATTATGCTTCTGAATTGAGGTGTTTCCTTACATCGGTACTTTTTAGTAAACTTCCAATAATTGCAATGGCAACAAATGCAGGTAAAACCGTTTGTACTACATTACCCAACAGTGAGAACGTTGAGTACCTAACTAGCTGGTAGTTCCAGATGAGTATATAAAGGAGAAGAGGAAACCGCCACCAAACTTTTGTTGGCATTCGAACCCACTTCATTATCCAGCTTAATATAGTGCCAAGAATCGCTCCACGAATAATTGCCTCAACTATACCATCTCCAATAACAGCCTGACTGATCGCTCCAAATGCAAGTCCGCCTCCATACGCTTTAAAAATAGGATGGAAATTATCAAGAAACCAATTGGATAGATCTAATTTATCAAACCAGAGCATCTGACTAGGAACGAAAGCAAAAAATTCACCAAATCGAGCTGCAAACGGGGCATAAACGACACCACTTTGTTTTGCTTGCCAAAGTTCAACAGCATTAGCCCACAGGGTGTCGAACTCACCAGCACCAACATTACCCAGTCCTTGATCACCAAAACTCGTTAAAGAACCAAAATTTCGCAAAATACCAAACAAGAGAAAAGCCAAAAGGCCAAAAACTCCAGCAGGAAGCAACCACACTGTTGGGATTGGACGGATCAATACATGCCAAGCAATCACAATACCAAACAAACCAGTTGCGACTTCCGTACGACTACCTTCAGGACTGATAGAGACCAAAATAGATAACATATAGAATATAAACAACCAACTATAACGAGGCCAGCGCTGTAACAATGCAACGAGAAGAACAAGGGTTGCTACCGAAGAGAAATTACCCAACATTTTGAGCAGTTGTCGCAATCCAAGAGGGAGCTCTGCAATGACCCTATATGAATCACTATAAGACTCCGCAGATCTGATTATGCCCATCTTACCAATCAATACCCCAATTAGGGAAGCTGCCAACACAATCACAAAAGCACCTGCCATCTTTGCACTGCCAATATATGCTTGTGCCTTCGCAACAGGTCGATCGACACGCTTTAGTAGAACAATGTAAACCAATGAGAATCCAAATATATAGGCGAGTGCAATGTTTAGAAGAGAAACCACCTCAGAGGTTTCCGGTTGCAATTGAAATAAGCGGCCGGCCCATGGGCTATATTCGCCTCCCTGTAGCAGCCAGGATACAGGCGGAAGCGTCGCGTAGAGTGCAAATATTCCTAACCAAAGAACCCCGATATCGTCTATCGGTGCTCGCCCGTCACGTCGCATAGCTCGGGTATAAACTCCAATCACAACTGTCCATATGATCAGAATCTGGACTATTACCATGAGAAATGTGTTATTCTTTGGAACGTCATTTTGAATCCCATCCAATACTTCTTATGCCACGTTCTATTATTTCCCCAGAACGCCTAGTAATATCAGTGAACTTGTAATCTTTAAAAACCCTCCTATATCCATGGCGAGCTATATAGTTAAGTTCGTCTGGGTGGTCTAGGTAATAATGACATTTACTTAATAATTCATCTGCATCATGATATCCAACAACCTCTTCTCCATCCTTGAAGAGGTAGTCAATATGATTAATGCCATCGGTTATTAACATACATCCGTTTGCTGGACCATAAAACAGCCGTTGATTTCCGAAATTAGGAACTGAATAACCATTATGCATATTAACTACAATTTTAGACCGTTGATGTAATGATAATCTTTCTTTAAAATTAACAGGTTTAACCCAAAATGGATAACAATACCTGACTGTCAGATATAAATTGTGCTTCAACTTAACATAGCCATGCCATTGAAAACGTTTACTAAATTCTTTCTTCATCTTCGCAAGAATATTTATCTTATTCCAACTGAATGCCCCAATGAAAAGAATATCAATATCGCGCTTCATGTGAAACAATGTTTCTTCAGTCATAGCCTCATCATAATCAAATCCTAACACCCCGTTTGGAACAAAATTACTGTTTATCATTCCACATGACTTCATTTTTGCAGCCATATCCATGTCTTCAGTATAGGCGGGGGTTACATAAAACACATGATGATAGGCATGCAGATATGGAATGTTTCGTTGATAAGTCGATTCCGGGTCATCATGCGAATATAGAACCTTGTAAATTGGCAGTTTCATTAAATAGTCGGGATGGAATGGAGGGCCATCACATACCACCATCGCTTGCACGGAGTTTGTTTCGAGTATTTTCTCAAAATCAGAATATAGACGCATAAGCCTTGGGTCTCTTTTTTGATAAAGTCGGTCCAGCTTAACAGCATCCCAGTATTCAGTAACATCAAGATACCCCTCCTGATTGAACGGAATGAATCTATAGAATTCGTTTGATGCTGAAATAATATCGCGCGACCAACCAATACCTTCTTCACCGCGCTTATAAAAGCAGTATATGATCTTTATCATCACTTTCCCATCGTCTTATTAATCATTTTTTCGGAACTTTGTTTGTGCTCACTCTTTTGCAATAAAACGACCTTTTTTAATCTATCAAAACAATTGTAATCCTTCAACTCAAGGAAAGAAACAAGAATTGTCAAGAAATACTTCAAATTAAAAGGATTAGTTCTTATTGCCTGTAACAGATATTTTCTACCTCGACTAAAATCACCATTTCTACACAATAAATTTCCAAGAGAATAATATTGCATTGCTAAAATCCGTTTGCCTGCTCCTTTAAAGTTTTCAAAATGCTTTGACAGGATTGATTCCATTGCTTTGATTAAATTATCTTGATTACCAGAGATGTTATCATTCTCATGATAAACTTTTACTAATGGCTCATTTAAAAATTTAAATTCATAATATTTTGAAATTCTAATCCATAATTCCCAATCTTCAAGATGGTGTAGGCTTTCGTCGAAAAAACCCGCCTTTTTAAAACAATCAGCCAGTACCATTGCTGATTGAGGTGTTATAAGGCTCCGTTGCAGAAGGTTTTTGCGAAAACTATCTACTTTTATATTTGTTTTTGAGAAAGGAATATGGAAATTTATGTTGTCGGCCGTGCTCCAGCGTTGCGTATAAACAACGCCAACATGAGGAGATGAGGTTTCAAAAACTCTCATTTGTTTTGCAAGCTTTTCGGGTAACCATTCATCATCGCTATCCTGAAAGGCAATATATTGACCTCTCGCAGCCTTAATGCCAGTATTTCGGGCGGCAGATTGTCCCATGTTTTGATCGTGTTCCAGGTATTTAATTCTTTTATCATTAAAACTTTTAAGTACTTCTTCCGTATTGTCTTTGAATCCATCATTAACTACAATTATTTCGAAGTCCCGATAACTTTGATTTAATACACTTTGAACAGATCTGCTTATTATATGGGATCGTTTAAAGGTCGGAATAACAACACTTACTTTAGGGATTTCACCTGGTATTATCATAATTGGAGGCCCTCCATTTATTAGAAACGATTAGTCAAAAAAAAAGAAATTCGAACGATAATCAGTTCCATAATTCATTTTCAAATACCTGAACAAGTTATCTTTGTTAAATACCAATCAGTTTAGCAAAACGTTGTTGAAAAATACATAAATCGAATTCTTCTTCCAGGGCCCTCCTCCCCGCTTTTGTTGCCTTTGCATAAAACTCGCCATCATTAATGATTTGTCGCAAACTATTAATTATATCATCTTCCTTCATTGAATGACAGCAAATACCAGCGGGGTACTTGTTTAAAAAGCGTACCGGAGAAGAATCTTCCGGGCCATGAAAAAAAACAGGTCTCCCAGCTGCAAGATATGTTACAAGTTTATTTGGGAAACAGAGGCGCACAATCGATGCATACTTCTCTCCAAACCAGTAGGGTAAATATAGCACATCAACCTGAGACATTAACTCAATAGCATCTTTGGCTGATTTCCACCCTAAAAATTCAATGGGTATATTATGATAGTCCTCTGCAGGATTCTTTGTTGCAAGCACTCTTATACTAATTTTACGTCCCTCCAACTCCCAATTTTCTCTCGATAACGCTGATAACAGAGATATCCATTCATCTTTGGTATAAATCGAACCTACAAATCCAATCGTGAAATGAACATGGTCTGCGAGTCCTTGTGCAGGTGGTTTCCATAAATCTCTGTGAACCCCACGGATATGGACGATTGGTTCAATTTTATATTGTGTATAATATGCTTCAGCCATACCCTCCGAAGCAACACCACATCGAACCGACATCTGAAGTACTTTTCCATATTCCTCCAGCAATTTACGTTGTGAAAACCGGCTAAATCCCAGATTTATTGAAAAAAGTTCGGGAGGATCCCAGATAGTTGTGACAAGAGGAACTCCAAGTTCGCAGGCAACTCGTCTGGCAATGGATATCAGTATTGGAGAACTTAAAATTGTCCAAACCATCTCCACTTTTTGTTCCATCCCAAATTTCACAATCCGATAAGTTAAAATTCGGGATTTAATTATTCTTGTATAATGCCAAAAAATAAAACCACTAAATCTATAAATCATTTGACCAAGCCTTCCAAAACCAGCTTCTCGAGGCCGGGGAGCATAAGCAATTTGCAACCAATCCAAATCTGGTGAATTTGAATACATCTTTGGTTCTATCAGGGCGAAACATGAAATTTTTTCTTTCGGATAAGTAATCACAAGATCATGCAGAAAAAGCTGACCAACACCCTGTGTTCCCGGAGCAATTCCAGTTAATAATAGAAGATTTGGTATCATTTATTGACTATCAGAAAAATGGTCATTTCTTTTGAAAATAATGTTCATATAATTCAGCATTAACATTCATGAAATGATACAGATCATGTAGCATTTCAGAATATTCTTTTACCTTAAAATCAAAATCGGTTCTCACACTGATAAGACTTTTATCCTCGGTTTTTTCATCAGAAGGAATAATCAGCACATTTGGAAAGTTAAAGATCTCCTTGATTTTTACCAGAAGGTCATATTTCGATATTTTTTGTTTTGCTGGGATATTTATTAATCCAGTAAGATTTTGATCAATTGCTGACTGTATTACTCTTGCTAGTTCTAATGTTGTTATCCCAGTCCATAAAACCCGGGTAAATCCATAAATATCGCCATTCTGATTCATAAACCAATGAAATAAACCCTCTCCGTTCATGTTCAATTCCGGGCCAATTATTGATGTCCGTAATGTGAGATCATAATCATTATTAACCTCACCCAATGATTTACTTCTTCCGTAATTATCATCAGCATCCTTTAAATCAGACTCAGAATAATCCCCTTTTGCTCCGGAAAACACACAGTCGGTACTGATATGTATCAATTTACCATTCCACTTTTTAATTACTTTACTGAGAAAATGAGGGAAATACGAGTTTATGTAAATGGCATTTGCCGGATCTATTGCGGACCCTTTAATAAGAACACCAATACAATTTATAACAATATCAGGAGAAATCGTTTCAAGAAATTCAATTAGTTTAATTTTATCCAAAACATCAAGAATATTGCTTTTGCTTCGGAATTTGAATGGATAAGATGCATCAAAGATTTGGTAGCTATTTAAACCCTCTAAATATTTGCAAACGACATGTCCCAACATGCCACCAGAGCCGAGTATCAAAACTTTTTTCATTTTATTTTCCTATTTGGGCAGATTTACACTACCTAAGCTCCTCCTTAATAAAATCAAGTTGCAGTAGTAACTCTTTCGTTTCCTTAAAAGATAATCTTTCCGTGTTATGTGAATTATAGTCCTGCATGGACGAAGTTTCAACCTCCCCATCAATAAAATATTTTGAATAATTTAGATCACGGCTGTCAGTAGGAATTCTGAAATAATCTCCGAGGTCTTGGGCGCGCGCCATCTCTTCGCGGTTTAAGAGTGTTTCAAACAATTTCTCACCATGACGTGTCCCGATAATTCTTATCTCATTGGACGCATTAAAAATCTCCTTCAAAGCCATTGCGATATCACTAATGGTAGAGGCTGGGGCTTTTTGAACAAAAATATCCCCAGGTCTGGCATTAGCAAAAGCATATTCAACCAGTTCAACTGAATTGACAAGTGACATCATAAACCTTGTCATTTTCGGATCAGTAACAGTAATTGGGCGTTTATCCTTAATTTGGTTCACAAATAATGGTATCACTGAACCCCGCGATGCCATCACATTTCCATAACGTGTGGCACAAAACACTTGACGATTAGATTCGAGGAGCCGAGATTTCGCTATCATCAACTTTTCCATCATCGCCTTAGTCAATCCCATAGCATTGATAGGTAAAACAGCTTTGTCTGTACTAAGTACAACAACTCTTTTAACATTGTTTCTATAGGCTGCTTCCAGCACATTCTCTGCACCAAGGATGTTTGTCCTTACAGCTTCCATTGGATAAAACTCACAGGACGGAACTTGCTTAAGCGCAGCGGCATGAAAAATATAATCAACACCTACCATTGCAGAATTTATGCTATCGAAGTGACGGACATCTCCGATGTAATATTTAATATTATCAGATTTAAATTCCTGACGCATATCGTCCTGCTTCTTTTCATCCCGGCTAAATATTCTAATTTCTTTAAAATCTTCCAAAAGAAATTTTTTCAGAACTGCATTGCCAAAAGAACCTGTTCCTCCTGTTATTAACAGAATTGAATCTTGATAAGGGGATTTGTTCATCTTAATGATATTCATAATTTTCGGATAATTAACAGAAATAAATTATTAGTACCTCTAAAAACTAAATTCGGGGTAAGGCGTTACTTCCCCTCTCCTCCAAAGACCCCGGACAACTTCGCCACCTTTTCATACATTGCTATGACTTGGTGTTGAATAAGCCGATAGTCCATCCGCTCGCGAGCAATTTGTGTGTTGAGTTCAGCTGCGCAATCCACCAAGGCATCATCGGATACAGCACGACTTATAGCCGCGGCAATAAGTTCCGGATCTTCGGATGGTACAATCAGACCAGTTACCCCATCCTTAATCCACTCGTCAGCACAAGCTGTGCAAGATTGGATAGGGAAAGAACCCATCACCATGGCTTCAAGCATTGATGTACTTGCCGCATCGCTAATACTCAAACCAATTGACACCCGTGCACGACCGTGCAACCTCAACATATCTTCATGTGAAGAATGAGGAACAATATCAATTGGGATACCGGTAGATTTACTGACGAGTTCAGCAGAAATCCTGACATCTTCGCCTGCCAGATAGACCGCGACACGGTAGCCTTTGAGTGCATCTGCACTCAATTCAATAGCCCGCAGCCCAACCAAGGCGCGCCCAGCCCAACCTTGATATCCCTTCAGCACGATGAGGCGTCTGGCTGACGCAGGCCCCGGCTGGCGAAACTGGTGCATCCGTTCGATGTCGAAACCGCCAGTATTCGGCAAAACCGGAAGAACTTCTCCTTTGAAACCAAAGACGCGTGCCAATTCTACATCGCGGTGGCATTCACAATCGTAGTAGTCACAGGCTGATAGCACGGCTTTAATCTTTTCGACATGTTCAGACAGTCGACCAAAGAGGAATATGTCGCTGCCCCAGTTCGTAACGATCCATGTGGGGAACCTGCCTCCGAAATGTTCATGCGATGCCAGAGTCAAGTAGCCAGCGTGTTGGATCTCCAGTGAGTGAATAATGTCAGGCTTTAGTATGCGAATAGTGCGCGCTAATTTCCGATCAAGCCAGGAAGGTGCGAACCGTTTCACAATACGCCTTGCCAGTCCTGAAGTTCTAGGAAAAGGCCATGAACCAACCACGCGAACGCTCCTATCCAGTCCAGAGGGTCGTCGGAACAGGAAGTTATGAACGGTCAGATTTCTCAATTCAGGATGGATGCCCCAGTCTTCCACAGGAAACAGATGAATATCCCATCCCAGGTCTGTCAGTTGGTTGATCCAACGCGTCGTATGAACGCTGTTTGCCATAGCAACAAAGAGAATGCGCATAAAAAAAGTTTACTAAAACGACCAACACGAGAGGCGTGGCCGCATATTATATACAAAGAACTTGGGTTTGCGAAAAAATCGAGTATGAATCAATTGGAAATTATCGGTCATTAAACTCCGTTGTTACATTTTAAATATTTTCAAAAAATCAGGCAGCAATATTTTAAAACAGCAAATTTTTTGTAGTAGTTATTATACGTCAATTTTTTTGAAAAGCTTTCACAAACGCTCTATAATTTTTAAAATTTTGACTATATGGAGGAATAAAACTGAATTCTGGGGTTATTTCGTTTAAATTCAACAATAATTTGTGAATGATAGAATTTTACATTATCTAAAACCAGATATAAAATACCTAGTGTTACTATCGTTAATTTAATTTAGTATTCGGCTTATACGACCATTGGAACGGTTTTTTGCGTTCGAGATTGTAATATTGGACGTACCGCATGAGCTCTTCGATGAGCTGATCTTTCGAACGCCAGACTGCATCCTTCAATACATCCCGGGTGAGAATTCCGAACCAGGTCTCAACTTGGTTCAGCCAAGATGAATAGGTGGGAGTATAATGCATGCTTATTTTTCTCTTCCCTTTCAGGAACTTCTGTACCTCACTATTTTTATGAATAGACAGATTATCCGCGATGATATGTAACTGTACCTTAGGGTATTTTCTACGCAGACTTTTCAGGAACTTAACAAAATTATTGGCTGTGTTCTTTTCAATGGTTTGAGCGGTGATCTCGCCAGAATGAACGGAGAGGGCTGCTACCAGATTGACTGTTCCATTCCTTTTATACGTGTTCGTCAGTCTTCTTGGGGTTCCTGCCCTTAATGGCAACTCAGGCTGAGTGCGGTCAAGCGCTTGGATCTGAGTTTTCTCGTCGACGCAAAGCACCAGGGCATTTTCCGGAGGATTTAAATATAGTCCAACGATTTCAACCATTTTAGGATAGAACAATGGGTCTGGGCTTTTACCGCACCAATACTCAGTTTTATGAGGCCTCAACTCGTGACTTTGGAGAATTTCCGACACCGTGCTTTGACTGATTCCCATTTTTTTGGCTATCTCCGCCTGTGGAATCCGTTGACGTCCATCATCCGGTTTGCTGCATGCCAGGTGGACCACCATGTTTTTTGTCTCCGGGCTAACTGTGGATGGTTTCCCGGTTCTTGCCTGATCCTTCAATCCAGCAAGCCCCTGCTCTGCAAATCGCTGACGCCATTTGGAAATTGACATCTCGCTGACCTCGAAATGTTCCTGGGTTTGCTCATAGGTATAGCCTTCCAGCCAATCCAGAATGATGTTCGCCCGAAGTTTCATACGGCTTTCAACCTTTTGCCCTTTTGACCAAGTAATCAATTGTTCTCGTATTTCTTTTCCCACTGTGGGAGGTACTGATGTTCGTGCCATACCTTTTTTTGATAAAGGTACAAAACATTTTGATTATTACTAAATTGTTTTAACGATATTAACACTAGAGGTTGTTCTTTCATCATCTTTTTAAACAAATCCACAGTTGCCAGAGCATTGATCCGATCTAAATCTAAGGGTACTAATTTAGTTGAAATTTTCTTTTACGTATCAGTTGCATATGAAAGAAAATCAATGGTGTGAACCCAAGGGCAAGCCCCGACCCCAGGTACCGCAGCAAGCTGCAGGAAATTTACCCAGAGAGATTAAATTGTTGGTAAATAAGTTATAAAATATAACTGTAGAAGATCACTCTAACGCAGAGCTCCATCCCAATGTGGTTCTTTTATTTCTGTTACTTCTTCAGGCAGAAATCTTTTCATTTTTCTTATTTTCTTCCCCATTTTAATAAATATGGATAAAAAAGAAAGTACGAAAAAAAAGATCGAATTGCAAACCCTCCTAAATAGCGGAAAAATAATAAGAGTATCATAAAATAAATTCATATTTTCTTTTTGGGATTTAGTCAAGGAGCTATTATAATTTAAATAGTCCACAATGTCACTAAATGTAAATAAACGAGACAAAAAAACATCCCAAGCTCTATGTTTTAAAGCAATATTAATCAATTCGATTTTTGTTTTTGAGGCATTTCGACGCTCGCTGGAATAAGGCCTGGAAATATGTCTAAACATCTTGACATTAAGGTATTTGAAATTCACCTTGTTTATGATTAATCTTGATGAATATTCAGTGTCACTTGCTTGTACAGAAGCATCAAATAAGCCAACTCTCGAAATAATATCCCGACGCAGTATAAAGAATCCTGTAGTTATTGTAATCAGACAGTTTCGGATATCGGAAGAAAGTATTTTCCCTTCTGGTAAATATTGATACCCGATCAGTTTTATTTCCTCCGAATCAATTTCTTGTCTATACCATTCACCTCCACAGAGAAGCGCATCGATTTCAGGATTATCATCCATAACATTGATTGTTTTATGAATTCCATCGGGATAAAAATAGTCATCATCCGTAAGATTCATTAAATAGCGACCACGAGATTTTAGTATTCCTTTATTTAAAGCATGGACAATTCCAAAGTCTTTTTCAGATTCAAAATAAGTTACTATATCACTGTTTTTCTTTAATACATCTAACGTAGTATCAGCAGACCCTCCATCAATCACGATCAATTCATCTGCATTAGTGATAAATTCCCGAATATTATTGAGTGTTTTTTCAAGATCGGGTGCACGGTTATAAGTTACAAGAATAAAACTCATACGTATTTCCATCTAATACTTACCTTTCTTTTAGTATTGTGTATGAAGATAAAGATAAAAAAGATTGAATACCCATTTTATTCATGCGAATGATAAATAATCTGACTACCCAAAAAATCAAATCTGATTGGTATGATTGGTAGCCCGACAGCTTTCATGACGGCCTCTTGTTTTTCAGGCGGTGTAAGAAATAGCATAAACCCACCACCGCCGGCACCCAGTAATTTCCCTCCAATGGCCCCGGCAGCAATTCCTCTATGATAAATAGATTCCAATTCGGGATTGGAAACAGACCTTTCTAATGACTTCTTTAATTTCCATTGTTCATTCAATAACATTGCAAAATCGCGAATGGCTGACATACCGGTACTGAACAGAGAACGCTCAGCTTCATCAACAAGGTCAATCATGCCTGTCAAATCTGACTTTCCACCGTTAATGTTTGCAATTTTTTTCTCAGCAAAATCAGCCGAGTTTCTCACCGTATTAGTAAAAATCAGTTGAACCCAGGATTCAAGCTCATAAAGCCTTTCTTTACTTATAGTAAGAGGTCGACAATGAAACTCAGAGTTCCCGCCAAAATCGATTCGATTCAATCCGCCAAACGCAGCAGCAACCTGATCCTGTGATCCAACAGGTTCGTGAAGAATATTTTGTTCGAGATCGATTGCGCTCAAAGCAAGTTCCCGTTTGGTAACCAATTGGTTGTTCATTGCTTTTAGCCCATGCAAAAGTCCAACTGCAAAGCTCGAACTGGAGCCAATCCCTGTACCTGCCGGCAGGTCGCCATGATGAGTGATATCTAATCCGCTTGGTAAATTCATACGTTTTAGCATCTCCCTTACAACCGGATGCTTGATTTCATCAATCGACTGAGTTTCTTCTCTCTGAAAGTACCGGATTCTATACTTGTAATCAAAAATTTCGGGGAGATATCGCAAAACTATAAAAGAATATTGATTGATAGACGTTGAAATAACGGCTCCACCGTGTTCACGGTACCAAGCCGGATAATCCGTACCACCCCCAAAAAACGATATCCGGAATGGTGTTCTTGTAATAATCATTCCACCTCCTCCGGTGATTTAGTATTATAAAAAATTCTATACCAATCTATGGTCTTCTGAAGCCCTTCTTTCATTGTGGTCGTTGGTCTCCATTCGGTCAATTCGATGATCCGTTCGATGTTGATCATCCGTTTTGGAATCATCGTAGGTTTGGTATCATCGAAAGATACATCGGCTTCCGTGTGTTTAGTAATAGTTAAAATTTCTGCTAGCACTTCTCGTATAGTTACTGGAATTCCAGATGCTACATTTATAGGCATAAATGTGTCTGTTTTTTGAAACGCTAGCAATAACCCATCGATGAAATCATCAATATATAAAAAATCCTTGATGTCTTTTCCATCACCCCAAACTATAAATGGATTTTGCTTTTCAATGGCTCTACGTATGAGTGCAGCGATTACTTTCGATTCTTTCCAATTGAACTTATCATAAGAGCCATAGAGGTTTCCGGGTCGTATAACAATTGTCTGCATCGGGTTTTTGATTTTCGTCGAATACATTTCACACATCAGTTCCGAGAAACGTTTCATCCATCCCACTATGAAATATTTATCAAAAAACTCAAAATTTTCGTCATCCTCTTTCACCGCAAAGTCAGTAAGCGGGTAAACCGTGTTGCTACTGATAAAGGCAAACTTTTTAACTCCCCGCGAATATGCAGCCGCGAGCATCAATGCATTCATGATCAAGTTTGGCGTCAAATGCACGAGTGGTGTCTTTTCCATAACAGCCGCACCGGAGCTGTTAGCTGCGCACATGAACACATACTCAATATCTGTGCAAGCCTTCAGGCAATCCTCTTCAATCGTCAAATCACATTTTATGTATTCAACTCCTTCTATTTTAAGTGGCGGCTGTTTCTTATGAATGGTTCCTCTGACCAAAGTGCCCATTCCAACAAGTCGTTGGACGAGATTCGTGCCGATAAAACCAGTGGCGCCTGTAACAAGAACACGTTTTCCTTGAAAATATTTATTCATGCTGGTTCGGAGTTAAAAAGATTAGTTAATATATTGTTTAAATCATTGATAGTTTTATCAAAAAACACTATTCTTTCCCACTGTCTCTTCTCGAGAGAATCGGATTTTTTACAGGCCACCAAAAATTAAATTCCGGGTCATCCCATTGGATTGTGAACTGGCCAGCCCGGTCATAATCGGTGTTTTGTTTATAGTGGAAAATTGCCTCATCGCTTAAAACCAAATGCCCATTCCCGAATTTTGGTGGCACGAGTACCTGAAGACGATTGGTTTCAGACAAAGTAAAAGATGTCCATTGTTTATACTGTGGAGATAATTTATCGTTATTGACCACTAAAAGATAAAAACTTCCATGAAGACAGGATATCAATTTCCATGTTTTTTGATCACCGTGGATTCCCCTTAAAACATTTCTCCTTGAAACCGAAATGTCGTCTTGAATAAACTCAACATTAATTCCATTATCCTGGAATATATTTTTGTTATACGTCTCCACGTAAAACCCACGGAAATCTTCGAATATCGTAGGAGGAGTGATCAGGATAACACTTTCTAATGCAGTTTTTTCGATTTTCATTTTTTTAAGTTTCGATTATTGTATTAAATGATACCCGCAGTGCTGAGATATCTGCGGTCAAAACATCGGTACCAAGGCGCATCGATGCCAATTGAATAATCCCCAACCCGGCGAGTTGCTGGTAGCCCCCTGAAAGAGCCAACTCTGCGAAATCAGAGCGGGTAATGGTTATTTTTTGAATCCCAGCTTCGCAGATATGGTCATCAATGGGTTCTGCGTCTATTCCAAAAAACAGATGATCTTGAATGGTCGTTCTGTCCATCATAAGCCGGAAAATGCCGAGGGATATAAATTTACAACACAAACCTGTCTCTTCAGCAAGTTCGCGGTGCATTGCCTCCAGCGGAGACTCACCCTCATCAACCCCACCGGCAGGAAACTCCAGTGTATAAGCGTCCAGATTCGGCCTGAATTGTCTGACTAAAACGAACTCTCCACGTTGGTTCAGAACGCAACAAATCGCTGAGTCTTTACCCGTAAGACGGTAATAGGGCGGCTCTTGTAAATCAGCAAGATCCCCACTCTTTTCAAGATCAAAAAAGGGTGTCGAATAGATTTTAACAAAAGGCAAATTCTGGCTCATTGTGTGATTAACGAATTAAGAACTTCTCTCCATTTTGGCAGATACGTTGGCGCCAATAGCCAAGAAGGTCTTGCATGGTCTGCTCAAAAGGTATTTCCGGTTTCCAACCAGTATGCCGGTAAAATTTTTCGGTATTAGGTACCTGCAGGTCAGCGTCAATAGGTCTTAAGCGATCCGGGTCGACCTGAACCTTGATATTGGATTTGCAGGTTGATATTGATATGAGTTTTTCGAGGATTTCACCAACGGTACATGAATGCGTTCCGCCGATATTGTAATACTCCCCGCCGATTGGATTCACCGTAACAAGCATATAGTAGGCACGTACTGCGTCGCGAACATCGGCTATTGTTCTCAAACTATTCAAGTTTCCAACTTTGACTACCGGAGGTATTATTCCATGCTCAATCATCGCGATCTGCTTGGCAAACGTTGATTCAGCAAAAACATCGCCACGACGAGGTCCGGTATGGGTAAACATCCTGGTTGTCATGATCTTCATGTTGTAGGCCTCCGCATAAAACCTCCCTACAAGGTCGGTACCTACTTTTGATATCGCATAAGGTGATGCCGGGTGAAAAGTGCACTCTTCGTCAATCGGCAGTTTTTCCCTGGGAACGCGACCGAAAACTTCTGACGATGCACAAACATGTATTATTGCATCCGGCCGGCTCTTTCGCAGCGCATCTAAAACGCGCACAGTACCCTGCACATTGGTATCTAAAGTATCCAATGGAGAGGTAAAACTCGTCATCGGGTAACTTTGGGCAGCAAGGTGGAAGACGTAATCGGGGGATGCGTCTTCCACTGCTTTCTCTATAGATAGTGTGTCCCGAAGGTCACCATAAACCAATCTGACCCTATCACCTCTATTGACACGCTCTAATAACCCGTTGATATTATCAAGAGGGCTTCGCCAACGAATCATTCCCACCACATCCCAGTCAGTATTTGCGAGAAGGTATTCAGCGAGGTGAGAACCAACCATTCCGGTTATTCCAGTGATTAAAGAAGTTTTTTTTGACATAAATCGATTACAATCATTAATATTAGAAAGCGCGGGATTGACCCCCATCTACAGTAATCTGTGCGCCATTTACAAGACTCGCTTGCTCGGAACAAAGAAAGCAAACTACATTAGCAACTTCATCAACAGAACCCATTCGCCCAAGGGGATAGTCTCTATCGATTAATTTCTTAAAATCTTCTGGATTCCTTTTTTGCTCCTCTTCAAATCCAGTTCCCTCAATAAAGATTCCACCAGGAGCAACGCTGTTAAATGTAATGCCACTCCTTACGAGATAAGCCGTTCGAGATAATGACTTCATTAAAGCAACTTCTGCTGCTTTAGCCATATTGAACCAAGGCATTCCACCTCCTTCTTTACCAAAAATTGAAGTTATAGTTATTACTCTCCCCCAGCCAATTGTTCGCATGAGAGGAATTGCACGTCGAGTAAATAAAGCGGCGGCGAGAGCATTTTTCTCAAAAACCTCTTGCCAAACAGTTGGCGCTGTCTCTTCTATATTTTCTTTCCCCCATCTACCGCCGCCACCAACGTTATTTACTAAAATGTGAAGTTCACCCCAATGACTAACAATTTTATCCATCACAATATCACAAGCCCCTGGCTGAAGAACATCTGCTTGAATTAGAAGGTGTTCAGCGCTGTTTTTATTAAGCAGACTGCTCGCTTCTTTCAATCGTTCCTTAGTTCGAGAACAAACTGCAACACGACAACCCATTCGGGAAAGTTCTTTTGCAACGGCAAGCCCAATACCATGACTTCCCCCCGTTACGAGAGCTGCCTTACCACGTAATTTATAATCAATAAACATATATGTTACAATAACGGCTCCCAGAAAATCTGGGAATACCCTTCAAGAACAAGACTTCCGAAATTTGAACGTTTCTGTTTCAATACTTTTGCCTTTCCAATATTGACCATCTCATCAAGTATGCTTGGAAATCCGCGCCAAAAGTTTCTATGCTCATGGATTTTTTTTGCAGTGTAATCGACTAAACCAATATTTTCATAAAATTCATACACTGGCTCAATATGAAAACAAGCCTTAGGCTTCTTTGATTGAATGAAATCGAAAAAGGGTTGCCACTTCAATCCCGTTTGTTCTAAAGCTCCAATTGTGAAAACCACACTATTCGCAGGAAAATTAATGCTGTAATCAGGAGCAAAAAAATTAAATAGGTGTCCCTCTACATTTAGTCCACAATCGGTTCGTAATCTTTCGCAAATTTCTACCGAAGGCTTCGCCCAGTCAAGCCCATGTATCTTCGCATTGGGAAAAAGCTTGGATAATTCAGCTATATTGAAGCCAGAGCCTGAACCAAATTCATAAATGTGATCGTATCCAGATAGACAAGTACGGAAGAACCATTCTCGAAATACGCGATACCAGTCATATTCGAAATTAGGGTTTTGTGGCAGAATGAACTCGCCATTTAGTCTCAAGGGCTGACCACTACGTATGTATTTTGGAATTAAAGAGAGTAAGTTGCCTCCCGATTTTATAAATTCGTCCAAATTTTCGCCCCAGCCTGTTTCCCAGCGAGTCAAATCTTCATTCTCAACTCTTGATAGTTTTCGTGATTCTATTCTTGTCAACAAATCAATGATAATTGAATCCCGATTATTTCCAGAAATGATTTGGTAATCCCAATTGCATTGTTGTATTATCTTGACAGCTTCATTAGGAAGAGCATTTTGGCTTGTTCCAAATAAGCCAGCAAAGTCTTTAATCGTTAATCTATTCATTTTGTAAAATTTAAAAGGGTCCTTTAAAGTGATGCTCGTGACTATAAAAATTTTCATCGCTTAAATCGGTTGATTGCCGGTCAAACAATTTGTCAATCGCCAACACGATGTCATTTGCGTTAGGGTAAAACTCATTTTCTAAACATCGGACAGTTGGACATGGTGAATCTGCGAATCCTATGCGTACTGGTGGAGATTTTAGGAGATTGAACCCCAACTCGACAACTTGCGCAATAATCTCCTCAGCACCACCTTCAGCATAGCCTTCTGCAGTGTCTATAAGCGACATGCCACAATCCACTGCGTATTCAATTACTTTTGCAAACGTTTTGGGATCTTCCTGGTTTCTTTTGAAATAACCTCCGAAGCCCATGGTTCCTAAACCAATTGTTGGTAGCTTAACCTTATTTCCTGAAATACTCAATCGATTCATAATCTACTGATTAAGTTTTCTTAAGATGGTTTCTGTAATTAGCTCACCATCAATACCAAACTTCTCCCAAGCCCATTCGCGTTTTGCTGAACCCAGCAAAAACTTTCCTCCAAGATTAATCGTGGTAAAGAAATCCAAACTTTTGCCAATTAGTGTGCTACTGATCAATTCACCCAACCCTCCGCAGGTTGTGGCTTCGTCGACAACCACCACCCACATTACATTCATACAAAGCGACCGAAATTCTTCTTCAGCGAAGGGTTTGATACGAATCAAGTCGATTACCTGACATGAAATGCCCTTAGTAGTCAAAATTTCCTGTGCTTGTAAACCTGCCCATGTAGTCATGCCGGTACATACGATCACACCGTTGCCCGAAAGGCCATGGACCAGCATACCCGAATCCAGACTCTGCGTTTCATCATAGAGGTTCGGCAAGTTCTCTTTGTCAATACGGATAAAGCATGGCGTTTTACTCTGATAGGCCTGCTCGATAGATTTTGCTGCGGATATACAGTCACTAGGGTTAAAAACCGACAAGTTCGGTAGAACGCGGGTAACTGCCATATCTTCCAATCCCTGATGCGTTGGGCCATCCACTCCATATGCCAACCCTGCCCCCACGCCAACGATAATCACCGGTAAGTTTGGCACACAGATATCAAGCTTAATTTGTTCAAGCGCCCTGAAAATTATATGAGAAATAATTCCGAAGACAAACACTGTGCGACCGGAAACTGCAAGACCACCAGCGACACTCATCATATTTTGCTCAGTGATACCTACATTAATTACGCGGGTTGGGGCAAATTGTCTTATCTTGTCTAACCCAACCGCACCCATATCATTTGTGAGAATCACTGCGTTTTCATCGGCCAACATGATAGCCTCAATCGCGCCGAAAACGGCGTCCCGAAAATCGCCCTTGGGTTTGTTTCGTGTCTTGTCTGTAAGTACAATCATGAAACACCTCCTAATATTTCCAAGGCTTCCTCTATTTGCTTACCCTTGGGCATTTGGTGATGCCAATACTTAGAATTTTCCATGAAGCCAACGCCTTTTCCCTTGACCGTATTCGCAATCACGCACAATGGTTTACCTGAGGCCCTTTTCCGCGCTTCCGAAAAAGTTAATGCCAGAGCAGGTAGATTATGGCCATCAATACTTATTACATCCCAACCAAAAGCGGTAAACCGCTTATCAAGGGGTTCGAGACTAGCGTATTTTTCGGTGAATTCGGTAGCACCTAACATATTACGGTCGATAATGGCAACAAGGTTATGGAGTTGTTGATGACCAGCAAACATTGCTGCCTCCCATACAGAACCTTCATGGCATTCTCCATCACCGAGAACAACAAAAGTTCGCCATTGCTGCGAGGATAGTTTTGCAGATAAGGCCATGCCAGCACCAACACCAAGTCCATGGCCTAGTGACCCGCTGCAGACCTCAACTCCAGGTATTTCGTGATCCGGATGACCTGCAAGCATTGAACCATTGCCGGCAAATTTCTCTAATTCCGCTTTTGGGAAAAAACCTAAATCTGCAAGAATAGCATAAAGTGTTAAACAGCCATGACCCTTACTTAGGATGAATCTATCTCGTTCTTCCCATCTTGGGTTTTTAGAGTCAATTTTAAGAATACCCGTGTAAAATAATGCAACCGCGATCTCGACCCAAGAAAATGCCGGAGGAATATGACCCTTTCCACCAGAAAGAGCAGTTTGAAATGCAATCAGCCGGATTTCGCGTGCCTTCGCTTCTAATTTAAGAAAATCGATCATTAGATTTCTATAGAAAATAATTTTGTTTTTTTAGATATTCATTTTGGTTGCTCTGAAACCAAATATAAGTCTGGGACAGACCAGCCTCAAGAGAAACCTGAGGGGAAAAACCTACGGTTTTATTCGCATGCGCAATATCCATGATCCTTCTCGGAAATCCCGAAGGTTTGCTTACATCAAAAAACGCCTTGAAAGGGGTAACCCGTTGCATATTCTCTACGAGTTCCTTAATAGTTATTCCGTAACCACATCCCAGATTGATGGGTTTTGAATTTGTTCCTCTTATGCAGGCAAGAACTATCCCAACTGCGCAATCGGTGGCATGAATAAAGTCTCTCTCAGCAGATCCATCACCCCATATCATTACCGGGTTATCGCCACGATGGATGCGGGCCATCAAGGTTGGGATCACCATAGCGTTTTGTTCATCGAAGTTGTCGCCTGGTCCATAAACATTTGAGGGGCGAACAATTGCAAAGTTATCCAAGCCATACTGAATCCGGTAAGCATCAATTTGCATTTCGGCCATTCGCTTAGCCCATCCCGGGAACATGTCCATGGGTGGTTTGTTGAAGTCGTCATCTGATTCAATGAAAACCTCGGCTGATGGGTACGCACCAATTGAACTGGTATAGACGGCCTTAGTGACATTATTACGCCGCGCGGCTTCGAGTATGTTGGTATTCATCATCAAAAGGGGGACGAAGAAACTTGCAGGCTTTTCTTTCGTGACAACCACCGAACCCTTAATCCCTGCGACATGAAATACGTAATCGACTCCATTTGCCATATCAAGACAGAACTCCAGACTTGATAAGTCCCCTTTGACGTATTTAGCTTTAGGATGGAGTTGCAAATCATCAAGCGAGACGCTTGTTACTTCACATCCTGTTTCAACCAATAGGCGAACTACTTCGCGACCAATCATTCCGGTTCCACCGGTTACAATCGCTTTCTTGCCTGCTAACGCCTTTTGGACATCTTCGGCTAATGAGGTTTGAATCTCTTCGAAATTTACTTTCATAATTAAAACGGGCCTTTAAAGTGTTTATAAAAGTCTGTCATACTTTGCTTAGCAGGTAACGGAATAGTATGTTCTTTTGTATTGCCGTTAACAAGTGTACCGATTGCATCAACAATGTCGTGTACGTCTGGGTAGTAGAGATCTTCAAGCGCTTTCGAGGTGGGGCAGGGCGCCGGTTGCATCCCCAGAGAAATCACAGGTTTCTTGAGTACACTGGGGTCCCGTTCAGCAATAATACGTGACATTTCGGCAGCGACACCGTAAGCCACCCATGAGGTGTCAACCACAAGCAGCCGCCCAGTCTTGTTGACGCTGTTAAAAATCATATCTGCATCTGGGTGAGAGATAGAGTGCAAGTCAATAAGCTCGACGCTAATCCCATGATCCGCGAGATAATCTGAAGCCCGTTTGGCTTCGAGCACCATAACTGAAGTGGCAACAATCGTTACATCTGTCCCGATCCGTTCTATTCTGGAGCCAAACGGAGCAATTAGCTGGTTTTCAATGTGACCCTCAAATGAAAGCTCGTACATCAAGCGATGCTCGAGCATCACAACCGGACCACGATGTTTCTGGATGGCATACTTATAACTGTGAAGAATGGCTTGTGGTGTGGCAGGCATTAGTACAACGAGCCCGGGGATGTGCGCCATGAGGGATTGAATACTCTGCGAATGCTGTCCGCCTTGCCCCCAACTCCGCCCAATGACCATTCGGATCATCATCGGCACTTCAAATAAACCACCAAACATATAGCGGTACTTGGCAGCAAGGTTAATAAGTTGATTAAAAGCAAGAAGACCAAAATCAGCCCGGATATGTGTATTGATAGGGTACATTCCGTTCAGGGCGGCACCAATGCATATCCCAGTTATGGAATCCTCAGCGAGCGGTGTTTCGATAACTCTCTCGGGATATTTATCTGAAAGGCCTTGTGTTGTGCCAAATATGCCTTTGAAGTCCGTAACACCCTGACCAATCAGGAGTGTATTCGGATTCTCCAATGCCTCATTCATTGCTTGTGCTAAGGCTTCGCGATATTTCATCTTTTTTAAAACTGGTTGATTAATATCCATATTGAGTCCAAATTAGTTACATAACATCTGTAAGAAGATCGCACAACTGAGGAAGTGGTGATTCTTCCGCGAATCTAATCGCATCATCAATTTCGCTCTTTATCTTGGGTTTAAGTTTTCGAATAAGTTCTTGATCTTTAATCAGCGGATCCATTGACTTCCAGAGGTTAACTTCGTCAACACTCCGATAACCTGCATGAAAATCTTCTCCAGGGCCAACGTGTTCTTTATAACGACACGTCTTAACCTCCATGAGAATGGGTTTGTTTGTCTTTCGGATTTTGCTGACAACCTCACCGGCTACTTCACTGATTTTTACGAAGTCGTAGCCTTCCTCAACACTCAATGAATGAATTCCGTAAGCACGGGCATGTTCAGTTATGGAGTAAGATTGACGTTCGGGGATGGTTGCATGTACGGCTAATCCATTATTTTCACAAAGAAAGAGTACCGGTAATTCATGAAGGGCCGCAAAATTAAGCGACTCATGATAGACGCCTTGCTCAGTTGCCCCGTCTCCAAAATCAGCCACAAAAACCCGATTCTCTCCGCGAATTTTTGATGCGAGCGCTGCCCCAACGGCATGTGAAATGGTTGAAGCAACAACCGCCGATGCACCCATAACGCCACATTGAGGAGCTGCAAAATGCATGGACCCCGCCTTTCCCTTGGAGAGCCCAGTTCGCCTTCCATAGAGTTCCGCGAAGAACTCAGGCAAAGGCCCACCTTTAGCAAGGTAAAAAGCGTGACCCCGGTAGTTGATAAATACCCAGTCATCTTTCTCAAGTTTGTCACAAACACCCACGGCAACTGCTTCCTGTCCAATTGATAAATGAACCGGACTCTGAATTTTGTCAGATGGATATAACTCAATGATTTTTTCCTCAACCAGGCGAATCCTCAGAGCCTGGTAAAAAAGCTTTTCGTATTTAGTATTGGACATTATTGTAATTGTTTAGTTTTCCAATCCAATTTAGGTCGAATGGCGCCGATCCATTCACCTGAATATTCACTTCGTAGTTCTATCTCCTCTTGAACATCAAATGAAATAATATTTCTCTGAAGGATGATGTTATCATTTGCCCCCGTGCCGTTAATGTACAATGTGATCGTATGCAACCCTGTATTTAAAAGGTATTTCGGAATTACACATGTTGTTCTGAATAGCCCAACAGGGTATGGTTTATTAACCCATGGGTCAGGGCTGATAGATGCCATCTTTAAATTAGAAGTCGTAAGAATTAATAAATTCATAGAATTAAATAAATGAATTGAAACCAGCCGTCTCCCCTTTTCTTCGAGGTTCCAATAATCAATCTGGATCTCGATATTTTTATTCACAGGCGGAACTCCTGTTACTTCTCCATCTGAAACAATTCGAACAGCATGTAGTCGAACCTGATGGGTTCCAAGGGCTTTTAGAGATTCATTCCATAAAAGTTCCCCTGGAATATCGACCTTGGCAGATAAATAATTATCTATTGCAGGGGAAACTTCCCCTAAAAATACATTTGTTCCTTTATCTAAAACCAGACAACGATTACAAAGAGTTTTCACTGCAATCATATTATGGCTGACAAACAAAACAGTTCTTCCAACCCGACCAACATCTTCCATTTTTGACAGACATTTTTTTTGAAATTCGGCATCTCCTACCGCTAATACTTCGTCGACTATCAAGACTTCCGTATCAAGATGAGCAGCAACAGCAAAAGCCAAGCGAACGTACATCCCAGATGAATATCGTTTAACAGGCGTGTCAAGAAACCTATCTACTTCTGCGAATGCCACGATCTCATCAAAATTCCTTTTTACCTCAGCCCTGGTCATCCCTAAGATGGCTCCATTTAGATAAATGTTTTCACGCCCTGTAAGTTCAGGATGGAAACCAGTACCAACTTCAAGAAGGCTTGCCACGCGACCCTTCAAAGAAATTTTGCCTTTAGTAGGTTCGGTTATTCGGCTCAGCAATTTAAGCAAAGTGCTTTTACCTGCACCGTTGCGGCCGATAATACCTAAGCGATCGCCCAGGTTAATTTCAAAATTAATATCTTTTAATGCCCAGAATTCTTCCAGTTCATTCCCTGCAATAAGTTGCCCTCCATGAAAAATTTGCCGTGTTTTGGTGCCTATTTGTTTTGCCTTGTCGGTCAGAACATCACGCAAAGCCGTATAGCTTTGGCGTTTTTCATGACCAATTATATAGCTTTTCCCTAAATTTTCGACTCGTACTGCAATGCCACTCATGATTGAGATTCAATTAAATATAATCAGCAAATGCTTTCTCCATTTTTCTAAAATGCATAATGGCATACCAAACCAAAAGCACGATAACTACTAAGGAAATTAAAAAGCCTGGCATATAAATCTTACTGTCTCCACCCAGGATACACCAGCGAAATCCATCGATAACACCTACCATGGGGTTCATCGAATATAAAAGTCTCCATTTCCCAGGAATGATGGTACTGCTGAACCCAACCGGTGAAATATATAAACCAAGCTGAACGATGAAGGGAACAATGTAACGGAAATCGCGAAATTTTACGGTCATCGTGGTTAGCCACAATCCAATGCCAAATGAAGCCAGAAAGGTAATAATCACGAAAAAGGGGATATAAACTATTTGCCAGGAAGGGATATACTGATAATATACCATTAACCCTATCATAATAACAATAGAGATGAGAAAATCGATAAAACATGTAATAATGGAACTTGCCGGAATAATGATCCTGGGGAAATATACTTTTGATATAAGGCTAGTATTCCCGATTAAACTATTGCTGCTTTCAGTCAGTGAATTAGCGAAAAATTGCCATGGCAATAAAGCTGCAAACACTAAAATTGGATATGGAGCCGTACCATCTGTAGGCAATTTTGCAAGTCGGCCAAAAACAATAGTGAAAACTAACATCGTAAGCAATGGTCTGATAATACTCCAAGCTATTCCGATAACAGTTTGTTTATAACGAACCTTAATATCCCGCCAGGAAAGTATATAAAAAAGTTCCCGGTATCGCCACAAATCGATCCAGTAATGTTTTTCAGCTTTTCCGGCTTCAATTATTAAATCAAATTTCTCGGTCATTTATAATTTTGAATTGTTTGAAAGTATGAACAGTAATTATTGATATGGAATTCTTGGCAAATATAGCTGTTTTATATTGTATTATAATCCTCATATACACTCGTAATGCCATCCTCCAAAGAATATTGCGGACGGAATCCCATCGAAAATAGTTTTGAACTATCGAGTATTTTTTTTTGGATACCATCAGATTTTGAGGGATCAAATTCAATCAAGCCATTGAACCCCACTATCTTTTTTATTAAATACGCTAGCTCCTTAATAGTCTGGTCAACGCCAGTTCCAACATTTATAAAAGAGATAAACTGTGAAGAATGAAGCGTGAAGAGATCTGCTATATTTATTTCTTCCATGATCTTTACACAGGCAGCTGCCATGTCGTCGACATGCATGAACTCCCTGTAGACTTCTCCTGTTCCCCACAGTATAACGGATACTGGATGCAGGTTGCTGGATGCTGGTTTAAGATTTAAAGTTTCAGAGTGAGACTGAGCTCTACTGGTTGAAGGATTTGAAAATTTAATGCCGTATTTGTTCAGAATGCGGAGAATTTCTTCTTCAGTTGAAGAGCCGTGGATGCCGTTGATGTTATGTTTGTCAAGATCTTTTCGAAGGGCTTGCCAATCATTGTTTTCGAGGCATTTAGCAAGGTGTATTTTACGGATTATGGCGGGTAATACATGAGAAGTTTCCAGATTGAAGTTATCATTAGGGCCGTAAAGATTTGTTGGCATCGCAGAAATGAAGTTGCATCCATACAGGCGGTAATAGCTTTCACACATTTTAATACCAGTTATTTTAGCAATGGCGTAGGGTTCATTTGTAGGCTCCAACTCGCCAGTAAGAAGGTACTCTTCTTTTATAGGTTGAGGCGCAAGTTTAGGATAGATGCAAGAACTTCCTAAAAAGAGAAGTTTCATAACACCATATTTATAGGCAGAATGGATGATGTTGTTTTGAATGGTCAGATTTTCGTAAATGAATTGGGCACGATAAGTATTATTGGCGAAAATACCACCTACTTTGGCGGCCGCATCAATAACATATTCTGGCCTTTCTTTTTCAAAAAAAGCTTCGACATCAGCCTGCCGGAGCAGATCCAATTCGCCCTTTGTCCGTAGAACGAAATTGTTGTAGTCCTTTGATATTAAACACCGATGAATTGCTGACCCAACCATTCCTTTATGGCCTGCGATATATATTTTAGATTCTTTTTCCATCTTGGAAATATTAAATTGTTACGACGCTGACGATCTATGTGTTAATAATTGTCAAGGATCAACCAGGTATTTGGGCAAAACATTTGTCTTGATTAAGATATTTAATCCTATTCCTGCACTTTTACCAGCCATGATATCATTAATGTTATCTCCAATCAATATTGAATTTGAAACATCTATGTCAAATTCCATTTCTGCTTGCTGAATCATTCCGGGATTTGGTTTTCTACAATTACATTGACCAGTTATATCAGGATGGTGTGGACAATAATAAACTTTTGTAATATTAATTCCATTTTTCAAAAATTGATTTATCATCCAGTTAGTAAGATTGGAAAAGTCATTCTCCGTATAATAACCACGTGCTAATCCGGCCTGATTTGTGATAATAAAAATCTTATATCCTGCACTTTGAAATTTTTCGCATAGATTAAAAATGCCATCAACAAAATTAAAATCTTCAATTCGACCAACATAATTTACTTCTGTATTCACCACACCATCCCTATCCAGAAAAAGAGCTAATGTTTTCACAAAATTGGCAATTCCACTTGTGCTCTAATATAATCTTCCGGCACACCTATATCTATGAAATAATTATCTTGAATCAACCCTCCAAAAGACAATTCATTTACCATTGTAGCCATAAATTTTTCTTCTATTGAGAATTTCTCATTCCTTGGAAATAATTTTGCTACGGAACTATTTAATAAATAAATGCCCCCATTTATTAACCCTTCATCAACTTTAGCCTTTTCATTAAATTTGATCACTCTATTATTATCATCAATTTCAACTGTTCCATACCTATCTGTTTTCTTCATCGGCTTTAGAACCATCGAAAAGTCAAAGTTGCCGGAACAGTGAAAAGACATTAATTTATCTAACCTCACATAAAAAAAAGAATCCCCATTAATAACAAATACTTTATCTTCAGAAATTTTAGTCATTGCCAGAGCTATTGCTCCTCCTGTTCCGAGTGGAACTTCTTCGACAGAATAAATCAACTCAATATTATTAAAACGACTTCCAAATTCTTTTATTATTACATCAGCTTTATATCCTACTGAAATGATAGCTCTTGTAATCTCGTTTTTGTAAAGCCAATTCAAGACATAATGGAGAAATGGCTTATTTAGGATTGGGGCCATTGGTTTTGGTATTTCAGAGATTACAGATTGAAGTCGGGTTCCCAAACCTCCAGCAAGGATTATTACTTCCATCTAAATTATTGCAATTTCCCAAAAAGATTATTTTCAACTATTGAACAAATAATATGACCAATCATAATGTGAGATTCTTGAATTCTAGGAGTTTCGGAGGAGGGTACTTTTATACAAAAATCACAAAATTTCGCCATTTCTCCTCCTGTCTGGCCAGTTAGGCCAACTGTGATAATATTCTTCCCTTTTGCAACTTTTAGAGCTTCAATTATATTCTTTGAATTTCCTGAAGTTGAAATTGCAAAGAACATGTCTCCTTTTTGACCATGGGCTTCAATTTGCCTCGCAAATAATTGGTCAAAACCATAATCATTGCTGATAGCAGTAAGGATGGAAGTATCTGTTGTCAGTGCTAAAGATGGAATTCCCGGACGATTAAAATTAAAACGGCTCACAAATTCACCAGCAATGTGTTGGGCATCACCAGCGCTTCCTCCATTACCGGCTAAGAGCGTTTTACATCCATTGTGGTAAACATCTGTACATTTTTGAGCTACTGTATCAATTAACTCAATTAATGCTTTGTCATGCAGCAATCTGAACTTTACTTCTATGGATTCTTGAATTTGATTTATTATAAAGAACATAATTTATTCCATTAGATTATTGACCATTATTTTATCGTAGTCGTAAAACAAGAAAATAATTCTCGTTTTAGTTCGTTAAGATGAAATGTTAAATTGTTGATAAATAGGCCATAATCTGTTACGAATCGAATTGATGGCCCCTTCTAAAACATCAGATCCCACACTTTTCAGGCTTATTCTATATGTATTTCCAAAAAATATATCCGCACTCTCTGAATAATAAAATTCATTAATCCAAATCACGGTATAAAGCACGTCTTGTCTGATTTTGGTGATGGTTTTGAGCAGGTTAAAGTCGTGCATCCACCAATTCTTGCGGCAAAAAACCTTTCACGTCATAAATGATCGAACCTGTGTTTTTAAGGCTGACTATGTCGATATTCTTGAATTCGTTATGTGCTACAGCCAGAACAATGGCATCGTAATTAGAAGTGCCGAGTGACCCCCACTTTCGTGAGGGCAGGCTCAAGTGACGAGCGACGGGAATTAGGTCAATCCCATATTCATGCTTGACTTCAATTGGATTGGCCCATGGATCGTACACATCCACCTGACAACCAAATGACTGTAATTCCAGAATAATATCAATCACCCGGCTGTTTCGTATATCCGGGCAATTTTCTTTAAAAGTAATTCCTAATACCAGTACCTTACCGTCTAGGACCTTGTGTCCTTTTTGTATCATTAGCTTTACCGTTTCGACTGCAACGTATGCTCCCATGGAGTCGTTCAGCCTGCGGCCTGCGAGGATGATCTCGGGGTGATAGCCAACTTCCTGAGCCTTTTGAGCCAGATAGAAAGGATCGACTCCAATGCAGTGTCCACCAACCAACCCTGGCTTGAATGGCAGGAAATTCCACTTGCTGCCGGCTGCCTCCAGCACCTCGAGTGTATCGATCCCCATCAATCGAAAAATTTTCGACAACTCATTCACAAAGGCGATATTGATATCGCGCTGAGAATTTTCAATCACCTTCGCTGCTTCGGCCACTTTAATACTCGATGCCAGATGCGTTCCTGCGGTTATTATTTCTTTGTATAAATTGTCGACTTCTATCGCGATTTCCGGTGTCGATCCCGACGTAACCTTCTTTATGGTGGTGAGCGTATGCTCCTTATCGCCCGGATTAATCCGCTCCGGTGAATACCCCACCCCAAAGTTCACCTGATACCTGAAACCCGATATCCTTTCCAACACTGGAACACAGTCCTCTTCAGTTGCACCCGGGTACACGGTGGACTCATAAATGACAATATCGCCCTCCTTTAAAACTTTTCCTACGGCTTCAGAGGCTTTGACCAATGGGGTTAAATCCGGACGGTTATTTTTATCCGTAGGCGTTGGGACGGCAATAATGTAAATTTTAGCGGAGCGGAGGTCCTCCATATTCGATGTAAGGAAAAGGCCGTTATAGGTTGTCGGTTGTCGGTTGTCGGTTGTCGGTAGAGACGCATAATTATGCGTCTACTATATAACTCTTTGTATAATACAGATAGTCAACGCAATTCATGAAGCACTTTTTAGATGATTGAGCTGTTTTTCCAAGTACTTTATTCTTTTTGCTTTCCATAGATCATTATT
>Ga0265292_1000647_pt1 | contig 43232 bp, 48 predicted proteins | sample Munlanlewell296A_FD_189080 | JGI IMG/M metagenome (GOLD analysis project Ga0265292, IMG submission 189080) | Leachate microbial communities from a municipal landfill in Southern Ontario, Canada - Leachate well 296A | ecosystem: Engineered > Solid waste > Landfill > Unclassified | place: Canada... | reverse complement strand
CTGAATCACTGAATTACACGGATCCCAAATATCCTGCGGTAATTTTATATTGCAACGGTAACAATGAAAAGAAGCTGGATATTTATACGGATGGCGATTCGCAACAGAGCAAATATTATGCCAATTTGCCTTATGTAATTGAGGGCGCTGATGAAGTGTTTGGGCTCTCGATAAATCCGGAGTATATGCTTGATGCATTGAAACTCATCAATAGCGACAAGGTTAAGTTAAAGTTTGTAGATAGTATACAACCGGTAGTGCTTGAAGGGGATAATGCAAGTGAGGGGCTATTTGTGATAATGCCAATTAGAAGGGACGATTCGATTGTGCCATATTCGGAATTCTGTGAACAAGAAAAACAAAAAGTAGTTGCAACTCCCATCAACGAAACAGTGCAGGATGAAACAACTCCCGAATCAACGAACATTGCCGATCCCCTACCAGAACCCGTTCCTGTTTCAGTTCCTGTTGAAGAGAAACAGGGCGAAGATTCTGAAATTCAAGTTGAGATAACAGTATAAAATACGGAAGCGGAAACGAACCAATAGTAAACGGGGTTTGATAACTCAAGCCCCGTTTTTATTATTTCAGGAGGTAATGTATGTGTGAAAATAATTTTGTAGCTATGACAAAATGCATAGGCTGCGGGGGCGGTGCAATTCTTTTAGACAGGAGGCTAAAAAACTCTTTTGATAAAATGGAATATCCTGTCATTTGTGACAAGTGCGGCGGAAATAACCTTCCTCTGAATACTGACATGCCGGCGGATAAAATGGCGTTGGCTAAATGCAGGGAATGCGGAAAATTTGCAGCTGTTTTGGAAGTAGGAATCGTGAAGATAAAAGACAAGGAAGGCAATGTTCAAGAAAAAACAATTAAGCCCGGCACAATCTATGCCGGTATTTGTTCGAAATGTTTAGGCGATGACAATAATGTGGTCGTAAATCTTAATAAGAAAGGAGCTAAAGTATGAATATAGCTGAAAGAAACGATTTGTTGCGTGCCAGTATCCCATGTATATCCAAACCCAACGCATTATTGTTGACCCGCGGGATATATGACAAGTTCAACGACGACGATGTCGCGAAAATAATGGCAAAAGTGAAAACGTTTAATAATTTTACGACAGACAATGACCCTTGGAAAGAACACGACTTTGGATCATTTGAACACAACGGTGTCAAAATATTTTGGAAGATCGATGACTACGCGGGTGCAGAGGGTCTTCAACTTGTTTTAACAATCCTCCTCGCGGAAGAATATTAAGTGCGTGTTTCAAACTAAAAAAGACATGGGCGGTGTCTATAAAACCGCCCTTTTTTAGCAGAATATTTCTCAAACTTTACTGAAACTGATGCTATCTTGATTCTCAACATTTTCTTTAACTGTTTCCGGTTTTAGTGTCAAATATTCAAATGCTTTTTCTAATGCCAATATTGCTTTGGGGATATCGTTCAAACCCAAAGAATTCGTGCCAGCCCATTCTTTATCATTCTTCTTGTATCTTACTTGTATCATCACTTTCGGCGCATTAATTGTTTGGCCGTTTCTGACAACTTGGTTAGAAAACACACTTGCCTGTACTGCTCCTACCTTAACAATTTTTTCAGGACCTACCATAAGTATTCACCTCCGTTTTAGCGGTATACCTATTAGATATATCCATTCACACCTGTCCGCTAAAAAATTAAAAACTAATCCCCCAATAGTGTAAAATTGTGTTGACCAAAACATAACTTACCTATGGAGGACTAGTAAAATGCATTGTAACACAATTTTGCATCAATTGCAAAGCGTAGTGCCTCGACATCAATTTGAGAAACTGGAAACCAGCCGTAAAAACAACCGCTACGTCAAGCATTTTACCTGCTGGCACCAGTTTACTGCCATGCTCTACGCCCAAGCCAGCGGGAAAGACAGCTTGCGCGATCTAGAAACCGCGTTGAGTACACAATATCCCAAACTCTACCACTTAGGCCTTAAACCCGTAAAACGGTCCACCCTGGCGGACGCCAATTCCAACCGGAATTAGCGCCTGGTGGAAAATATGTTCTATGCCATACTCGCTCGCTGTAAAGATATAACTTCTAAACGTAAATTCAAGTTTAAGAACCCGTTATATATTTTAGATGCCACTGTAATTGATTTGTGCTTAGCCACTTTTTCCTGGGCTAAGTTCCGTACCACTAAAGGCGCCATTAAATTACATTGCCGCTTACAACATAACGGACAAATCCCGGAATTCTTAGTGGTAACTGATGCTAAACAACACGAAATTACTGTGGCTCGCTCTTGTTTTGACATTACGCCGGACAGCATCTACATGTATGGACAAAGCCTACATCGATTTCCAGTGGTTGTATTCGATAACCCAGCGCCAGGCCTTCTTTGTGACCCGGGCTAAGGACCACCTCATTTACACCATTACCGGACAGCAGGCGGTTATTAATAAAAATGTCAGCTCGGACACTACTATTACTTTAAACGGATTTTACCAAAAACAGGATTATCCCCAAACCTTGCGGCTAATTTGGTACATTGATCCGGAAACCGGTAAATCTCTCACTTTTTTGACTAACAATTTTAAGCTGGCGGCTTTTACGATTGCTCAAATATACAAAGCCAGGTGGCAGATTGAAGTGTTTTTCAAGTGGCTCAAACAAAACCTTAAAATTAAAACGTTCTTCGGTACTTCAAAAAACGCGGTACTTACCCAAATTTGGACTGCTATGTGTTATTACCTGCTTCTCACTTACATCAAATACCAGTCTAAGTACAAATATTCGTTGTTTTACCTTCACAAAATGATACGTACCACTCTTATGGAACGCATTAATCTGATTGATTTACTCAACTTAAATGATAAAATGTTAACTAAGGTCAAAAACACTGATCAACAGCTGCTTTTGAACCTAAAGTTTTAGCGGACAGCTGTGATATCAGTTAGTATATAAATGTTACGGTTTTACCCATTTCCATTTCCATTTCCACGTCTCATTCCCCCCATCCCCCTATAGAAACCAATCAATCAAATCAACCACATCAACCAACCAAATCAAACCAATAAACCAAGTCAACCAACTCAACCAAGAAAACCACATCAACCAACCAAATCAAACCAATAAACCAAGTCAACCAACTCAACCAAGAAAACCACATCAACCAACCAATTCAACCCAAACAACCATATCAACCAAATCAGCCAACTCAACCAATCAATTCAACCAAATCAACCCAATCAACCAACCACATCAATCAAACAAATATCCTCAACATTCCGTCGTCGTGTCCCGTGCCAATATAAAATATACGCATAGTGCACGGGACCCCGTCCGTCGTCGCACGTCCGTGCCCCAAAACAAAAAAAATAAAGGCGGCAGCCTTTAGTATACCCATAACGGGCACGCATAATTGTCATTCTTAAAACATGTCGGAGGGTACCCATTTATGGGTTTCGCTTCATCAGAACGAAAGCCTTAAATAGGGGGGAGACAATCCTGAATGACAATAAATAACCACAGTCCTCTACAATTTCAACCTCGATATCACAGAGCGGTAACCTCGTGATATCAGAGCGGAGAAATTGCGAGCTGACTGTGGCAATATACTCTACTCCTCATACAAAATTAACACGATATAACTTTATAAATCTATCGTTATTAATTCTTGATACAAAAATCAGCTAAAACAAAACGCCCAACGTTAGCATTAGCCATAGCCTCGCCCCTGCGGGGGCTCGGCATTATAGCCCCACTCCGCTCGCAGGACACACCCTTGCGGGCAGTCTCATTTGACCGGTATGCAAATGGACAGTCTTGTCGTCTCATTCGCATCCGGCCTCATGGACGACAAGATGTGTCGCTGAGGTCGTGGGGGACATCACTTTCCACTCTGGCTGCTGGAAGTCATTTCATTCCGTTCTCAGCATCCGAGGGCAAGTATATAACTCACTAAAACCCAACAAACCTTTAGATATAAAAAAAGTCGAAGAAAAAACTAGAAAAAGACTGTTACCACTAAAACAGAGTTCTATATTCTTTCCCGCTTCAAAACTCAACCGCTGCAAACTTTAAACCAGAGTGCATCCGTCATGTTTATAAATACGTTCCCTGGATTCTCCGCGTTTCGCAGCTCGAAATCTACCCTTAAATGATTACTGAATTGCCCGGACTTATTCAATATTACGTAACTGCTGCCGTAATCAAACAAAGTGCTTGAACCCCTTATCATGCCCGGACTATACTTTTCAGTGCCATTCGATTTCTTATGATGATGTATAATCACCAAAGCAATCCCGAACTCACGCGTCAGCTTGTCGAATTCGTTCAGCAAAAGTTTTATTTCCTTAGACGAATTTTCATCAAGTGTCAGGAAAAACTTATACATCGGGTCAAAAACAACAACATCCGGCTTTATTTGTGCGATGTACTTTTTCAGCTCCATGATATCTGCATGCATGTCTAACTTGAAATTACAGGTCATACAGTAAAGCCTATTTTCCGGAATCTTCAGGCCTTTGCTCATCCGCTTCAACCTTTTCTGCAAATGGAATTCGCTTATCTCCTGCTGTAGGAACAAAACCTTTTTCGGACCAGGTATTCTAAACCCTAAAAAATCTTTTCCCATAGCCAGCGATAAAGCCAGATTCAATGCAAAAGTCGATTTTCCGATCTTAGCAGACCCCGTAATAAACGTAGTCCCTTTCGGTGTTATCAAACCATCGCCCCAGAAACTTCCCTCCTCTTGTATTTCTTTAGCCAAGAAATTGTTTATCTCAACAGGCCCGACCGATGCTTCAGTATATCGCACTGTTTGCAGCGCTTGAAAATATCGCTTGATATCCTCAAAAGCCCATTCAGTCGGACCGTTCAGATCTTTCAAAATATTGTCTACCATTTTATAACAGCTCACCTCCTTGAGCCAGGATTTCAGCGCAGGTTTTTTGAAAAAAGTCAAAAACATCAAACATACCCGCCCCCTTTTTTAGTTTTGCAATCAAAATACTGCACTCTCTTTTCGTAAGATGCTGTATTCTTTTCATGGAATACTCATAACTTAATCCTGCGTCAAAACAAAGTTTCGCACAATACGAAACCTGTATAACCGTAGGCGTTTCAATTACTCCATCCCGCGTTTTATTTATATTCATTTTATGTCCTCCTGGCATTCTTGCCAAACTTCTTTGCTGATGTCCGCAAACTTTTCACTGTCGCTGTATAAGTCGCTGCTGTCATAGTCACCGATTAAAACAATCCTGTCCCCGGCCCACCTGCCCAACCATTTATATTTATCGCTGTCAACGTCTCCGCCGCCGCCTTCGTCGGACTTCCTTAAAAGCCAAACAAGGCAGTCTTTAAATCCTCCGTCACTTCCGTATATCTCAAGGAACTTTGCACCAAAGAAATCGGTTTCTTTCAGCTTCAAATTCCAAGTTATAACTTGCTCTTTCTTGTCTAAATTAACCAGCTTAAAATACTGTCCCATCTTCCTCACCTCCGTATTTTGAAAAGCAGTCTTCGCACCAGGCGTGATACTCATCAGGCATGAAGACCACTTTTTTGTCGGGCTCGTTTTCCGGCTGAGTTATTTCGGCGTTACAGCTGTCGCAAACGACTTCCGTAAACTCCGCTATAAGCTCACCATCCAGCATGATGTACCCTTTCCCATCAGGCCGGGTTTTTGTTATAAATTCTTTCAATGTATATTTGTTTTTCATTTTTTTTGTTTACCTCATTTTGTTTTAGTTTTCTGTTGTAAGCAAAAGTATCCCGTCTATACAGTAACACTCAAAATTTTTGAGTGGAAAATCTGTATATTCGAGTTTCTGCTTAACTATGATCGGCGTGTGTGTGTCTTCTTTGCATATGACCTCAGCGGTTTTGTCATCATTGACTTTTATTGTCCACAGCTGAAAAGGGATATTTTTAAGTTTATACTGATAGCTCCCAATTAAGTCTATAAGCCAATGCGCGCCAGTCTTTTCCGCCAGGTACTGAATCCCGTCAGTAAATATCAAACCGGTAAAATTCCTGAAATAATGTTCAGTACCCGTAAAGGTTTTAAGTTCATCTTCAAGTTTTTGTTTTTCATTTGTATCCATTTTTTGTTTACCTCGTTTGAGTCTGACTTTTTGCCGACCCTACCTACATAGGGTCATAATAAATATAAAAGTCAGACAAGCGAAGGCACGGCTCGATAGAGAAAAAGATTAAATGTCCGCAGGCGCGAGCGTAGCATCGCGTCCCGGAATTGTAGGCAAACCGCTAATGCGCGGGCAAACTGCAATGTAGGGAACTTTTATTCTTTTTAGTGCCTGAGCTAAACGGAATCATACTTAAGAATAGGTACGAGAATAACGCCTAATCTTTTTTAATTTTATGTTTATTATGTAAACATGTTCTTGCTCACCTTGTGAATAATTTTTCATCTCGTCGGTAATTGTCGCGTACTTTGATTTAACAAATAACTGCTTGACAAAACTATACTTCTTGGCTATTAATATGAACAGGAATGAATATTTGGATAGTTATACCGTCTACACCAAAGGGTAATGGCCGGATAATTAAGTGGAAATGGATAATGGTTTCCGTTTAGTTATTCGGCTATTTTAGTTTTGGGAAAAAGGAAGTAATTTATGGGTAGAAAAGTGAAGGAGATTTTCCGTTCAAAGAAAACCCGACTGCTTAAAAAAAGTTATAAGCTTGTTGATATCGGAAAACTAGGATACAGGCTCCTTGAAACAGATGAATTAAATGCGGATTATGTTATGTCTAGTTATAATCAAAATAAATATTGTCCTTGGTGCGGCAATCGGGACAATTACAGAGGGAATCATCAAGTTATTCACCCTAAACACTTTTGCACTATTATGAATTCTGATAAATATGCGGCTATTTACTACAGTTCATTTTGCATAAAAAGTGACAAGAAACCATTCATTATTGAAGAAGAGCAACACCTTATATCTCCTGAACATTGTTCAGTTTGTAATTGTAAAGAGTTAGATAAAAAATACATGCAATGTAACAATGAGGCTGGAGTTGTGTTAGTTTGGGTTTGTAAAAATTGTAAGGCGCATAATGTTGAATGTGATGGTAAATTCATACACACACCTTCTATAGGTAACTTGCCAGAATCTATAAGAAGTGATGAAGAAGCTTTGGAATACATTAAGAAAAATACATACAGTTTATACATTAAACCATTCTTACGCGGACTTGAAGATATTTCTTTTAATAGATATATAAACTTATTACCTTATATTATGTTCATAAATTATAAAAAACATAATGACTTCTCAGAAGCAGAAAAGATTTATAATATTATTATAAATGATGAAGCAAAACCTTTGACTAAAAAGACGGTATTAGCTTGTGCGAGTATAGAGGTTTATAATTCTCTAGTTCAAAAATATATCAATATGATTCAACAATATATGAATAAAAATATATTACCAGAAGAATTCGATATATTTAAATCCTTTTTAGCTGCTTTTATGCCACTCAACTTAGAAACAATTAGATACAAATTCGCTATATATTTTGATGAAATTATTCAAGAATTGGATCTACTCCATGACAGAAGTGCAATGGACTTTTATCATCTTTTTGATCATTAACTGACAAAATATTTCGCTTACACTACATAACGTGCTTATGTAGTAATGGGCTGTGTAGTTTTAGTTTCCCATGATGACGGGGCTAACTCTATCCAGCCCATTTTTTTTCGGGTAGTGTAAGCACATAAAAAGCGGATTGTTATGATTGTAGAACAAAACAGTATTCAGTATCAAATAAGCAAAGAAGTGGAGCCGCGAACAGATCACTCGCAGGATATCGCAATTATCAACAAAAAATTGGATCTAATTATTGCATTAATCTCCAGTTCAAAGAACCCCAGCGTAAGTATTCCTATTGTTAATCGTAAGTATATAGTTATCAGTAACATATTGCCAAAGAATATTATGGAATATTCTGAACTTTATCGTTTTCGTGTGGCAAACTTGTCCAAAGTTGACTTATGGATCGAAAACGATATCCCGTGCTCCAAAGTAATTGAATCAGAATTTCACCACGGTGAAATAAAACTTGGAAAAACATTAAGAAGTTATCTGGTGGATATAGTTGAAAACCATACTACCGGAGTCTCAATAGATAGTTTGAGTACAAAGTACAACGTTTATAGAAATACAGTTTCTTCAGGTATTACCCGATTAAGAATGAAACTTGGGATTAGAAATAAGAATCGGTATTGGTATATTGTCACGCACGAAACAAAAAATCAAAATGTCAAATATTTTGTCAAATCCGGAATCAGATTTTGTTTGATAAAACAAAATATTTAGCGTTAGTAAACTGCAACGGATGGATTATGCAATCCGTTGCAGTCGGAATAGTCAATTATGTGATTATGATGTTAAGTAGACAGGAGAAAAATAAGGAGTAAGTATGAAACAAAAAAATGACATCGATTCAATAATAAAAAGAAATAGAAAGATTTACGACGCAATAATGAAGAATGCGTATATTGATCCGGAGTTTGCCAGGTCGTTTGAGGATTTTAGTTGTTCAAAATGTTTTTTTTGTGAACGTTGCTATTTAGAATTCGGTTTGGCTTTTGATTATTTTAACACAGGCTTCGATTGCCTTTTAGAGAAATAATCATCACTGTAAAAGAAGGGAGGTGATAAGTAATGAAAAAAGTAGTTAAAAACAGTGGTCCGGTGAATTTCAGTCGGATATGGGTTTTACGGGCAGACAAGTCTGCCCGTGATATCCAGGAACTGGTAAAACAGTTGGAGGCCAGTATACTGACCGGGCACCCCGGTGCGAACATTGTCTATACCGACAGATGGGTTCTGTTAGGTAAATCGAATTTCAACATGGGGTTACGGCATTTTCGAAGGTTTCAAGGCCGGTTTATTCAAATCCGCGGAGTAGCGGGAACGTCAGACATTACTGCGGTGATGCAAACAATCAAGAGTTGGGATAAGAGTGTAACGTGTTGAACCTAGGGAAATAGAACGAGTTCAACAACTGAAACAAAAGGAGATTTAGTCTGATGAAGAACAAAAAAAATGTGAATAGAAAACCGACAAAAGCAAATGTAATAAAAGTAAACAAAACCGTCTTAAAAGAAACAAAGATTACCTCGGTAGTTGATATCATGGTTGAAATGGTTCCACTTAAAGATATTGTACCGAGCAAAAATAACCCCAGAACCGATTTGCGTAGTGATGATAATGTAAAAGAAATAAAGCTTCTTGAAGAATCTGTTAAACAAAACAAGTGTATAGAAGTCCCAATCATCGTATTTCGCAGAAAAGACGGGAAGTTTGAAATAATTGACGGTGAAAGAAGATGGCGTGCATTAACTGAAGCTGGAATAACAGAAATACCGAAATCGATGTTAGATATCAGGGAAGATTTATCTCGTGTTGAGATAGCAATCTTACAAGCAAAGTTGGATGCGCAACGTAAAAATTGGGACATACTTGATAGAGCCAGATTATATAAATCATTACTAGAACAAACAGATTTTAACCAGAGAAAATTATCAATAGTTGTCGGGGTTGTCGAAACATATATGTCTGAAATGATAAGTGTGGCATCAATAAATCCAGAAGCGATTCAAATACTTCACTACGGTGAAGTACCTAGTCGCGCATACCGTGAATTTGCACGGTTGAAAAACAAAGCCCGCGAGCTTGAACTAGCGAATGAAATAATTAAAAATAAACTTAATACAACAGAGAGTGTAGCTGCACTAGTAACAAGTTGGAATAGAGATGAGAAGCTAAGAAAACACAAAAAAGAACAGGAACAATCTTCCGATACTACAACATCGGCAATATCCGAGCAGATGCAAGCTGAAGCAGCAGTCATCGAAAAAAACACATTCATAGTAGTAGAGATGTATAAAGTAAAAATACATGCTACTACAGATGTTATAAAAAAGATCCTGAAGAAATTGAACCAATATAAGGTAGCTGGGTCACTGGATATTGAAAAGATGCCAGACCCCGTTGTGGAAAGTCCCGCGGTTGAAAATGAACAAAAAGAAGGAGCACCGGATAACAGATGAGAAAAGAAGGCAACATCCTAAAAACCGTGAAGCAGGTTATAGATATCGTCTCACTGTTTATGATGTCAATAGCAGCTCTAATAGTCAGCGCGTTCTTCGTGTATTTCGTATGGAATGTCGTTGTAAATCTTAAGGATCTCGCAGACCGGACAATTTTCAGCGGATCATGGTGGAGGTAAATATGACCAAAGACCAGTTAGACCTAATCATCCAAAAACTTGGTTTGCAATCACTCTCGGTGGAAAGCGAAGTAGTTATCATTGAGGATGCCGAGCCCGGAGATAATTTAACCTACGAAAATATTGTTATCACCGGGCGTGACCCCAAACTTGGCCTTGTGACCAAACGGATAACCGTGAAGAAGAGATTCGCCGACGGCATGGTGGCTGAATCTCAAGACAAGACCGGATACTGTATTGTTCACGGCCCAATAATCCTTCAATCGATGACAATTTGCCCGAAATGTCATCAGTACTACTGTATCAGCTGCGTCGCCAAATCATTCAACGGGACCAATTATTGCGAAGATTGTTGCGCCGAACTGAAAGCCGCGGATTTTAAAGATAAACTGTTGAAACTTTTAAGGCTGAGGAAATAGTATATGAATAACTCAGGTAAGAATAATAAGTATCAGCAACAACCGTCAACTCCGGTTAACAACACGCTGGACTTACTTGCTAGGATAAGCAGGGTAGGTTACAATGAAGTATCCGGCGATGTGTTATTGGGTTATATCCTTACCGGAAACGAACAGCATAAGAAGATACTTGAAGCGGAAGTACAGATGGCTGAAGTTAAGTATGCAATGGAACCCCATCCTTTAAAAAGCTCAGCGCCTACCGATGCAGATTTTAGTGGGGATTTGGTATACGGCAAAGTTGATTGGACGAACGCCGAAGCACGTATTAATATAAATCAAATTGCAAATTCGCCAATGGTTGTTTTGGGCCCATCAAATGGTGGAAAAACAAGCTTTACTTTTGTTCATGTTGAGAATCTTCGAAAACACAGGGATAAAATATCACCAATAATCATAGAATCAAAAAAAAATTACCGCAATTTGGCAAAATATCTTGATTTATGGGTACTGAAATTAAGTGAACTGCGTATCAATTTACTAGAGCCCGCCCCCGGCATGCCGGTAATCCCGCATGTTATTAAGCTGATTGAGATAATGTCGACGATATACTGGTTTAATCTTTCTGAACCATACTTATTCCACGTGATTCAGAGTTTGTTGTCTGATTACGGGGTACTTAAGGGCGGGACAATTTACCCGTGTATATATGACGTTATTGAAGCTATTCAACAAAATCAGTATCAATTTTCCAGTGCTAAAGAAGATTATAGAAAAACAATACTCTCAGTTTTATTTAAATTAGCATATTCAATGGAAAATGTATATAGATGCAGTCAAAGCATGCCAATAAAAGAAATTCTAGATAACGGTGTAATTATAGAAACCCAAGAAATCCCAGTACATTCAGTAAGGTTTATTTTAGCATACTTAGTTTCTTTCGACCAAGAACTTAGGGGGGGCAATGGCTAAGGTTTCTTATTATATTTTAGACGACTCACAATTATTATTTCCTGAAGGACCAATCGATTCACTTTCTGAAAAATTATTGACCGGCAGGGAAAAGGGTATAAACTTTTGCATCATATTGCATCTATTATCCCATCTATCAAACAAGACTATAGGTTCGAATACTACAATAAAAATAATTGCTGGTGGGTTAGAAGATTCTAATGATATACGTGAAATATCAAATTCTATGGGTTTAACTCCCGAAGAATGCCTAGAAATTAAAAGGATGAAAGGTCCTAGCCATCTATTAATTAGATTTCCGTGGATGAAATGCTTCATGGCGCAATTTGAAAATTCAAGAGCGAAATATCCCAAACTTGAAGAAACTGAAAGACTTCAATACATGAATCCGGTATTTACGAAACTAAAATGGAAACCACAAGTAACTATTGACGATATAAAACAAGCGGTTAGTGAAAACAAAACGCAAAATACAACCAATGATGCTAACGTAAATACAACTACCCAAAAGTGTGTATTACCTTTACAGGAAGAAATGTTGTTACGCGACTGTATGCTGCCGGAGCATATGTTCCATACAAAAGAAGAACGGTTTAAACGGTATGACATTACGTCCGGCAGTAAAAAAGCTGCAATCTCAGAAAAACTTACCGTCACTTATCCATTCATCCTTGAACATCCTGTTTCAGGGTATGGAACATTATGGGAAGCCAAGGATGAGGCATATGTTCACTTAAATCTACCCAAAAAAGCGATTCCCGGCCGGGGTGGGTTTGTCAGCAAATTTATGGCACAACAAATTTGCAAAAAAATAAACCTTAACCCCAAAGAAAGCATTGAACTTAAACTTGGAGACAAATTAATAGACGTTGCATACAGGAACAATGACGGAAAACTGATCGGCTACGAGATACAAACATCCGAAAAACACGCTGAAACCAACGCGATAAAAGATTTGTTACAGTCAAATTCTTTGGATGTACTTGAGTTTGTCTGCGAAACTAAATCAATCTTGGCCGCAATCAAACGTAAGATCGAGAATTGCCCGCAACTGCGGGATGTAAAACACAAAATAAGTTATTCAGTATTTTGCAAATATTTTTAGGAGGGTTAGGAAATGTACATGTATTTGATGTTAGTAGTATTAGCGTCTGAACTTGTGTTAATCGGCTTGTATTTGTCAGATCAGTTGAACCACTTGAAAAATGCGGTGTCTCTAATTCCTGTTGGTTCTCAAAGTCCTGCAACAACCGGACAAGAGGCAATGTTACAAAACAGCGAACAACTGGGGCTAATCAAAAACTTATTGGCGAAAAGCGATGAACAAAATTCGTTGATAAAAGTTATTGCAGAAATACTTCAAGATGCGTATAAGAACGAGATCGTAGAAGGCGTCAGCAATAAACTTATTGGCCATAGAGAGTCCTTTGTCGACAGAAAGATACTGTCAAACATCATCGCAGATCTAATCCTGCTAAATGACCGTCTTGAAGCAAGTATCAAAGACGCCAATCTGCTATTTAGCAAGGCTACTGATACGCAAGACACTAATCTTGAATGGTTAATCTTTAAAATCGATAGTTACTCGAAGGAAGTTCAAAACATTCTTTATCAGAATGACGTAGAGGAGCTAACATCGGAGAGTAAATACAACCCCGCAATCCACAAAGTAATTCAGGTTAAAAATACTATACACATAAACGAAGAAAAGGAGGTGGTAGTTGTAAGGAAAGGTTATAAGATGAAAGAAAAATTGTTGAGGCCAGCGGAAGTGTTAGTAAAGAAATATGTCGAAAATGGAGGACAAAACAATGAAAAGTAAGAGTGGCAGTACATTTTGTGGTACAGATTTGGGAACCACCAACAGCTTGATCGGCATCATTGACGATGACGGTAAAGTCAGAGTTCTGAAAAACGCTGAAGGCGAATACTTGACACCTTCGGTAGTACTATTTCGCGACGGCAAGGTTCCGGTAATAGGCCGTCCGGCAAAAAATGAAGCGTTACTGCACCCCCAGCATGTTATCCCGCGAGTAAAGCGCAGCATGGGGAATGATTTGACTATCTACAAAGACGATAGTGGAAAGGAATACCGTCCGGAAGAGATTTCTGCGATGATTCTCAAGAAACTGAAACAAGACGCAGAAACGCAACTTCAAGTCCAGGTTAAAGATGTTGTGATATCAGTGCCCCACTATTTCACAGAAGCTGAACGTAGGGCAACAAAAGCTGCCGGTGAGATTGCGGGATTTGATGTCATGTCTTTGATAAGCGAACCGGTGGCAGCATTATTGTCTTACGGAATTGACAAAGAATCCGACCAAACGGTACTAGTCTTTGACTTTGGCGGTGGAACGTTGGATGTCACACTGGCCCGCATCGAAAACGGTGTTATTTCAGTCATTGGCTGCGGGGGAGACAAATTCCTCGGAGGGGAAGATATCGACGGAATTTTGTGTCAACATGTGGTGAACAACTTCAAAAAGAATCACGGGGTAGATTTGGATCCAGTAAAAGACAATGCGGAAATCCAGGCATTAAGAGATAGGGCTACCAGGATAAAAGAATCACTGTCAGTCAAACCGCACAATTTGTTTATCTATGAGGCTAAGGGCAAACAGTTTTCGCAGGACATGACCCGAGATGAATTTAACGAATTGTGCAGCCCGATCTTTGAAAAAGCAAAAGCTGTCGTTGAGCGTTTAATGGCAGAGCAAGGGATGGATTACAAGGCGGTGGACAAAATAATTCCGGTGGGCGGGTCTTCCAGGATACCAAAAATCCATGAGATGCTAAGAAACATGTTTGGGAAGGAACCTGTGAAACATGAATCAGTGGACCCGGACAAAGCGATAGTAATCGGCGCTACAATCAAAGCCGCGATTGATATCGGTAAGTCAACGGGAAAAGTACAAACCGCCAGCGGGAAATATCTGCCGTCACCAGATATAAAATTTGAGGACATTGTTACACATAGTTTGGGTGTTGCCGCATTTGAGGGTAAAGACAACTTCGAGAAAAACTGTGTGATTATCCCCAAATGTACGGGCTTGCCTGTTACGTTAAAACAATGTTTTAGGTTGGTAGACGCAAAACAAACCGCCGCGATGATTCGTGTGCTTGAAGGCGATGATAACGTTGCTGCAGATAAATGCCAGGAACTGTTAAAAGTCGAAATGAACGGACTGCCTCAGGAGAGTGTCCCAACTGCGCGTATTGAAGTTACATTTGAATACAGCCAGTCCGGCATTCTGAAATGTATCGCCCGCGATTTAGTTAGCGGGAAAACTACACCCGGTGAGATCTCTCATACTAGTGGGTTGAGCAAAAAAGAGATTGACGAAAAACGCAAGGAGTTGGAACAGAAGTTAAAGAAAATGGAAGAAGGTGAAACAGCATGTTGAAAAGGTATTCACAGGAGATCAGTGTTTTTCGGAAAGAATCAGGGGACGGCCTTAGGGTAGGAAGACACGAGAGAACAGCTCTGGTGATTGACTGCTCGGGGTCAATGGCATACAGGGATTGGAAAGGGCAAAGGATAAAGGCTGCAAAAAACGCAGCGATTGAGTTTGTCGATAAGAAACTTGAGATTGACAAAAATGATGAGATAGGCCTTGTGTGGTTCAGTTCCAAAGCAGCGATTGAAGTCCCATTACTCACTGTCGGAGATAATTATAGGACGATAGTCGATGGGATCAACAGGCTATCCCCGACATTTTCAACAAACATGGTTGCGGGTCTTGAGATGGCAGGAAGTGTGTTGGGATTACCATGGGGAACACTCTACGGCGATGAACGAATTATACTCCTGAGTGATGGTGCGCATACGGATTCCGGTAATCCCGTAACCCATGCAAATATGCTTAAACAGCTTGGAGTGATAATCGATTGTATTGGTATAGGCACAAAGACTGGGGTAGATGAAAAGACATTAAAGGCAATTGCTTCGGTAGTAAACGGCAAAGTTAGGTACAGATGGATAGGGGATGAAGAAACCCTAGTGAAACACTTCGCAGAACTCAGCAACAAGCTAATTCTCGATAGATGAGAGGACTCTGAAAATGACTTTGTCTGAAGCGAAAAAGGTTCTGAAGCTGCAAGAACCGTTAAATATTGGGAAGATAAACCAGGCATATAACAGTAAGATGTTAGAATGGCGGGTAAGATTGAGTAATGCCTTTTCTCAGAGTGAGATAGAGGCAGCTCAAGCGCAACTAACAGACCTGAAGAATGCTAGGGATGTATTGTTGAATATGATGAACTCGTCTCCAAGTGCCAGTAAAACCGCACCACGCCCGACGAGTTCACCACGTCCACGATACGCCGCTCAGCCGAGTTACAGCACAAATCCGCTGTTTACGTTTGCCACAATGTTATATGCCTGGTTTCAAAAGATAATGGTGTTGATGTTCAGAGTGGGAGCTGTACTAAGGAGTTTGATAAATATCGTGATAATCATTTGTCAATCTCTCCGTGACTTGTTCTTAAAGCTAAAACAAGTGCCATATCTTGACGATATTATCAAGGTAGGCCTTAGTGTTATTATATGCACGTTTTTCCTTAACATGGTATTTAACGCGCATAAATATGTAAATAACAAAACAAAAGTAGAAAAGAATATACCAGTAGCCCAGAATGTTGTAGTGCCTCCGAGACACTCATTTCTAATGATTGACACGTATCCCAAGTGTTCGGTATATATTGACGGTGTGTTTAATGAAAATGAAGATGAAGCGCCATTTATTAAAGGTCAGAAGAAAAGTATTGAGTGCGGGAAGCATGTGTTAAGGTTAGTACCGACTTCATATCCATACGTTGAAACCGAGATGGTATTTGAACCAGGAGACTACTATATAACAATAAATTTTGAGGAAACCAATGAAATTAATATCCAACATGTTAACACGCAATAATAGCGGTATGAATAAAATATTTATCCCGGTGCTGATACTACTTGGCACTACTGGCTGTGCGACTGACTATGTCAACTTAAAAAATGAACTGAGCCCCGTTCCTGCTCAAATATACACAGCACCGCCGCCGACATATTATGCACCAAAGAAAGTGAGATATGTCCTCAAGCAGGAAAGAGTCATGGAGGGTATTAACTACTACAAACATTTTAATTACAGTACGTGTGTCAACTATTTCAATGATTTAACAAACAGGTATTCCCTGTACATAACCCGGGAACAAATGGAAACTATCAACCTGTATATATCGGCATCATACTACCTACTCGGAGAATTTGAACAATCGAAAATATATTGGCAAAGAATGCTGGATACTAATCCCGGTTTTACTGCTGACCTGAATATATTTCCTCGAGGAATGGTAAATTATCTTAACAGAAATTACCGGAGGTAACGATGATATCGCAAGATACAATAACACAATTCAGGAAGTTATTTGTGAACCGTACAGACGATATGTTCCCATACCAAAAGTCTGATGGGACATGGGGGATTCAACGTTCAAAACTGGGAGATGACATCATTGCAAAACATCTGGAACATAAGATTACTATCGGATTGTATTCGTCAGTAACCAGCACAACCAAGTGGCTGTGTATTGATATCGATACACTGGAAATGAATGTTCTAACTCAAACTATCAATAAGCTGAAATCTCTAGGTTTGCCTGTGAATCTTGAATTCAGCGGTAGTAAGGGTTACCATTTTTGGATATTTTTTACCGAAATTCAACCGAATCATTTGGCCCGTAAATTGGGAAAACTTATTACTGTTAACCACGAAGTATTTCCCAAACAGGACACCACAAGTACTGAATATCCTGGAAATTTAGTGAAGGCTCCGCTTGGGATACATCAAGTGTCCAAACGCGAATGTGTATTCGTTGATGAACAATTGCAGCCCTATCCTGACCAACTAGCCTTGCTACATAAAATGCAAAAAGTTGACTTGGTCCAAACTCTATCAAGATTGAATGTAAACTCAGATCAGTATGCCAAAAAAAACAGCGTATACAAAAACAACAAGAGCTCTCAACTGCGTCCATGTGTTCTCGAAGTTCTGCGGAATGGTACAAAATGTGGGCAACGTAATATTGTTGCCCATATTGTTGCCTGTGAATTCCGTAACTATGGTTATTCCCGGGAGAAGACCCTGGGTATACTTCTGGCATGGAACTGGCAAAACGAGAGTGAGCTTACGATTAGTGAAATAAACAATATATTATATGGTGTATATAATAACCATTATATATATTCTTGTCAGGGGAAAATCAGCCAGTATCTGGACTGTTCTAAGAATCAATGCCAGTATTACACACAAAATTATTCTAGAAGTAAAAAACATAATCTTAAGGAATAGTATGGAACAAAAGTTGCTGAGTATCACAGAAGTCTCAGAATACTTGGGTTTGAGCAAAAATACAATCTATTCCTGGATATGGCAACGCAAGATTCCTTATGTCAAGTGTGGCCGGTTGGTGAAGTTTGACAAGAAAGATATCGATCAGTGGATAGAACGACACAAAATCGATATTTTAAAATATGAGAAAGATTGATTTTGACTTATAAGAGGCAATTATGTATATTAACACAGAGCTAGGGACGGCGGGGAAGGCATAATTTATGCTAATGCAGAACCGCTGTCAAAAACGTAAAGTCTCTGGCATGTATGAAAAGAATGGTAATTGGTATTTGGATTACTATGTGTATGGCCGACGAAAAAGAGAAAAAATTGGTACAGACAAGAAGTTGGCCGAAACGGTACTTAAGAAACGCAGAGTAGAGGTTGCGGAAAATAAGTTCTTAGATATAAAGAAGAAGTTGAGGACAAAGTTGGCTGAGATCATTAAGACGTACTTAAACGAATATTCTAAAAACAATAAAAGGTCGTTTTTTAGAGACGTCGTTTGTGCTAAACATGTTATTGAATATTTTGGAAATAAGTATGTTTGCGATATAGGGTCTTTGGATGTTGAAAAATATAAAGCCTTTAGGAAAGATGTTGTCAAACCGGCAACAGTGAATAAAGAGTTGTCGTTCATCAAAAGTATATTCAGCAAGGCGATTGAGTGGAAACTTGCTGATGAAAATCCCGCAGCAAAGGTAAAGAAATTATTTTGTGATGATAGAAGGATTAGGTTCCTCTCAGCTGAAGAAATCAAAAAACTACTGAGCGTATCTGAAGGATATTTGAGGGATATAATTGTTACGGCGATAAATACTGGCATGCGTCGTGGTGAGATCTTCCAGTTGCAGTGGGATAATGTAGATATGGTAAACAAAACAATACATATACCATCTTCATTAGCGAAGAATAAGGTTTCCCGGAAAATATCAATGAATAGCGCTATGTTGAAGGTTTTGTCTAATATAAAGAAGCATCCGACAAGCCCATATGTTTTTTGTAAAAGTGACGGAAGTCCGTTCAGAGACGTGAAGAAAGCGTTTCATACAGTTATGAAGAAAGCGAATATCAAAGATTTTAGGTTCCATGACCTGAGGCATACGTTTTGTTCTCAGCTTGTATTGCATGGAGTAGATATATATACAGTGAGGGAACTAGTGGGGCATAAGTCAATAGAAATGACTATGAGGTATAGTCATCTGGCGCCGGATCATAAAAGCCAGGCGCTGGAAACACTGAGTGCTCTAACGGACGCTTTTTGGACACTTGGCAAAAATAGCCCTGAAATATCGGGAGCGAAACAAGAAGCGTTTGTCGTCGGGAAAGGATAGTATTTCGGGCGGCTAGCTCAGTTGGGAGAGCGTTGCCCTTACAAGGCAAAGGTCATCGGTTCAAGCCCGGTGCCACCCAGGTTTGTTTTTTGAGATAAGTATTGTATAATGTTCCGACAACTTCTAGTATGTTAGTGAACGGGGTCGTAGTGTAGCCTGGTCTAACACGTCAGCCTGTCAAGCTGAAGATCGCGAGTTCAAATCTCGTCGACCCCGCCAAAATTGATGATATTGTATAAAATGAAACTATCGGCAACAACAAAGTCAGTTCTTCCATACATATTATTAACCATGTTATCCCTAGCCGTATACCTTCGTACCGTATTTTTTAATTACGTGTATTTCGATGACAACTTTCTAATTATAGACAACATAAGGTTTCTCCAGAATATAAATAATGTATTCACAGCGTTTAAACAGGATGTTTTCCGTTTATTGCATGGTAATGATATATATTACCGCCCTTTATTGACTGTATCATTTATCCTTGACGCGCAATTTTCGGGAGTGAATCCATGGGGGTATCATCTAAGTAATATAGTGATTCATCTGCTAAACTGTTTTTTGCTCTATAAACTGTTGCAAAAAATGTCATATCCTGAACCATCATCATTTTTTGTGTCCGCAATTTTTGCGGTTCTCCCAGTACTGACACAGGCAATTGCATGGATTCCCGGGCGGAATGATTCTTTAGTAACATTATTTATCCTGATTTCTCTGGTTAGTTACCTTAATTTTCTTGAAAAAAGAAGTGTAAGGAGCGCGGTGATAGCTGTGTTAGGATTTGCAGGTGCGATGTTTACAAAAGAAACGGCAGTACTGGTACTATTTTTGTACTTCGCATACTGGTGGATAAAACGCAGGGAAGACGGAACTACAGAAAATTGGGGAATAATAACTGCCTTAACTGCAGGGATCGCAGTTACGGCCTTATGGTATATTCTACGTGGGATGGCGTTGGAAGAGCCTATCAAGTTAAGTATATTTGATTTGATACTGGGTATGGTTATTAATTCGCCAGCAGTTATACAGTTTCTTGGAAAAATATTATTGCCGTTCAACTTATCCCCTCTGGCGTTAATGCAGGACACATCGTTTGTATACGGTATTATTTCCGTAATAATATGTGTGGTACTAGTGATATTAACCTCAAAGAAGCGGTGGTACTACCTGGTATTCGGTATTTTATGGCTAATACTTTTTATGATTCCATCCTTTGCGCGGCCTGATAAAAAGTATGGGGTTGAATTATATGAGCACAGAATGTATTTCCCGGTTATCGGGTTCCTCATTTTTTTGTTGGAAACAAGGGTTGGGGAAGAGATTAAAAATAATGGGAGTATAGTTAACATTATAAAAGTTGTAGTGATAACATTGCTGAGTTTAGTTACTTTCACATATTCATCTGTGTTTAGTGACAAACTACCGTTTTGGCAGGCAGCGGTAAAAGGTTCGCCTGCGTCGCCGTTGGCACACAGGAATCTCGGGGTGATGTATTACTTTGGTAATGATTTTGATAAAGCGGAATTTCATTATAGAAAAGCGTTGGAGTTAAACCCTTACGAACCTATGGCACATAATAATCTTGGGTTGATATACTCCAATAAAAATATGTTAAGTGAAGCTGAACAGGAGTTTAACAATGAATTGAGGATCAACCCGTCCTACGACATTGCTCATTTCAACCTTGGTTTGTTATACTACCGGTCTAACCGTTTTGACCTAGCGGAAAAGTTTTGGAAGGATACACTCAAACTCAATCCTGACTACGCAGAGGCGCATTACGACCTTGCGGTAATGTATTGCCAGGCAAACCGGTACGATTATGCACGGTTTCATCTGACAAAAGCACAGGAGTGCGGGTATACACAGATATCGCCGCAACTTGTGAAGTTGCTTGCTTGTAACTAATGGTAATATATAGCAGTAGATGTGCGGAAGTAGTAATATAATGGAATCTTTTTTACTTGCCAAGCAGTACGTTTTTGTGTATCATTATTACAATTTGTAGCAACTAGTATGGATAAATTTAGAAAGCGGTTATATTAACTCCATGAAAGCTGTGATACTGCTCGAAGACGGAACAATACTTACCGGTGAAAGTTTTGGCGCTAAAGGAGAAACTACCGGCGAGGTTGTGTTCAATACCAGTATGTCAGGTTACCAGGAAATCCTTACCGACCCGTCATATAAAGGACAGATTGTTATGATGACATACCCGCTTATAGGAAACTACGGGGTTAATACTGAAGACGTGGAATCTAATAAAGTGTATGTCGAAGGGTTTGTGGTGAAAGAACTTAGCCGCGTGATGAGTAACTGGCGTTCAAAAATGTCACTCGAAGAGTATCTCGAAAAAAATAAGATTATCGCGATTGAAGGTATTGATACGCGGATGATCACCCGCCGTATCCGCACAAAAGGCGCGTTAAAAGGTATTATCTCCACAATTGATGACGATCCTAAGAGTTTAGAGAAAAAACTTGAATCCGCTCCTGGCTTGGTAGGGCGTGATATGGTTAAAGAAGTTAGTATCAAGAAAACGTATAAGTGGAATACAGACGGAAAATATCATGTAGTAGTTTTTGACTGCGGAGTGAAGCATAATATTCTAAGAAAACTTCAGGAGTCAGGATGCAGGGTTACCGTAGTACCGGTCCTAGCCACAGCGGAAGAAGTTTTTGAATTAAAACCTGATGGCGTTGTTTTATCCAACGGGCCGGGTGATCCTGAAGGATTACCCTATCTTGCACGTCAGGTGTCAGTGATGATAGAAAAAAACCGTAAGGGAGAGATGTACCTTCCGATATTCGGTATTTGCCTTGGGCATCAGATGCTGGGGTTGGGATTCAAGGGTAAGACGTATAAACTTAAGTTCGGCCATCACGGGGGTAATCATCCTGTTAAGGATTTAGTGACCAATAAAGTGTGTATTACATCGCAAAACCATGGTTTTTGTGTGGATATAAAATCAATCCCGGATAAAGATGTTATGTTGACGCATTTAAATCTTTACGATAAAACTAATGAAGGGATGAAGCATACCAAACTACCTATATTTTCTGTGCAGTACCATCCCGAAGCATCCCCGGGCCCGCATGATTCCGCGTACCTGTTTAAGCAGTTTATAGATTTAATGGAGAAAAAATAATATATGCCGAGACGTACTGATATTAAAAAAATATTGTTGATTGGTTCCGGTCCGATTGTCATTAGCCAGGCGTGTGAGTTCGATTATTCAGGTACACAAGCGTGTAAAGCGTTGAAGTCTGAAGGATACGAAGTTGTGCTGGTTAACTCAAACCCGGCAACTATTATGACTGACCCTGAGATAGCTGACCGCACATATATTGAACCGTTAACCCCGGAGATCCTGGAAAAAATAATTGAACGTGAACGCCCGAATGCGTTATTACCAACTCTTGGTGGTCAGACTGCTCTTAACCTCGCGGTAACTTTGCATGACCGCGGGATACTTGAAAAGTATGCGGTTGAAATGATTGGCGCTAATGCGAATGCAATTAAGAAAGCGGAAGACCGTGACTTGTTCAAACAAGCAATGGAGCGGATAGGGTTGGATGTTCCCCGCAGCGGGCAGGCGTATAATATGGATGACGCGCGGAATGTGGTTAAATCTATAGGATTCCCGATAATCATACGGCCGAGTTTTACCTTAGGCGGTACCGGTGGCGGGGTGGCGTATAATATTGAAGAATTTGAGCGATTAGCGTCGTCAGGGCTTGAGTTGAGTATGATCCACGAGATTATGCTGGAAGAATCTCTGATCGGGTGGAAAGAGTTTGAACTCGAAGTAATGCGTGATCTGAAAGATAATGTGGTTATTATATGTTCCATAGAAAACCTTGACCCTATGGGAGTGCATACAGGGGATAGTATAACAGTTGCTCCGGTACAAACTTTAACTGACCGCGAGTACCAGTATATGCGTGACGCATCAATAAAAGTTATACGCGAAATCGGGGTGGAAACCGGTGGGTCTAATATACAGTTCGCGGTAAATCAGGATAACGGCAGGATGGTTATCATAGAAATGAACCCGCGGGTATCACGGAGTTCAGCTTTGGCATCAAAAGCTACGGGGTTCCCGATAGCTAAAATCGCGGCTAAACTGGCAGTAGGATATACACTTGATGAAATACCTAATGATATTACAAGAGAAACCCCGGCAAGTTTTGAACCTACCATTGATTATTGCGTAGTAAAAATCCCGAGGTTTACGTTTGAAAAATTCCCGGCTGCGGATCCCGTGCTTACCACCTCAATGAAATCTGTCGGGGAGACAATGTCAATCGGGAGGACTTTTAAGGAAGCGTTACAAAAAGGGTTGAGGTCTTTGGAAGTTGGGCGGTCAGGGTTGGGGAGTGATGGGAAAGATAAGATTACTGATGAAATGTGTAAGTCACCGGATGATCAGTTATTATCTAAAATCCGTGAGAACCTTATGACACCTAACGCGGACCGTATTTTTTATCTGCGTTACGCTTTTCTCTGCGGGATAACTACTGACGAGATTTATGATATCACAAAGATTGACCGCTGGTTTCTTGATAATATAAAAGAAATAATTGAGTTTGAAAATAAGCTAAAAAAATTTAAGTTTGATACTCTTACTCCTGAAATTATAAGAAACGCTAAGGAGTTAGGGTTTAGTGACCGCCAGTTAGCGTATATATTTAAAGTATCGGAAAAAGATATACGTAAGTTAAGGATTGAAAAAGGTGTGGAGAGCGTGTTCAAACTAGTGGATACCTGTGCTGCTGAATTTGAAGCTTATACGCCATACTACTATTCTACCTATGATAATGAAGATGAAACACGGAAGTCGAAGAAAGAAAAAATTATGATCCTCGGTGGCGGGCCTAACCGCATTGGGCAGGGGATTGAGTTTGATTATTGCTGTGTCCACGCAGCATTTGCATTGAAAGAAGATGGGTATGAAACAATTATGGTTAACAGTAACCCTGAAACTGTTTCAACGGATTATGATACTTCGGATAAATTATATTTTGAACCTTTGACTTTGGAAGATGTACTGAATATTGTGGATAAAGAAAAACCTAAAGGCGTGATTGTGCAGTTTGGCGGGCAAACACCGTTGAACCTCGCAGTACCCCTGCAGAAAGCCGGGGTTAATATTTTAGGTACTTCAAGTGATAGTATTGACCGTGCGGAGGACCGGCGGAGGTTCGATGAGTTACTGACAAAACTTGACCTAAAACGCGCACCGGGGAATACTGCAATGTCAGTAGAGGAAGCTAAGAGTATTGCCGCGGCAATCGGTTACCCCGTACTTGTCCGCCCGTCGTATGTCTTAGGCGGCCGTGCGATGGAAATTGTTTATGATGAAGAAGCGTTAGCAAAATATATGGCACGCGCAGTATCCGCATCTTCTGAACATCCGGTCTTGGTAGATAAGTTTTTGGAGGATGCGATTGAAGTTGATGTTGACGCTATTGCTGATGGTACAAAATGTATTATCTGTGGAGTGATGGAGCATATAGAGGAAGCCGGGATACATTCCGGTGACAGTGCATGCGCAATACCACCGTATTCGTTAAGTAAAAAAATTGTTGAAAAAATTAAGGAAAGTACGTATGGCCTGGCAAAAGAACTTAATGTAATCGGATTAATGAATATTCAGTACGCTGTAAAAGATAATGAGGTTTATATACTTGAGGTCAACCCCCGCGCGTCACGTACTATACCGTTTGTTAGTAAAGCTACCGGCGTAGCATGGGCTAAACTTGCAGCAAAAATTATGACCGGTAAAACATTGGTACAACTTGGGATTACTAAAGAAGTTGAGATAAAACATACTGCTGTTAAAGAAGCTGTGTTTCCGTTTAACCGTTTCCCGGGGGTAGATCCTATTCTTAGCCCGGAGATGAAATCTACGGGTGAAGTTATGGGGATAGATACAGATTTTGGTAAAGCTTATACTAAAGCCGAACTTGGTGCGGGGACTGAACTCCCAACCGAAGGTAAGGTTTTTATTTCAGTAAAAGAACGTGACCGCAAAACTGCTTTGCGGATAGCACAAAAACTTGTTAAACTCGGGTTTACAATAGTTGCGACAAAAGGGACTGCAGATTATCTCAAAGAAAACGGTATAGAGGTAACACCGGTATTCAAAGTACACGAAGGCGCAAGGCCGAATACCGTGGATTTAATCAAAAACCGTGAAGTAAAACTATTGATTAACACCCCGACGATTGGGAAAGGGTTGGTTAAGTATGACCAGATCTCTATCCGCAGTGTTGCGGTACAGCAAAATTTGCCGTATATCACCACAATGTCAGGCGCTCTTGCTGCAATTAATGGTATTGAATCGCTTACTAAAGGCAAGATTACAATAAAATCAATCCAGGAGTATCACAAAGAAATTAAGGAACAAAATAGTTAACTTTTTTGTTACCTTTTAAATAATTCGCTTACAGATTCGTTGTTATGTATTCTTCTGATAGCTTCACCGAGTAATGGTGCAATTGAAATAGTTTTTATCTTATCAATTTTTTTGTTTTCATTTAATGGTATGGAATTAGTACTGACAAGTTCTATTAACGGCGAATTTTTTATTAACTCAATCGCACGGCCGGATAATACTGCATGTGAGCACGCAGCATAGACACTTAATGCGCCATGTTTCGTTAAAGCTTCCGCTACTTTTACCAGTGTCCCGGCAGTATCAACCATATCGTCAATAATGATTGCGTTTTTACCTCTAATTTCACCGATGATGTTCATGATTGAAGCTTCATTTGGTTTTGGCCGACGTTTATCTATGATTGCAAGGTCGCAGTTTAGCTGGTTCGCTACTGTACGTGCGCGTTCCGCACCGCCGATATCAGGGCTTACTATAACGATATTAGTAAGGTTTTTACTTTTAAAATATTCCATTACAACATCAGTAGCGTATAGATTATCAACCGGGATATCAAAGAAACCTTGGATTTGTCCTGCATGGAGGTCAACCGTAAGTACGCGGTTTGCTCCGGCGGCTACAATAAGGTTGCTTACAAGTTTTGCTGTGATTGGAACCCTGGGGAGTACTTTACGGTCTTGACGCGCATAGCCAAAGTATGGGAGTACTACCGTAATTCTACTTGCTGATGCACGGCGTAATGCGTCGGTGATAATAAAAAGTTCCATCAACCGTTCATTTACCGGCGGGCAGGTTGGTTGAAGGATATAACAGTCAAACCCACGGACATTTTCAAGGACTTTTATCTCAATTTCACCGTCTGCGAATCTGCTGTTATGTGTTTGTGCTAAAGGTACTTTGAGGTAGTCCGCTATTTCTTTGGATAACTGTTCATGCGCTGTACCGGTAAAAAGTTTGAGGTTGCCTTGCATTATTTTCTCCTTCTTATATTCCAATTGAGTTTCACGGTTTGACGTTGCCGCGCAATTGCTAAACTTTTAGCGGGAACGTTTTCTGTGATGGTAGACCCCGCGGCAATAACTGCGTTATTACCGATAACTACCGGCGCGACGAGGTTGCTGTTACTCCCGATAAATGCGTTTGGTTGAATAACAGTACTGTGTTTAGTTATACCGTCATAATTACAGGTGATGACTCCAGCACCGATATTGACATCCTCACCGACTATACTGTCGCCAATATAGGAATGGTGTCCCATGTGTACGTTGCTGGAGAGTACTGATTTCTTTACCTCCGCGTAATTACCGATTTTAACATTATCTTTTATTACACAGCCAGGCCGCAGGTGTGACCATGGGCCGGAGATAACATTATTCCCGATTTTACTGTCCTCAATGACAGACATTATTAGGGTAGTATTGTTTTTGATAATAGAATTTTCAATCATAGTAAACGGACCGACGGTACAGTTTGTACCGATGACTGTTGCCCCTTTTAAAAAGGTTCCGGGTAAGATTGTTGTATCCTGCCCGATAACAGTTTGGCTGTCAATATACGTAGTTGCCGGGTCAATGATGGTTACGCCGTTTGCCATATGGTATTCAAGTATGCGTTGACGCAGTACCCGCGCAGCATCGGCTAACTGGCACCGGGTGTTTACACCCCAGCATTCACGTTCGTCTGTTATACGGTAAACACCAACCCGCTGGTGTTCGTCTGACATAATTTTTACGGCGTCTGTAAGATAATACTCGCCTTTGATATTATTAGGCCGTACCTTGTTTAATGCTTTGAATAATGTACGCGCGGATGCGCAATACACTCCGACATTGATTTCGTTAATCTTCTTTTCTTCAGGTGATGCATCATTTTCTTCAACAATAGCGACAACGTGGTTAGTGGTAACTTCCATCTTAACCCTGCCGTATCCATACGGTTTATGTACAACCGCGCTGGAGAGGGTTAAAGCATTGCGGACGGACCCGTGTTTTTTCCATAAACTTAGCAGTGTATCGCTTGTAAGCAGCGGTGTATCTCCGCAAAAAATTAAGACGTCAGAGGTTGAATTTGCTAAGTACCGCGAGGATTGTTTTACTGCATGAGCGGTACCAAGAGGTTTTGGTTGCGTTACCAGTACATATTTATTGTCATTTTTGTATAATTCCGCGATTGCCTGTTTTGTTTTTGGGCTGACAATTAAATAAATTTTTTGTGGATGAAGTTTCTCGGCTGCGTCAGTAACCCAGCGGATCATTGGTTTATCAATGATTGGGTGCAGCACTTTGGGTGTTGCCGATTTCATCCGTGTGCCTTCTCCGGCAGCGAGTATTATGATATTGAGATTATTCGATTTCATCTATATAAATAACTTTTCTATAGCCGTATCTTTACTTGTAGTTCATAGTATATATAATTCATAGTCATCAGTAAATAGTTTCATTAATTAACAGTTAAATATTATTCATCGCGGATTTTAGCGCTATTTCCGCAGCTTCCATTGCTTTGATCCCGTCATCTCCGGACGCGAGGTGTTCGTATTTCCCGGTTTTTGTAGCTTCATAAAAGTTTGTGTAAATGTCGGGGAACGGTTTTTTGCCCCAGTCCATTTTTTCGTCTAAAGTAACTTTGTCGTTACGCATTATAAACCTTGAGTTTTCAAGGTCAAACGATATTGTGCCCATAGAACCTTCCACTTCGATCCGCCAGTTGCCGTTGACACGGTCCTTCGCGCGGTGGCCGTAAATATAACTTTCTTCTATCAAACCCATAACGCCGTTTTTGAATTTTGCTAATGCAATCACATGATCCGGGTATTTATAACCTTCCACCATAATACCACGGGCAATGATTTCGTCGTACTCGCTATCCGTTAGATAACGTCCCAGGTCGAAGTAGTGTACGCCACAATCGTAGATCGGCCCTTTTTCTGCGTTCATATGAATTTCTCTGCGTTTTGTTCCGTACATCGGGCCTGGGGAAAGCGTGATTAACCGTATTGTCCGCAGAGTGCCGATATCGCCGTTTGATATATGATTCTTAATCCTGCGGGTTAAAGTTTTTCCGCGGTAAAGCATACCCACACCGAGGATATGCCCATTCTTCTGCGCGAGTGACCACATTTCTTTTGCTTCTGATAGTTCTGTGGCTAACGGTTTTTCGGACATCACGTGTAAACCTTTATTCAACGCTGCCATGACTACAGGGTAATGAAGATTCCCCGGGGTACAGACTGTTAAGACATCAAGGTCTTCTTTATTAATTAACTCGTTGTAGTCATTGTATGTTGCAGGGATATTAAACCGTTCCTTAACTTTCTGTAAGCGTTCATCACTGATATCCGCTACGGCTTTTAATACATAGTTTTCATGGTTTGATAATGTAGGGAGATGGTCAGTATTCGCGATTGACCCGCAACCTACTACCCCGATTTTAAGTTTATCCGTTTTTGTGGTACTCATGCAGAATATATACCTCCGTTACAAATTTGTGTTCATAAAACACATCGTATTTCGTATGTTTTTTAAGTGGTATTTATTATACAATAATAATTGCTAATAAATAGGAGGTATTTTTATGAAAGACAATGTTAAAAGTATTGCGGATAAAGCGTTATTGCTGGCATTAGGCGCAGCGGTGTATGGCAAAGAAAAAGTTGAGAAATTAATTGATAACCTAGACCTTCAAAGTGAAAAAGGGAAGAATGATGTATCAGAATTATTATCCGAAATTATTGATAAAGGTAAGGCTGCAAAGGATGACCTTACGGTGGTTGTAAGAAAAGAAATCGCTGCGGTATTAAAGGAAACTAATATCGCGACAAAAACTGAACTTGAAGAGTTAAAAGCTAAAATTAAACGGTTGGAAGCTAAGTTAGCAGGTAAGTAAATAATTTTATGGCGTTGATCAGTATAAGCAACGGAGAACGGCTTGGCGAGATTGTCGGTATTTCCCAAAAACATGGGTTGGGATACTATATCCTGAAGTTAGGCTTAGAAAAATATGCGCCCTGGGTTAATATCGGGCAAAAAGAGGTTTTGTCAATTAAAGTCCTGGCTGAAAAAGTCAGGCTAGTACTCTCAGATCTTGGCCCGACATTTGTTAAGTTCGGGCAGATACTCAGTACTAGGCCGGATTTATTGCCGGAAGAGTTTATCCAGGAATTCCGTAAGTTACAGGATGAGCTTCCGGCGGTTGAGTATGATGTTATTGAACCTCACCTAAAGGCAGCATGTGGGTATGAAATGTCTGAGATATTTTTAAGTATTTCGCATGAACCTATTGCCGCAGCGTCAATCGCGCAAGTGCATGATGCTGTGCTGATAAACGGGCAGAAGGTTGTCCTAAAAATTCAACGGCCTGGCATTGCGGATACAATAAAGAAAGACCTTGATATTTTATACCATCTCGCGAGGTTGATAGAACGTTTCCCTGATGCGCGGTTATATCAGCCAAGGCATATCGTTGATGAGTTCGCAAGAAATATTCAGCGTGAACTAAACTTTCTTGCTGAAGCGCAGAATGCGGAACGTATGGCACAGAATTTTAAGGATGTTAAGGAAGTGCATATACCCAAGATATACTGGGACTATACTTGCGGGACAGTGTTAGTGATGGAGAAAGTTGAGGGTATAAAAGTTGATGACCTGGATACCCTTATTTCCGCGGGGTATGATCTAAAAAAAATTGCGCGTACCGGTGCGGATGCTATAATCCAGCAGGTGTTTATTGACGGGTTTTTTCATGGTGACCCGCATCCGGGTAATATCTGCGTCTTGCCGGGTGGAGTGGTATGTTTCATGGATTTCGGGATTGTTGGAAGAGTTACTTTGGAGCATAAAGAAGAACTTGCGGAGCTTATCGTTGCGATAGTAAATAAGGATACAAACAAAATTGTTAACTGGTTTTCTTCTATGGAAATGCTGGATGAAGTTGTTCCGTTATCAAGATTTAAACGCGATATTTACGAATTACTTGATGAGTATTATAATTTACCGCTAAAAAAAATTGTTTTTTCTCAGGTTGTTAATGAACTTACAGGGATTATTAGCCGGTATTCAATTAAGATCCGGCTGGAGTATACACTGCTTATTAAGTCGTTGGTGGCAATTGAAGGTATTGGAATGCGGCTTGATCCTGAGTTTGATATTATTGCGTATATCAGCCCGGTGATCCAAAAAGTTATTGCACAGCAATGGACAGTCTCGCGGTTGAAACGTGAAGTACAGAAAGTTGTGAGTGAACTCCTCCTGTTATTCCGTGTCCTGCCAGGTGAAACACGTGAGATACTGCGAAAAATTAAGCTTGGGAAACTTAGGATTGAGTTTGAACACCAGGGATTGGATGAATTGATTTCAACCGTAGATAAGGTCAGTAATCGTATTTCTATAAGTTTAATGACCTCAGCTATCCTAATAGCGTCTGCGCTGATTATACAGACAAAATATAGTGCGTACGGGTTAGTGATGTTTATAGTAGGTTGTGTAGTCGGGATATTGTTGATACTACAGATTCTAGTATCCAAAAAGTTTTAGTTCTTCAATAAAATCTTGATTTTTATGTTGAATTGTGTTAATAATTTAACATATAGTATATCTTGTAATATAAAGAGGGAAAATGAATTTATTTTTTGCGGGCCGTAAAGTATTATTTACTATTTTTTGTTTAGTTGTTTCAGCGGTTATCTTATACGCTATTCCTATGCAATTAAATTTTCAGGGACGGCTGACGGATAATGCCGGGATGCCGTATAACGGTACTGAAAACATTATCTTTACATTATTTGACAGTGAGGCCGCGGGGAATAGTTTATGGATGGAAACTCATAATAATGTGGTGATCACCAACGGTATTTTTAATATTGTTCTTGGAAGCTATACTGCATTTACGGATACTGTATTTAACGCAGATGATGTATGGCTTGAGATCCAGCCCGGTACGGATGTACTTGCTCCGCGGCAAAAGTTTGTTTCTGTGCCGTATACTTTTACCGCAGCAAATGCAGCGAAACTTAACGGTATGACTTACGACATGTTTTTGTCTACCGGCGGAGGGATTGTTGAAGGTGATGTCATAATAACAGGTACGGCAACGATCCGCGGGAGTTTGGCAATCGGCGGGGATGCTGCGGATACACGGTTGAGAGTTGATGGCGAAGTTAAAAGCGTGGTTAATAGCGTTGAGTTTTATATGATCCCCAAAGGCGGGATTATTATGTGGTCCGGTGCGGAAGCTGATATCCCGGCAGGATGGGCTTTATGTGACGGTACAAACGGTACGCCGGATCTTCGCAACCGGTTTGTTATCGGTGCGGGAGATACATACGCTTTTGGCGATCTCGGAGGTGAGACTACGCACTATCATACAGTAGATATTGCGACAACAGCTAGTACTACTGCAGGAGCGCATACGCATTCAATTGATGTTCCTATTACCACGTCGTCTTCTGACAGTCACAGTCACACAGCTAATACTTTTTGGTTCAGCCGTGATATAGCGTTTTCTTCTTCCGGTGGGGGTGCTGGGTCGTGGTATATAAACATAACAAACGCTTCAAGTGGAGGTGATAGGCTTGACCCGGTCTCATGGGGAGGCGCAACATCGTCGGATGCGCATACACATACAACAAACCCCGCGGCGTTTAATACAGTCAGTGGCGGGGATCATACACATACGGTTGATCCCGCTTCTTCAGATAGTAGTACAACTACTACTATACCTCCATATTTTTCGTTATGTTTTATCATGAAATTATAGTTTTTGTTTGAAACCAATACTTTATTGTCATACCTGTTTGTTAATATGTTGAAAAATAAAATTGTAATATTAGTATTCACTGTTATTATTTTAATGTGTACAGCTGTGTGCATTGAAAAAGCTAGGTCGAGTATCAATGACCGTAAAATATTGTTGATTGGTATACAAAAAGATCAGCCGTATGTTACCTTCAGTACGCGTTATGGGGTGAGGATAACAGACCTTTTTACAATGTCGTCTCAAATTGTTGGCGGTAATGGTGTGAGCATGGCAGTATATCCCTCAAAAAATGGCATTCGTATGGGAACCTTGGTGTTCGGTAGAATTATCAGGATTATGCCGGTAGAATCCGGGGATTTATTGGTAGTAGGGAAAAAGCGTTACCGCGATGTTGCGTTGATACAGCTTAACCGTAAAGGTAAACTTGATGCCATAAACGAAGTGGGGATTGAAAACTATCTTTACGGAGTAATACCCGCGGAAATAAGTAGTTCCTGGCCAATAGAAGCGTTGAAAGCGCAGGCCGTTGCTGCACGGACGTATGCCATGCAGAATGTTAATCATAAACATACAAAAGACGGGTATGACCTGTGCTCAAGTTTTTGTTGTCAGGTGTATCCGGGAGTGATAAATGAAGCATTAGCTACGAATAAAGCTGTAGATATAACCGCAGGAGAAGGTTTGTTCTATGGAGAGACGCTGATAACCGCGTATTTTCATAATAGTTGCGGTGGATCTACTGAGAATGTGGGGAATGTTTGGGGTACAGAAAAAGTGCCGGGGTATCTTAGGGGTGTGGAATGCAAAAACTGTGATGCTTATCCAAAACAACAATGGTCTACAGTATACACCGGTGAACTAATGAGTCAGCGTTTGACAAAAAAAGGGTATAATATTGGTAAGATAGTAAAAGTTGTGATACAAAAAAAGAGTGAAATAGGACGTGTGATTGTCCTTGAGTTGACGGATAATAAAGGTAAAACTGTGAGTATTAACAGTAATCACTTCCGTATGGCAGTCGGGTCAAATTCTGTGCGGAGTACAATGTTTACGGTTAACTATAAAAACGGTAAGTTCGTTTTTAGCGGCCGTGGATGGGGGCACGGTGTGGGGTTATGCCAGTGGGGTGCTTTGGGGTTAGCAAAAAAGGGGATGGGGTATAAAGAAATACTGCAGTTTTATTATCCCGGTACCGGTGTAAAAAGGTGTTATTGACAATAAGTACATATTCGGAGGATATCGTTTGTTAGTTAAACCAAAAAGTATTTTTGAGAATAAGGAAGTGCGGATATATATTACCAAAGCAGATAAAAACTTTCGTGCAATGGGATATAAAGAACATGGATTACGGCATTCCAGGTATGTCGCAAAAACTGCAGCGTTGTTATTGCATAAACTTGGTTATCACGGGCGTGAGCTTGAGCTTGTGAGAATAGCCGGGTATCTCCACGATATCGGCTGTGTTGTCGGGGATAATAAACATGACCGTTCCGGTGGTGTTATCGCATTGCGTATATTGTTAAAACTGGGAATGGATAAACTTGAGGCTTTCCGTATAGCGGAAGCTGTGGGGACTCATGAAGATGCGAGGGTTGTTCCTCCCACGCCGATAGCTGCGGCAGTAGTGCTTTGTGATAAAACCGATGTTCATTATTCACGGTTACGGAAAAAGGTTAAGAGTAAATTTGACCAGCATGACCGCGTTAATTTTGCGAGTAGTAAGTCAAAACTTGAAGTGCAAAGAAAGAAGATGGAGATAGTGTTAAAACTGGGGATCGATAATTCTAAATGCAGTGTAATAGAATACTTTGGCCTTTTTTTGCCAAGAATAAAGCATTGCCAGCGCGCAGCTAAGCGTTTAGGTTGTAGGTTCAGTGTGTTTATCAACAGTCAGCGGTTCTTGTGATCAGGATACACTTATAGAAAGTATATGAAAAATTTTTTACTACATAAAAAAGACGGGAAGAGTTACGCGCGGGCGGGTTTATTAAAAACTCCGCATGGTGAGATTCATACTCCCGCATTTATTCCAGTGGGGACACAGGGAACTGTGAAAACATTGGATTCCACAGAACTCCTTAATTGCGGTGTGGAGGTGATTCAAGGGAATGCTTATCATTTATATTTTCGTCCAGGGGTGGAGATCGTAAAACAAATGGGCGGGCTTCACAAGTTTTGTTCATGGGAACGCAGTATCCTGACGGATTCCGGCGGGTTTCAGGTGTTTAGTTTGAGCGGGTTAAGGAAAATTACAGATGCCGGTGTTGAGTTTAAGTATCCTCCTGACGGGAGTACACATATGTTTACCCCGGAGAAGTCGATAGAAATACAGTATAATCTGGGTGCCGACCTTATTATGTGTTTTGATGAATGTGTGCCGTATCCTACAGAAAAAGAATATGCGGAGAAAGCGTTATTGCGTACTATACAATGGGCAAAGAGGTGTAAGGATAAGTTTGACTCGCTATGTTCCGCAATAGAAGAAGTTCAACGCCCGTTGTTGTTGGGTATAGTACAGGGAAGCGTATTCCCTGAATTACGGAAGATGAGTGCGGAGCTTACACTAGAGATAGGTTTTGATGGGTACGCATTAGGCGGTTTGTCCGTTGGGGAACCCAAACCGCTGCTTTATGAGATAACACAATCCTCAGCAGGATGTTTACCTGATGCCGAACTTCATTATCTTATGGGTGTTGGAACTCCGGAAGATTTGTGGGAATGCGTGTCACGGGGTATTGATTTATTTGATTGTGTACAACCAACCCGTAACGCTCGGAACGGGCAGGTGTTTACCCGTAATGGAAAGTTAAATATGAGGAATAGTATCTATAAAACTGACCCAAGGCCGTTTGATCCGTTATGCCATTGCCCTGTATGCAAAAAATATTCACGCGCATATGTTAACCACCTGTTTCACGCAAATGAAATCTTAGCGCCGAGGCTGAATACTTTACACAATATCTTTTTTATGATAGAATTAACTAAGATTATCAGGGAAAGTATTATCGCTGGAGATTTTACTGAAAAAAAAGAAGTTTTTCTGAAGAATTACACTGGAGGTGTTGAATGACAAGTTTAGTTTATGCAGCTAACGGGACAGTAGCGGCTGCGCCAATGGGTACAAGTGATTTATTGATGAACTTTGTGCCGTTGATTGTAATATTTTTTATTTTTTATTTTTTACTGATTATGCCGCAGCAGAAAAAAATTAAAGAACATGAAAAGATGCTGAATGCGTTGAAGAAAGGTGACCGGATAATAACTAACGGCGGGCTTTACGCTATGGTTGTGAATGTCCGCGGAGCTGTAGTCGAAGTTAAAATCGCGGATGGGGTTAACGTAGAACTTTCACGGGCCGGTATCGCATCGGTGATTAAGCCAGAGGAAGCGAAACTGCCGGAAATAGTGCAGGAAAAGAAGTAATAAAATAATGTCTGTCGGTACGGTATCAGTTGAAAGTGTTAAAAGTCATCCGTTAGTTAAAGCATTGATTACTGCAGCGAATCAGTATCTTGGGGAAATCGGGTATACTGAACACGGATTCCGGCATTGCACATCGGTCTCAACTACTGCAAGGGATATACTTATCAAACTAGGGTACAAACCTCCATATCCTGAACTTGCAGCTATTGCAGGGTATCTCCATGACATCGGGAATGTGGTTAACCGTATCGATCACGGGCAGTCAAGCGCTGTAATGGCGCTTGAGATTCTTGAATCAATGAAGTTGCCAACAGAATATATTGCTGATATTATCAGCGCGATTGGTAATCATGAAGAGGATACCGGTGTTGCGGTTAATGCTGTCTGCGCAGCGTTGATTATAGGGGATAAAACTGATGTTCACCGTAAACGCGTACGTAAATTACATGACCTCAAGGGTGATATACACGACCGTGTAAACTATGCTGTCGTTGAGTCAGGAATTAAAGTTGATAAACGCAAAAAAAATATTGTTCTGCACTTGAATATAGATACTAAAATATCGCAGGTGATGGAATATTTTGAGATCTTTCTCTCCCGCATGCTTATGTGCCAAAAAGCAGCGGAATACCTGGGGTACCGGTTTAGTTTGGTTATTAATAAAACCAAACTGTTATAAGTTATAATGTATAATAAACATTTATGTTTAAACAAAAATAAGTTATTTATAGAAGGAGATTTGTTAGGATGTCAACAGAACTAAAGGTCAGGATCGGGATAATTATTATCCTCATAGGCGCAGCGTTATATTGTCTTTTCCCTACCTACAGATGGTACACCACGCCTTCTGCTGAACGTGACAGGCTAGAACGTGCAGGGGATAAGATTATGGATAAAACTTTGAATTTAGGGCTGGACCTTAGAGGCGGGTCGCATCTGATACTTGAACTCGATGAGAGTAAGCTTGAGAAAAAGGAAAAACTTACTGACGCAATTGAACGCGCAATTGAGATTATACGTAACCGCGTTGATCAATTCGGTGTACGTGAACCGTTGATTGTGCGGCAGGGAGAAAAATGGATTGTCGTACAGTTACCCGGCCTAAAAGATCCGGAAGCTGCTAAGTCGTTGATTGGTAAGACCGCATTGTTGGAGTTTAGGTTAGTGAACGATACCGGTGCAATACAGAAGATAGATGATAAACGCCGGGAGTTAAACCTTTTATGGGATGAAATATATATTTCCAGCACGACTCAGCAGTTAAGAAAAGAGTTTTTGCCTGTTTTCCCGACCGGTTATGTGCTTATGGCAGGAAAAAATGAACAGTATTATTTAGTGAAGAGCAGCCCGGAACTTACCGGCGCATACTTAGTGGATGCAAAAGTTGAATTCGGCGGGGAGTATAACCTGCCTATAGTGAATATTGAATTTAACCGTGACGGCGCGAAGTTGTTTTCAGCTACCACAGGATTGAATATTAACCGTAACCTCGCGATTGTGCTGGATAATATTGTACAGTCCGCGCCTGTGATACGTTCAAAAATCCCTGATGGTCGTGCGATTATTGAAGGTAATTTTACGTTGGATGAGGCAAAAAATTTGTCAATCATCTTACGTGCCGGTGCACTACCTGCACCTGTGTATATAGTGGAGGAACGTACCGTCGGGCCGTCATTAGGACAGGATTCAATTAAGTGGGGTACATATGCGGCATTATTAGGATTTATTTTAATCCTGATATTTATGGGTGTATATTACCAGTTTTCGGGTATGATTGCGAATATAGCATTAATACTGAACCTTTTGATGTTGATGGGCATAATGGCGTATTTCCATTTTACGCTGACCTTACCCGGCATTGCCGGTGTTATTCTTAGTATAGGTATGGCGGTTGATGCGAATGTCTTAATATTTGAACGTATACGTGAAGAGTTGCGTAATGGTAAAACTATTCGTGTAGCGATAGATCAAGGATATGGGAAAGCTTTCTGGACAATATTCGATTCAAACCTTACAACATTAGCGGCTGCAATATTTTTGTTCCAGTTCGGTACTGGCCCGATTAAAGGTTTTGCTGTGACGCTCACCATAGGTATTATGATTAGTATGTTTACCGCAATTGTTGTGACAAAAGTTATATATGAACTTGCGCTTAAAGGCCGGACAGTAACTAAATTAAGTATTTAAATAAATAATATCTGAAGGGAGTTATAAGTAAGTTTTATGGAATTTTTTAAGAAAGTACCTAACATCGATTTTGTAGGGATGCGTTATGTGTTTTTCGGGTTTTCGGGTGTATTGATAGTCCTAACAATCCTTACCATGTTATTCCGGGGATTGAATCTCGGGATAGATTTCAGCGGGGGTAACCTCATACAATTGGGGTTCTCACAACAAATTAATCTCGGTGAGATCAGGAATATTGTTGGTGAAGCGGGATACAAAAATGCGCAGATTCAGGATGTCTCAACAAAACAGTCTGTGATTATCCGGTTGAGAGCGCAGCAAGGTGCCGGTACGGAAGTTGCTAAGAATCTTGTGGATTTTATCCAACAAAAAGTGCCGGGTAATGTGGTTATAATTGAACGTAATGAATTTGTGGGTGGCGCAGTTGGTAAATACCTTGTTGAGAAAACGTTTTATGCAATATTATTTTCGTTATTAGCGATTGTTTTATACGTTGCAATACGTTTTAAGTCAAGTACATGGGGTATTGCTGGAATTGTTTCACTTGCGCATGATGTGTTTGTTGTTTTTGGGATAGTCCTCATGCTTGGGCGGGAAACGTCGTTATTGACAGTAACCGCGTTGTTGACACTTGCCGGGTATTCCATTAATGATACAATTGTTGTGCTTGACCGTATCCGCGAAAATCTTAGGTTGAAAAGTAATCTTCAGTTAAAGGATATGATCAACGTAAGTATGAACGAAACGCTTTCCCGGACAATTATTACAGGTATATCAGTGATAATGGTTTTGGTAGTACTTGTGCTTATCGGAGGGGAAGTATTATACGATTTTTCGTTGACAATGCTGATAGGCGTACTGTTCGGTACGTATTCCAGTGTAGCCATTGCAATGCCTATCGCGTATGAGTGGGAACAATGGCGCAGGCGCGGGTTAGCTTCTAATAAAAACAAAAAGTGAAAAAAATTAAGAAGTTCAAACTTAAACTCAGCCAGTACTATGTTGAACGCGGGTTAAAAAAACGTGTGCCTGGGTTTGATCCTGACATCGCACCGGATGGTGTTAAGGATAATATTGAAGGGTTGGTACAACAGCTTGAACCTGCGGTGGTATACGAAACTCTACCGGTAAAAGATGTGGTGAAAGATTTTTTTCAAACTACAAAAATACCGAAGAAAGCTGTTGCAATAAGTTTTTTTATTTATAACTTCGGGAGGAATGAACTCAAACTTACATCTAGTGATGCAATCCCGCAGGAAATCAGTGAAAAAGTGTTTGTTGACACTGTTATTGAAGAAGCTAATAAGTTATCCTCAACATTTATTATCAACTTATTGAAAGAAGAAGCAAAAAAGGATGACTGTAACCTCGCTGAACCGGTATATGTTCTAGATAAAGTGTTTGAAGAGTATATTAATGATATGCTCAACGGTGAAAAAATAGGTGTTGAGTTAGGATCATGCGCGGGTGCTAATCTGGCAGGCTTGACTTTTGGTTATATATACTGGCTGTCAAAGTCCAAAGGTAAGCAGTCAAAGTAATGGTGCGCGAATTTTTGTTGTCCTCACTTGCCAGGTTGTATATTAACCTTGTGTGCTTCACATCAAAAAATGTGTTCTTGAATAAACAGGTTGTGGAAGAAGAATATCAAAATGGGAAGAATGTTGTCTATGCATTTTGGCATGGCCGTCAAGCATGGCTTGTGCATTCGCATAGAGAGAAAGGAATTGTTGTTATGACAAGCCTTTCCCGGGATGGAGATATTCAGGCGAAGATTATGTCAGGGTTTGGGTATAACATAGTCCGCGGGTCAAGTACACGCGGCGGAGTACATGCGCTGCGGGAAATGGTTAGGGATGCGGGTAAGTATGATATCGCGTTCGCAGTGGACGGCCCGCGGGGTCCTGTTGATGAAGTAAAATCCGGTGTTATAGTTGCAGCTAGGTTGCTTAAACGCAAAATTATACCTGTTACAACAGCAGTGAAGAAAAAAGTTTTGTTTAAGAAAGCATGGGATTTGTATCAGTTGCCGTTATTGTTTAATTATGGCGTGGTGTTTTACGGGAATCCTGTTACTGTAACAAAAGAGGATGATATTAATACAAAAACCGTTGAGTTGCAAAACGAACTTAAAAGGATTACACAGTTAGCGGATGAAGTTGTTAATACAAGAAATGTTATGGAGAAATCTTGAATGTTTCTGATTTACAGTATAATTTTTATTATTTTAGCGCCGGTATTATTGCTGCTTTTTCTTTTGCTGAATCCCGGAAGGTTCTACAAAGAGTTTGCGAGTTCTTTGTCTGAGCGGTTAGGATTTCCAGAGGTTACTCCCGCAGTGGAGGGTGTTAAGGTTGTATGGATTCACGCTGCGTCTGTCGGTGAGGTACAGACAGTGGAACCGTTAATCCGGTGCTTGAGGTCAATGTCTAAATCAAGAATTTATATTCATTTGTCGGTTAATACTTCTGCTGCGAGAGAAATTGCGCGGGATCGAAAACTCGCGGATAGTGTCGGATACGCGCCGGTAGATTTGATGCTTTGCGTTAACCGTTATTACAAAACAGTGAAGCCCGTGGTGCTGGTATTGACTGAGACAGAAATTTGGCCGAATATGATACAGCGGAGTAAGGTGTATGGAACAAAAGTTGTTATTGTGAACGGTAGGATATCGTCAAGGACGTTGAATTGGTATAAATTACTAAAACCTTTTTTTAAGAACGTTTTTGCTAAAGTTAATAAAATCCTTGCCCGCGGGGAGACGGATGCCGCGAGATTTATTGAAATAGGTGCCGGAAAAGATATTATTGAAGTTACGGGTAATATGAAGTTTGACCAGTTACGGGTTGGTGAAGCGAATAATACTAACAAAATTAAAACCTATAAATCGTTTGGGGTAACCCCGGATAAGCTAATTTTTGTTGCGGGTAGTGTACGGGAGAAAGAAGAAAGTTTGGTAGTAGAAACATATCACCGGTTATTATCAGTGTATCCGGAATTAAAGTTAATTATTGCGTTGAGGCATAATGAACGGGTTGGGGTGGTGGAAGACCTGTTGTTTAAATACGGAGTCAGCTACAATTATTATTCTAAGATAAAAAGCGTTGATGAAAAGTATGGGTGCCAAAGTGTGATTATTGATACTTATGGGGTATTGAAGCACGCATATTCCATAGCGACAGTAGTATTTGTGGGAGGTAGTTTAGTTCCTGCCGGGGGACATAATGTTCTGGAACCCGCAGCAATGGGTAAGCCTGTTATTTTCGGGAAATATATGGATAATTTTGAGCAGCCTGCGGAGAAGTTGGTTAAAAGTACTGCCGGGGTTATGGTTAATAATGAGGAAGAACTGTACTCACAGTTGCTTAATTTATTTAAGGATGCGCAGTTACGGAAGTCGCTTGGGGATAATGCTGTGCGTGTAGTTGAAACTTTCCGCGGGGCATCTGAACGTAATTGTAAATATATTTGTGACACTCTGGGAATATAAGGTTAAGTAGTAGGTAAATAAAGGGGTAGCACAATTAAAAATGTTTTAATAATCCAGTTAAGCCGTATCGGCGATGTAGTCTTTAGTTTACCCGCGCTGGCAGCATTGAGAGAATTGTATCCCGGTGCTTATATTACTTGGGTTGTGGATGACCGCTGTGCTGAGATTTTAGAAGGTAATACTGCGATAAATCAACTGCTGATTTTTCCGAGGTTTGCGTTGATACAAGCAGTACGCGCTGGTAAGTACGGCCTTGCTGCTGAGTTGTTATCGGATTTCACGAAAATACTTAGATCAAGAAAATATGATTTATCACTTGACCTCCACGGGTTGTTTAAGTCTGCTGTGATCGCGTTGATAGCCGGTGCAAAACTAAAGGTCGGTTCTTCAAGTACCAACGGTATGCGGGAAGGGAGCTGGATTGTTTCTAAACAAGTTAAGAGAGCGGATAATGCCGGGCATTGTATTGTCCGTCATCTTGAAGCCATAAAATATCTTGGCGGGGATATTACAAAAAAAGTATTTGAAATTAATATCAGTGAAAACGAAAGAGTTTTTATCGATAATTTACTGAAAAAAAATGGAGTGAATACCGCGGGTAAAGTTGTGGTTTTCCATGTAGGAGGTGGATGGGCTTCACGGCGTTGGCTACCGGAAAAGTTCGCGGAGCTTGCGGATAAGTTGGTGGAACAATACAAAATAATACCTGTCTTTGTGGGTGGTGAAGTTGGGGGTAAAGCTGAGGTTGGTTTAGTGGAAAGTGTGATTGCATTGATGAAAACTAAAGCGCTGGATTTCGCGAATATGTTAACCCTCAAACAATACTCAGCATTGCTGAAACGGTCCGTTATGTTTATAGGTAATGAAGCCGGGCCAATGCATATCGCAGGTGCTTTGGGTGTGCCGGTAGTAGCGATTATCGGGCCAACGGATCCTGGCCGTACAGGGCCTTACGGGGATAAAAATATTGTTGTACGCAAAAAAGTGAATTGCGCGCCGTGCCGGAAGAGGGATTGTCAACTGCGTATCTGTATTGATAAAATTTCAGTTGAAGAAGTTTTTAATGCTGCAGGGAAGTGGATGATTGATGGATAATATAAATAACGTTTTGGTTATTAAACTGAGTTCCATTGGAGATATTATTCATACAGTACCGGCAGTGAATTCAATAAAAAAAAGCTACCCATCTGTTAATATTGACTGGGTCGTGGATGATAGATGCGCGGATATTCTTAAGATAGTACCGAATTTGCGGAGAAACTTGGTGTTTAACCGCAAAAAATGGTCACGTGCGAGAACATTAGCGCAGGGAAGTGAGGTTGTTAAAGAACATAGTGTTTTTGTTAGAACCTTACGTGAGGCTGAGTATGATTATATCCTGGATTTCCAGGGCTTAGCGGTATCCGCTTATGTGTCTATTCTCTCGCGCGGGAAAAAAAGGTTGGGGGTAGCAAACCTACGGGAATTAAGTTGGTTGGTATCGCAAAGGGTTAGTAAAGATGGCCCGGCGGTACATGCAGTTGAGCGTGGATTAGCGCTTGCTAGAAAAATCGGTGCGGATGTGTCAAAGCCGGGATATGATTTAAGAGTTATTGCGGAAGATAATGAATGGGTGACCGGTATATTAAATAAAAAA
>Ga0265292_1000646_pt1 | contig 43360 bp, 56 predicted proteins | sample Munlanlewell296A_FD_189080 | JGI IMG/M metagenome (GOLD analysis project Ga0265292, IMG submission 189080) | Leachate microbial communities from a municipal landfill in Southern Ontario, Canada - Leachate well 296A | ecosystem: Engineered > Solid waste > Landfill > Unclassified | place: Canada... | reverse complement strand
TAACGTTGAAGCTGTAGAAAAAGCCACTTGACAAAATATTATGGATTGGGCAGGAAAAAACGAATGCGTAGAATGCACTGTATTAAGCGATCTCGGTTCGTCGAATGGGCAAGAGACCCCGAAAATTACGGCGATTTATATCACAAGGACTTTTTCTACAGACTCGTTAGGCAAGAAATAAGAAAATGACCAATGACCGACACTAATAATGCTTTTAATACGCTCTGCAACATTGTTGCACTAATCTATCATGAAAGCCGAAACGTGCGTCACCTTGTTAATCAGAATTTGCTGGCCCGTGAACCTTGGCTATATGTTATATCACTTCCGATAAATCGGGACGATGCATGGTGCGATATTGCCCCGCTAAGAGACAAGGCACTTAAGGCAACTTCGGTCGATTCTGCATTACTGGTTTTCGAGAGTCGCTTTCATGTTTCTCTGTGTGATCTTAAAGACATGTTCGCCAATGAGAATTGGCGGCATGCAAAACTGTATGGTGGCAATGCTTGGGTGACTATTGTTAACCTTGCTGTGCAATTAGCAGACTCACTGCGAAGCAATAATGTCGTCTTGGCGCAGAGTATCGAAACTCAACTTAAGAGTGCAAGGCATAACACGGGATTGGTTTATGAGAAGATCTTTCGGCTTGAGAAGGAACGAGATAGATAATAGACTTGTGCCTAACGAATTACTCATGGGGTCATTAGTGGGGTCATAGTGGCATTAGGGCATTAGTGGCATTAGTGGTTAGTGGGGTCAGGTCTTGTTTCTTGCATTTTAATCCATTGTTAAGTTATAAAACAACATGGCAAGGCCTCTCAGGATAGAATATGACGGAGCAGTCTATCATATAACATCACGAGGAAACGCAAGGAAAGCCATCTACAAAGAAGACGAAGACAGAAGGATATTTCTTGAGGCGCTTCATAGAGCAAATACCCGATACAACTGGCTATGTCATGCCTATTGCCTTATGAACAATCATTATCACCTGATCATAGAGACACCTGATGGAAATCTTTCTCATGGAATGAGGCAACTAAATGGGGTCTATACCCATATACCCAGCTATTCAACAAGAGGCATAATAGGGTTGGTCATATATTTCAGGGCAGATACAAGGCGATATTAATCCAGAAGGAAAGCCATCTGCTTGAAGCAAGCAGATATGTGGTGTTGAACCCTGTAAGGGCAAAGGCAGTAAAAGACCCCGAGGAATGGAAATGGAGTAGCTACCGTGGCACGGCAGGAAAAGAGAAACCGCATCCTTGTTTAACGAAGGACTGGATATTAGGGCAATTTGGATCAAAGAGGAGACAGTCGGAGAAAAAATACAGTGAATTTGTCATGGCCGGCATAGGTGAGGAAAAAATCTGGAAAGATGTAAAGGGACAGAGTATACTTGGACAGGATGAATTTATTAAAAGATTTTTAAATCATGTAAAAAGATACGAAGAAGTAAAGGAGATACCGAAGAACCAGAGATATATTGGAAGACCCGGACTTGTGGAACTACTGAAAGGGACAAAAGGAAGAAAAGAGATAAGCAGAAAGGCAAAAGAGGCTATAGAGAGATATGGATACAGCCAGAAAGAGATTGCTGACTATCTGGGGATACATTACTCAACGGTAAGCAGGATGGTGAATAAGGGAATATGAGATTATGCCTTCTTTTCCGTAACTTTATTTTCTTTTTTTGTTCGATACATTTTTTCGGGCAGTGCTCGTGATGATGAAATTCTCGGGCAGCAAGTCAGGATCCTTCTCAAGCTCCTCGACAAAGACGGAGATAGCCTCTCGCATAAAAGCTGAAAAGTGGACATGCCTTGGTAATGCATGAATCCTCTGGCGCGTATCTTCATCAATCGTCGCCGTGTATTTTGCCATATTTTCTCCTCTCACCCTCTGGTCAAATGTCTGTATTTGATGCGGTGGGGCTGGTCAGCGGCGGCGCCGAGGCGGGCTTTTCTGTCAGCCTCATATTCGGAGTAGTTTCCGTCGAACCATACCACCTTGCTGTCACCCTCGAAAGCGAGTATATGGGTGGCGATACGGTCGAGGAACCACCGGTCGTGGCTGATGACCACGGCACAGCCAGCAAAATTCTCCAGGCCCTCTTCCAGTGCGCGCATAGTGTTTACGTCCAGGTCATTCGTAGGCTCATCGAGCAGTAGGACATTGGCTTCTTCCTTAAGCATACGGGCGAGATGAACGCGGTTCCTTTCGCCCCCGGACAGCATTGAAACCTTTTTCTGCTGATCGCTTCCCGAGAAATTAAAGCGCGCCACATAAGCGCGTGAATTGACCTGCCTCTTGCCGAGTTGAATAGTGTCATCCCCGCCGGAGATAACCTCATGGATAGTCTTGTTGGGATCAAGGTCATCGCGGCTCTGGTCGACGTATGCAAGCCTTACAGTCTCTCCCGTCCTGAAGGTCCCTGAATCAGGTTTTTCCTGACCGGTAATCATCCTGAAAAGCGTGGTTTTTCCTGCTCCGTTTGGACCGATTACGCCGATGATTCCGCCCGGAGGAAGCGAGAAGGTCATCCCCTCCATAAGAATATTATCGCCGTATGCCTTGCTCACGTTATCGGCGTCAATTACAATGTCGCCCAGACGCGGTCCGGGCGGAATATATATTTCCAGCTCTTTTGATTTCTTTTCAATGTTCTGAGTGAGCAGCGCCTCATAAGAATTGATACGCGCTTTTGCTTTTGCATGGCGTCCTTTGGGAGACATATGTATCCACTCAAGCTCTCTTTGCAGTGTCCTCTGCCTTTCGCTCTCGGACTTTTCCTCCTGCTGCAAACGGTCCTTCTTCTGTTCCAGCCAGGAGGAGTAATTGCCTTTCCATGGAATCCCCTGTCCCCTGTCAAGCTCCAGAATCCACCCGGCGACATTATCAAGGAAATAGCGGTCATGGGTCACTGCAATGACTGTGCCGGGATAGCCTTGCAGATGGTGCTCCAGCCAGGCAACCATCTCGGCGTCAAGGTGGTTTGTAGGCTCGTCTAAAAGCAGGATGTCAGGCTTCTGCAAGAGGAGCCGGCAAAAGGCCACGCGCCGTCTTTCCCCTCCGGAGAGGACCTTTACCGGCGTATCTCCCGGCGGACAGCGCAGGGCGTCCATGGCCATCTCCAGACGCGAATCCAGTTCCCATGCATCCAATGCATCGAGCTTCTCCTGAACATTCCCCTGTCGTTCGATAAGCTTGTTCATCTCATCATCCGACATCGGTCCGGCGAATTTTTCATTTATAACGTTATATTCATTAAGTGCGTCTACTATCTCTTGAGCGCCCTCTTTTACAATCTCCAGCACGGTCTTGCTATCATCCAGCTTAGGTTCCTGCTCAAGGAAACCGACGGTGTGTCCGGGAGAAAGGACGGTCTCGCCGTTGAACTCTTTATCAACTCCGGCAAGGATACGCAAAAGGGAGCTCTTTCCTGAACCGTTGAGCCCGAGCACCCCGATCTTTGCCCCATAGAAATAGGAAAGATATATATCCTTCAAAACAGGTTTCTTGTCATAATATTTGCTCACTCCGATCATGGAGTAAATAACCTTATTCGGTTCATTGCCCATATTTTTTCAATTCCTTTCTTTATTAATGAGTTCTATGAAAATGGACCTGTTTTGTAAAATTAACCTACCCTTGCAAAAGCAGTTCTCAACTTGAAAGGTAGACATGATGAAAAAGTTTTTGGCGACTCCATAATGTACTATTTACACCAAGCATTATGCATTCATCTAAAATGCACTTTAGGTTAAAAGTGCCGTCAGGTGAATATGGCTCAATTTTTGTCGCATTCAAAAGGTTTTTCAGCATGTCTGCCTTTCAAGTTATACAACTGATGAATTAATTTTACCGAGTTAAATAAAATTTTAAACAATGTCTGCATTATTTCAAATTAACGGAGTAAGTCTTCAGCCTCGCAAGGCTTTTCAGGACATTATCTTTTGAGTGTCCTTCAATGGTATAAATCAATTCCTTATTATTAAGGGTTGCAAACAGTGTATCGAAATCGAAAGTCCCGTCGCCTATTGCAAGGTGCGCATCCAAGGATTTGTCGTTGTCATGGAGATGGAGTTCAAAAATATATTCTTTCAATTGTTCAAGCCACTCTGCAAGAGGTATTTTAGAGAAAAGGTTAAAATGTCCCGTGTCAAAACATAAACCGAAATTGGATGACGACATTTCTTCCATCAATAGCCTGAGGTTCGTCGGTTCGTCCTCAAAGATATTTTCAATGGCTATTTTGATCTCCATTTCCTCCGCCCTTTTCATGAATAATTCCCATGTCTTCAGGCTGTTCTCAAGCCACACATCAACCTTAAGCGCATACTTCCATTTTTCATAGCCGGAATGAAAGACTATTGCTTCGGGCTTTAGAATCCCGGCTATATCAAAAATACGGGTAAACCTTTCGATGGTAACGGCCCGGACCTTCCGATCGACTGCTCCGGGTGACAGGTCCATAAACGGCGCATGTATCGTTAAAGAAGGATTATAGTCAAGCTTTTCTTTCAGGCTGATTATGTGAGAGTTATTTATTGCGTCAAGGGATTCCGAAGATATAAATATCTCGAGGTTTATCCTGTTTGCTTTAATAAAGGTAAGGTAATCCTCTATCCGATGATAGGGCACATGGACATGAGGATGAAGCATTACTTCCCGGCAACCGCTTCGGGTTTCTTTTCTTTCTCTTTCTGCGGTTTAGTTTCCGCTGCAGGAGAGGGTTTGCCTTCGGACTCCATGGCCTTCTTCTTCCTGTCGGGAGAGGCATAATCCGTGACATACCATCCGGTGCCTTTGAGGACAAAGGAACTCTGAGAGATCAATTTATGCATATGTCCGCCGCATTCCGGGCAGGTCTTCAAGGGTTTGTCATTGTACTTCTGTATTACTTCACACTGCTTCCCGCAGTTCGTACATTCATATTCATATATAGGCATAAAATAACCTCCAAAACATTAATCCATATTATAACACAGACAACGAAAACTAAACCTTGCAAAGGACGTTCACAACTTGAAAGGTCCGGAAAGCTTTCGGGAATGAAAAAATTTTGCGACTACATAATATCAGAGAAACTGCGGATGTCCGAAATAAATTTATTTTTCGATACCATAGTGTACTTACATAGATGTGTTACCAAAATATTTTTATGCAATTGCCATGAAGTATCTTTTTAAAATAAGTTTATCGAGTTAAATAAATTTATTTCGGACATCCGCAGTTTCCGGGCCAAGTGCGGTTTACCACTCCAGCTTCCTCTGCATAAGCTTCTCATACATGCCTTTGGGCATAAATGACTGGAGGTGAATTTCGTCGCTGTAATATTTTGTTGAAATCCGATAGGGCTGTCTTATTTCCCTTGGAGAAGGTCCTTTTGAAGCCACGGCAAAGGCCCACCAGTTTCCCGGATAGGTTGCAATCGCTGCAGTATAAAGGTCAACTACGGGGAAGACCTGCTTTATTGCCTCCTGCAGTTCGATTACCATGTCTTTATGAAAATGCAGCGACTCGGTATGGGTGACAAACATGCCTCCATCGCTGAGACAATTTTTAACGGAGGTAAAAAACTCCGGGGTAAAAAGACTCCTTGCAAACCCAATGATATCGGTCGAATCTATGATGACGGCATCGATGTCGGGAGTTTTCACCTTCTTTACGAAATCCGCGCCGTCCATAACTTTTATCTCCACGCGGGGGTCGTCAACACCGGAAGAGACCGCAGGGAAAAACTTCCTGGATACGTTGATCACTTCTTCGTCTATTTCGATGAAATAGACTTTTTCGACGGACTTATGTTTTAAAACCTCTCTCACGACGCCGCCGTCGCCGCCGCCTATGACGATGACCTTTTTAGGGTCCGGATGCGCATGGAGGACAACATGTGTCAGCATTTCATGATAGAAAAACTCGTCCCGTTCAGTGATTTGAACAACTTCATCGAGGATGAGCATCTTGCCGTAATGGGGATTTCTGATGACCATTATATCCTGAAACTGACTTTTACCCTTGTAAAGGATCTCCTCAACGTCATATAAATATTCAACCGGCGCATAAGGCGCTTTTTCAGTGAATTTAATCATCTTTCATCCTTTCTTTTTGTCTCATATTATTAATATTTAACCACAGAGGCCACATTTCAACGGATTGAACCGTTCAAATAAGTTAAATAGGGTCTATGTATAAAGTCAATATTTTAACACCCTCCCCAACCCCTCCCCTCAAGGGAGGGGCGAATTTGCTACCCTCTCCCTTGAGGGGAGAGGGCAAGGGTGAGGGTGTTTAATAGTTCATACACAGACACTAAACAGTTCAACCCATTTAAACAAATTATATCAAAATCGTCCTTGGTATCGAAAAGCCGTTGAATTCGGAGGCATAGGATATAGTATAAGCGCCGCTTGACAGTATGAGTATGAGATTTCCGACTTCGGGTTCCGGCAAAAGAACGTTCTTGTCTATCACGTCAAAACTGTCACAGCTTGGACCCGCCACAGTCCATAGCTTCCTTGATCTTACCTGCTTGTTACTTTCAACGATATAACTGTATTTGATGCCCCCGACGCTTTCCATAAGTCCGTTGAAAACCCCGACGTCTATATAAAGCCATTCTTGATCTTCCCGTTTTGCTTTTCCTATTACGGTGGACACGAATATTCCCGCGTCTCCGACAACAGCCCTTCCGGGTTCTATGTAAATATCTATATCTTCGGGAAAACGCTCGTAGATAAGAGTGTTTATGTTACGCTCGATCGCCTCAATGCCGACTACATTTTTGGTATAGTTTATAGGATAGCCGCCGCCTATATTCAGCAGTTTAAGTTTCAATCCCTTTTTCTCAGCCATATCCCAGAGCGCCTTTGCCTTATCAAGCGCAATATTCCAGCTATACACATTCGTGCACTGTGAACCGACATGGAAAGTGATACCTGCAGGTTTCAGTCCTCTTTTTCCGGCATAAAGCAGAAGCTCCAGAGCGTTATCTAATTCCACTCCGAATTTCTTGCTTAACGGCCATTCACTTCCTTCATTGGGGACCGAAAGTCTGATATATACACTGCAACCCGGAATATATTTCATGAGCTTATCCACTTCGTCCGGCGAATCAAAAGAGAACCGATCGACTCCGTATGAGGCAGCCAGTTTAAGGAATTTCAATGACTTGACCGGATTACTCGATATGATCCTTGACGCTTCCACTCCGATGGATGAAAGAAGTTCGAGTTCGCCCTCCGAAGCTATCTCAAACCCTGTTTTGAGTTTGTTCAGAAATTTTATGACCTTAATGTCGGGATTTGCCTTAACTGCATAGAACAACTTTGCATTTTTAATATGCCGCCCTATCAGCGCAACCTTTTCCCTTACCTTTTCACTGTCTATGAGAAGAAAAGGCGTTATGATCTTTTCATTATCAAGATATTGCAATGCCTTGAATAATGTGGTCCTGGAGACTATCCCTGCATGGTATTTTTCTATTTTAAAAGATTTCAGCATCTCATTCCCTGATATAAAGTTAGTTTTTTATTAAAATGGATTTGGAAATTTTTTGCAATGTTTTTCAGAATGCCTTCACATGGACTTTCTGATCTTCAGGAGCTTCTTTGCGGTAGAACGTACCCCTTCAGTTACATTCTTGTTTTTTTCAAGCATCTGCAGGTCCCTCGTTTTAAGCTCACTCACAAGGCGGAGGGCGGCGCCCTGTGGGGCCTTCGGATTATTTACCATAGCGAGAATTACATTATAGCTTTTCATCCACTCTCTCTTTTTTACTACTATCCTTAATATTTCTTCGGGTACGGAACGCGATCTTGCGAGCAATTCAATTTCAGTTTCAGTTATTTTAGGGTTATCAAGAACAGTCATAGACACTTGTTTATTTGCATCTTTTAATAAGATGGTCCTTATTTCCTTTCCGCCTCTGAGGGCAAGCTGTATGCGCTCTGAAACATTCAACTTCTGAAGCCTTTGCAAAATTGTCTGAACGCGTATTTCAGGCGGTTTCTGTTCTCTCCTGAGTTCCGTTTTCGGCACGACAGGCACACTCATCAAAGCACCAACCTGCTGTCTGACTTCGTCCGGAGCCTCGGGGCTGTCAAGTATCATCCGGAGGATCTCCGGCCTGTTTATATTCGCTTTTGCAATCTCTTCATATAGCAAAGGATCATAGGCGTCTTCAAGAAGCAGTTCTATTGCCAACGGCGACGCCGTTGCATAATCGATCCCGATTAAAAGCCTTTCCTCCTCCATCCCTTCCCCCCTTTAATAAGACGACAATAATTAAGGATATATATTCCAACACCCTCCCCTTTATCCCCTCCCCTCAAGGGAGGGGAAATTCTTAAGTCCCCTCTCCCTTGAGGGGAGAGGGCAAGGGTGAGGGTGTGATGTAGTCTAACTTATGTACTTATTAGTAATAGAATGTCATATTGTCAAGAATTAACCACAGAGTACACGGAGGTTTGAAAATCTAAAATCCTTTTCTACGTGTCCTCTGTGGTGAGATTCTTTTCCTGTGATTTCAAATTTTCCCCTCTTTTTTAAAATATAAAAAATATTCAATATTGCCTTTTTGTCCGGTAATCGGCGATTGATATGGACCTATGGCAACGAGGCCGAGATTTCGCAAAGATTCCCGGACATCCTGCACGGCCTTCATCCTCTTTGCCTCTTCCCGGACTATCCCGCCTTTGCCGACTTCGCCCTTCCCTACCTCAAACTGGGGCTTGACAAGAGATAGTATTTCTCCATTTTTATTGAGAAATTTCATCACCGTCGGAACAACCTTTGTCAGTGAGATAAAAGAAACATCGATCACAGCCATATCTATATTGCCCTTTACAAGATATTCAAGTTCCTGCTTGCTTAGATTTGTTTCTTCACTTGCTAATATTGTATCAAGATACCGGATGTTTGTCCTCTCTAATAGGACAACCCTCGGATCTTTCCTGAGAGACCAGGCAAGCTGTCCGTATCCTACATCAATACAATAAACCTTCCGGGCGCCTTTCTGAAGAAGACAGTCGGTAAAACCTCCGGTTGATGAACCGACGTCCATAATGATTTTATTTTCGACATTGATATTAAAGAAATGTAATGCGCCTTCAAGTTTAAGCCCGCCCCTGCTCACGTACGGAAGATCGTCTTTTTCAACGGTTATCTCGGAATCTTCACTAACGGGTGTGCCGGCCTTTGTGATTTTTTTACCGTCGACAAAGACCTTTCCTTCCATAATAAAAGCAGCGGATAGCTCCCTGCTCCTTGCGAGTCCCCTTGAAACAAGTATTTTATCTAATCTGTCTTTCAAAAGGTATAGGCAGGCTCTTTGGATATGGACAGCACTGCCTGATAAATCCCTTCTTCATCAAGCCCGTACTTTTTTCTTAATTCGGTTTGTTTGCCCTGCTCGATAAATATGTCCGGTATGCCGATGCGCCGTATTCGTACATGAGGCATTTCAAGCTCATTCAGGTATTCAATGACCGCACTGCCGAAACCGCCCTGAAGCGCGTTTTCCTCTATCGTGATTATCCTGGGGACCATAGATGCAACAGCGGCTATGAGGTGACTGTCTAAGGGTTTTGCAAACCGCGCATTAACAACCATTGTCGAAACGCCCTCCTTTTCAAGCTTTAAGGCTGCCGAAAGGGCGGTATAAACCGTATTGCCCAGAGCTATGATTGCTACATCTTTTCCTTCCTTAACCACCTCTGCCTCGCCGATCTTAAAGGGCATTGCTTTTTCAGTATTTGTTTCTATCGCCTGCACTTTCCCCCTCGGAAAGCGTATCGCGACAGGTCCCTCATGTTCCAGCGCAAGCTCCATCATCATTTGTAATTCCCGCTCATCCTTGGGTTCCATAACGACCATGTTTGGTATATGCCTGAGAAAAGAGATATCAAAAACTCCATGGTGCGTAGGGCCGTCTTCTCCTACTATTCCCGCCCTGTCAATCGCAAACACAACGTGCAGGTTCTGCAGACAGACGTCATGAACTATCTGGTCATAAGCCCTTTGCAGAAATGTGGAATAAACGGCAACTACAGGTTTCACCCCCTGTGTAGCCAAACCTGCGGCAAAGGTAACGGCATGCTGCTCCGCTATTCCGACATCATAAAACCTTTCCGGATATTTTTTTGCGAATTTCTCCAAGCCCGTGCCTTCCTTCATAGCGGCAGTAATAGCCACAATCCTGTAATCCCGGCCTGCCATATCCGTAAGCGTTTCACCGAAGAATTCGCTGTATGTCTGCCTTTTCCCCTTTATTGGTGAACCGGTATCCGGTTCAAAAGGACCTATGCCGTGGAAGAGCGACGGATCTTTTTCGGAAAATTCATAGCCCTTTCCTTTTTTGGTGATGACGTGAACAAGGGTCGGACCTGTTGCAGTCTTTATTCTCTTCAGCGTACCGATAAGGAGATCACTATTGTGGCCGTCTATAGGACCGACATAATTAAACCCGAGTTCCTCGAAAATTATTCCCGGCAGAAAGAGCATCTTCAGCATCTCTTCCGTCTTCTGGGCTATCTTTGCCGCAGCGCCGCCCAGCTTCGGAATGCTTTCAAGAAAATACTTCGTATCTCTTTTAAACTTCCTGTATAACTCTCCGGTAAGTATCCTGTTCAGATAGGCATGGAGCGCCCCGACATTCGGAGATATGGACATTTCATTGTCGTTAAGGATTACGATGAGGTCCTTGTTGAGATGTCCTGCATTATTTAAGCCCTCGAATGCAAGGCCGCCGGATAGAGCGCCGTCACCGATTACCGCAATTACCTTGTAATCCTCTTCTCTTTTATCGCGGCCCTCAAGTATTCCCAGGGCGGCAGAGATCGAGGTGGAACTGTGTCCCGTTCCAAAGATATCGTGTGCGCTTTCATCTCTCTTGGGAAATCCGGATATACCCCTGAATTTCCTGATTGTCGGAAACCTTTTAAAACGCCCTGTCAGAAGCTTGTGCGGATATGTTTGGTGCCCCACATCCCAGATAATCTTATCTTCAGGAGAATTAAAAACATAATGCAGGGCTATGGTGAGTTCTATAACGCCGAGGTTTGAAGCCAGATGTCCGCCGTTTATTGATACCCTCTCGATAATGACTTCTCTCATCTCATCTGCGAGGGTTTTTAAATCCGCAATTGAAAGTATTTTTACATCAGCCGGTGATTTTATCTGTTCAAGATACATTAAGCCCTCCTCCGTAGGAGATATAAAGCTATCTCTCTGAGCGGGTCTGCCTCAGAGGAAAACGGTTTCAAAGAATCTATTGCCATTGTTACCAGGTCCTCAGCCTTTTGCCGCGCCTTTTCCGTACCATAGATAGCAGGATACGTCAATTTCTTTTTCTTCAGATCGGAACCTGCCGTTTTACCGAGTTCCTCTGTAGTGCCTTCCACATCCAGAACGTCATCAACAACCTGAAAGGCAAGCCCGATATGTCCTCCATAGATTGTTAATGCCTCTAATATACTCCTTTTGCCGCCTGCAAGTATAGGCCCTATTTTAACGGATGCTTTAATTAATGCTGCGGTCTTGTGAAGATGGATAAATTCCAGGGTTTCCCCGTCGGGCTTGGAATTCTCGGAAAGAATATCCTGCGCCTGTCCTCCGACCATACCATAGCCGCCCGATGCAATAGAAACTTCCCGAATGACTTCCACAATTGAAGAATTTTGCAATTTGAAATTTGTATTTTGCATTGAAGTAATCATGGAAAACGCTTCCGTCAGTAATGCATCGCCGGCAAGTATAGCCATGGCCTCTCCAAAAACCCTGTGGTTAGTCGGCTTGCCCCGCCTCAGATCATCGTTATCCATAGCCGGGAGGTCGTCATGTATTAGTGAATAGGTGTGGATCAGTTCAAGAGCGGATGCTTGAGGGAGTATATCAACGGGATCGCCCCCGCATGCTTCATAAGAGGCAAGAGCAAGAATCGGCCTGATCCTCTTGCCACCTGCAAAAAGCGAGTATGTCATTGCTTCATGAAGTATGGTGGGTTGAATTAATTTATTAAAGTAATTCTTTAAATATGAATCAATAAGTTCTCGTTTTTCCTGAAGATATGGCTTTATATCCATCAAATTATAATTTCGTTGTGAAATTTATGTAATATCCAGCTAAACAGCAATAGCAACTTCTTTGTGTCCTCTGCTAATCTCAGTCTGGGTTTTAATAAATCCGTTTTTCACTCCCACTCTATCGTACTGGGCGGTTTGGAGCTTATATCGTAGACTACCCTGTTGACGCCTTTTACTTCGTTGATGATCCTGTTTGATATTATTCCCAGCACGTCATAGGGGATACGCGACCAGTCTGCGGTCATTCCATCGAGGCTGTTGACGGCCCTTACAGCGATGACGTTTTCATAGGTCCTTTCATCGCCCATAACTCCGACGCTTTTTACCGGCAGCAAAACCGCAAAAGACTGCCAGAGCTTCGTATAAAGACCTGCCTTTCTTATCTCTTCCCAGACGATCGTATCGGCTTTGCGTAAAATATCGCATCTGTCTTTGCTTACCTCGCCGATTATCCTAATTGCAAGGCCGGGCCCGGGAAAAGGCTGGCGGTTGATTATCTCTTCAGGTATATCGAGGTCTCTGCCAAGGACCCGGACTTCGTCCTTGAATAGTTCCCGCAGAGGTTCTATGAGTTTCAGTTTCATCCTCTTTAAAAGTCCGCCGACATTATGGTGGCTTTTGATAGTCGCCGACGGGCCTTTGAAAGAGACGCTCTCGATCACGTCCGGATATAATGTGCCCTGGGCAAGAAACTCGACTCCTTTGATCTTCTGCGCTTTTTCCTGAAACACCCTTATGAATTCGTTGCCTATTATCTTTCTCTTTTTCTCCGGGTCTGTCACACCTTTCAGTTTTTTCAGGAACCTTTCAGAGGCATCGACACAATCTATGTTCATATGAAAATGTTTCCGGAGGGTCTGTTCGACCTTCTTTGCCTCTCCTTCTCTGAGCACTCCGTTATCGACAAAAATACAGGTGAGCTGCTTCCCTATTGCTCTGTGCACAAGGACCGCTGCGACGGTTGAATCCACTCCTCCGCTGATGCCGCAGACAACCTTTTGCTTTCCAACTTTTTCCCGTATCTCTTTTGTAGTGGTCTCGATAAAAGACTTCATCGTCCATAGAGGCTTGCATCCGCATATCTCAAATATAAAATTTTTAAGTATCTTTGAACCGAGCGGCGTATGGGCCACTTCCGGATGAAATTGCAAGGCATAGAATCTTTTTTCTTTATGCGCCATTACGGCAACCGGCGAATTATCCGTATGCGCCACCGGAACAAAATCAACAGGGAATTTCTCTATCCTGTCGCCGTGGCTCATCCAAACAACGGTTTTTTTCGGTATATCCCTGAAAATCTTCAGCTTCTTATCAATGATAAGTTCAGCCCTGCCGTACTCTCTTTTATGCGCCTTTGCAACCTTACCTCCAAGCATATGGGCCATAAGCTGCATACCGTAACAGATGCCGAGAATCGGCAGCCCGAACTCGAATATCTTCATGTCCGGTATCGGCGCCGATGGATCGTACACACTTGACGGACCGCCGGAAAGAATAATTCCTTTAGGTTTGAAATCTATTATCTTCTGCAGCGGAGCATTATAGGGGAATATCTCCGAATACACCCTGCTTTCCCTGATCCGACGCGCAATAAGCTGTGTATATTGAGAACCGAAATCGAGGACTAAAATCTTTTCGTTATGCATTTACTACCACTCAGGCCGGTAGTTCGGGGCCTCTTTGGTTATGATGACGTCATGTACATGGCTTTCTCTCAGGCCGGCGCTGGTAATCCTTATAAACCGGGCTTTCTTTCTCAGTTCAACAAGATCTCTGCACCCGCAGTAGCCCATGCCTGAACGCAATCCGCCGATAAGCTGGAGGATACTTTGCGATACGGGTCCTTTATAAGGCACCCTTCCCTCAACGCCCTCCGGTACAAGCTTCGCTGTTTTCACGCCTGACTGAAAATACCTGTCTTTTGTACCGTGTTCCATCGCGCCTATAGAACCCATACCCCGATAGACCTTGTAACTGCGCCCTTGTAAAAGCACTATTTCACCGGGGGATTCATCCGTGCCCGCAAACAGGCTGCCGACCATGACGGAATGTGCGCCTACGGCAAGGGCCTTGGTTATATCCCCTGAATATTTTATGCCGCCGTCGGCTATAATGGGGACGTTATATTTCTTCGCAACTTCATAACAGTTTCTGATTGCCGTAATCTGGGGGACGCCGGCACCTGCAATTATCCTGGTAGTGCAGATTGAGCCGGGACCGATACCGATCTTAAGCCCGTCAGCTCCTGCCTTGATAAGATCTTTTGCGGCTTCGGCAGTGGCAATATTCCCTGCGATAATATCTATATCGGTTTTCTTTTTCAGAAGCTTGAGCATATTCAAAACAGGAGTAGTATGCCCGTGGGCCGTATCGATCACAATTACATCAACCCCTGCCTTGATAAGAAGGTCCGCCCTTTGGACCGAGTCTTCTCCCGTTCCTATAGCAGCGCCGACACGGAGCCTTCCGATGGAATCTTTACAGGCATGAGGATATTTCTTTCTCTTCTCGATATCCTTTATGGTAATCAACCCTTTGAGCCTTCCCGCCCTGTCAACAATAGGAAGTTTCTCAATTTTATATTTGTGAAGCAGTTTCTGGGCCTTTGCGAGTGTCGTGCCGACGGACGCAGTTATAAGGTTTGCCTTTGTCATGACCTGAGATACTTTTCTGTTGAACTGCGTTTCAAAGCGCAGGTCCCTGTTGGTAATGATCCCGACAAGTTTCCCTTCAACAGTCACGGGGACTCCGGAAATCCTGAATTTTTGCATCAATGCCATGGCGTCCGAAAGCGGAGCGTCCGGTGATATCGTGACAGGATCGATAATCATCCCGTATTCGGACTTCTTTACTTTATCTACTTCTATTTTCTGCCTCTCGGGACTCATCGCCCTGTGTATCATACCTATGCCGCCTTCGCGCGCAATGGCTATTGCAAGGTCGGCTTCGGTAACGGTATCCATAGCGGCGCTTACGATAGGGATATTTATCTGAATATTGCGTGTAAGATATGTAGCAATGTTGACCTCTTTAGGGAGCACCTCCGACCTGGCAGGCAAAAGCAGCACATCGTCAAACGTCAAACCTGTCTGAATAATATCTTCAAGCATTGTTTTACCTCGATATTTCTGATAAGTTTACCACGTTCATATATCCTAACGCAAACAGAACAGGGGGTTTTCCATCTTCATTTAGCGTTTTATGATAAAATATATATTCCCTGTTTTATCCTGAAAGGAATTATGACGAAAAATATACGCAACTTCTCAATCATTGCCCATATCGACCACGGGAAGTCGACGCTTGCCGATCGGCTTCTCGAATATACGGGCGCGCTCAGCGCCCGCGAAATGACCGCACAGGTACTTGATTCCATGGACCTCGAAAAAGAGAGGGGCATCACCATCAAAGCCCATTCAGTAAGGCTCATATATAAGGCCGATGACGGTATGGACTATATCTTTAATCTGATAGATACCCCCGGGCATGTGGACTTTTCCTATGAGGTTTCAAGGAGCCTTGCGTCCTGTGAGGGCGCGCTCCTTATTGTTGATGCGTCCCAGGGTGTCGAGGCCCAAACCCTCGCAAACGCTTATCTCGCTGTAGAGAATAACCTTGAAATTATTCCCGTAATCAATAAAATAGACCTTCCGAATGCCAACCCGGAAGAAACAAAAAACGAAATAGAAGACGCAATCGGTATTGATTGCTCAGAGGCGATACTGGCAAGTGCGAAAGAGGGGAAAGGAACAAAGGAGATACTTGAAGCAATAATAAAGAAGGTGCCCTCTCCAACAGGAGACGATGATAAGCCGTTAAAGGCATTGATCTTCGACTCCTGGTTCGACAACTATCAGGGTGTCATCGTCCTTGTCAGAGTATTCGACGGTAAAGTGAAAGCCGGGGACAAGATACAGATGATGGCCACGGGCAGTATTTTCGAGGTAGCCCAGGTAGGCATATTTTCGCCTAAGATAGAGCCGGTTAAAGAGCTTTCCTCCGGAGAAGTCGGATATATCATAGCCGGATTAAAGCGCGTTACCGATACAAAAATCGGCGATACAATAACCAATGCAGATAACCCTGCTTCAGAGCCCTGTCCGGGATACAAGGATGTGAAACCGATGGTTTTCTGCGGACTTTATCCGACACAATCACATCAATATGAAAACCTCAGAGACGCATTAGATAAGCTCAGGCTGAACGATTCTTCCTTTATTTACGAGCCGGAGACGTCTTCCGCCCTTGGTTTCGGTTTCCGGTGCGGTTTTCTCGGACTGCTCCATATGGAGATCATAAAAGAAAGGCTTGAGCGGGAGTTTGATCTTTTACTCTTAAGCACTGCGCCGACCGTCGTTTACAGGGTCACAAAAACGGACGGCGAGGTCATCCACATCGATAACCCGTCGCTGCTGCCTGAACAATTTGAAACTATAGAAGAGCCCTTTGTCCTTGCAACCATATTTGTGCCTTCTCCATTTATCGGTCCCATTCTCGATCTGTGCCAGGAAAAAAGAGGGAGCCAGAAGAACTTTTCATACATAGGAAAGGACAGGATAAAGGTCGAATATGAGTTGCCCTTAAATGAGATACTATGGGATTTTTACGACAGTTTGAAGTCTTTATCAAAAGGCTATGCCTCCATGGATTATGAATTTATCGGTTACAGGGGATCGGACCTCGTTAAACTGAATATCCTTCTCAACGGAGAAGTAGTTGATGCCCTATCTTTAATCGTTCATGATGATAGAGCCTATTACAAAGGCCGGGAACTGACAGAGAAGCTTAGACAGATCATCCCTCGCCAGATGTATGAGGTTGCTATTCAGGCTGCAATCGGCAACAAGATTATAGCAAGAGAAAGCGTAAAGGCGCTGAGAAAAGATGTCCTTGCCAAATGCTACGGCGGTGATATTTCCCGCAAAAGAAAACTCCTCGAAAAGCAGAAAGAGGGAAAGAAAAGGATGAAGCAGTTCGGCAAGCTCGAACTCCCGCAAGAGGCGTTTTTAGCGGTCTTGAAGGTAAAGTGAGAATCCAAAATTTCATTTATCCGTCATTCCAGTTGTCTGGAATCTTGCTTAAAATTTTTGGGTCTTTCGTATTTAAGTTGGAAACACCCTGGATCCCCGGGTCAAGCCCGAGGATGACAATCTTAACTGGTTGTTTTTGTTTGTCATTCCCGCAGGTCTTAAGCGGGAATCCAGCAAGTCTGATGAGCATTTCAACCTTTTTACCAATGAACCAAATTTTGTATGCCTGACTACCTCTACATCCACATCCCATTCTGCATTAAAAAATGCCTCTATTGCGATTTTTTCTCCGTGCCTTATAATGCGCAAACAGCCGTAAACTATACTGATGCCCTGTGTAAAGAGTTAAGCCTGAAAAAAGATTCTGCTCAATCGTTAAAGGCAATCTATATAGGCGGCGGTACGCCGTCTCTCCTTCCCGATGAATGTTTCATGAAACTTTTTCAATGCCTGAGAAATAATTATCACTTTTCACCTGATATTGAAATAACAATCGAGACAAATCCTGGCACAATCAGCGAATCAAAGATACAGACCCTGCTTGAAGCCGGAGCAAACAGATTCAGCATAGGCGTCCAGTCGTTCCAGGATGATGAATTGAAATTCCTTGGAAGGATACACAATTCCGGAGATGCAACAAGAACAATTGAAACATTAATAAAACACGGGATTGAGAATTTTTCGATTGATCTTATGTACGGCATTCCGGGACAGACAATGGACTCATGGAAGGCATCATTGAGAAACGCTGTTGAATTGTCACCAACTCACATTTCAACATATGAACTCACGCTGGAAGAAAATACGCCGCTGTATGCGATTATTAAATCTGATACAATCGCCATGCCTAATGAAGACCTTATCCTCGAAATGTATAACCATACAATTGATTATCTTGCAGGCCATGGTTACGAACATTACGAAATATCCAATTTTGCTTTGCCAGGATTCAAATGCAGCCACAACCTCAATTACTGGAACAGAGGAGAATATATAGGCGCCGGCGCCGGCGCGCATTCTTTTGTAAACAGAGTCCGGACAAACAATATTGCAGATGTAAACAGGTATATTGATAGCCTGAATAGCGGCATAATACCTGAAACCGAATCATTCATGATCACACCGGCGGAATCGCTGAAAGAAATTATTTTTCTCGGCCTCAGGAAAACGGAAGGAATAAACGCAAAGGACAATCCCTCATCAACGATCTATGATAGAGAAGCGCTTACAAAGCTCATTGATGCATCAGGAGAACTGATCCGCGAAGGTTATCTTGAGTTGAATGAAGATTATCTCCGGCTTACAAGAAAAGGAATCGTTATTTCAAATACAATTATAGTAAAGCTGTTTGAGAAATTGGGGCTTTAACAAAACCCGCTTGTCCATAAATTTATCGTGCGATTGGTTTCCCTGGTTAAACTAACCCTGATTATTCACAAATATTCCTGATTGAACCGAGGATAAAGTATTTGCGCTCATTCTCGGTCGTTCCTCCCTCCGAGGCTTTTGCCTCTTTATTTTCACATATCGTATTTGACTATCGGCAAAAAAAACCGCTCAAATACTCTATCCTAAGTTGCTTTTGCCAATTTTATGAATAATCCGGGCTAAAAAGCGGGATAGCTTTTTGGCCACCCCGCCGTTCAGGGAAACTATATCGGCAGATTAACTACTTGACCGGAGGAGGGACCCGGCCACCCAGACCGTCGGGACCTCCGCTCTTTCTCATCTCATCACGGTGCCCTTTCATATCGGCCCTATGTTTCGACCTGCAGGTCATTAGGTCGTCCTGGTTCTTTGCCGCCCCTACACAGGTCTTTTCCTGCTGAAGGCTATTAATGCGCTCGTCGAGCTTTTTCAGATGATCAGCCTTCATCTGTTCAAAGTTAATGCCCGTCTCTTTCTGTGGCTGAATGCCTTCGATTGCGAATGCCGTTAATGCGAATACCAGTGATACAACTGCCGCTACTGCAATTACTACTCTTTTCATGATTCCTCCTTTATCCATAGACTTATTTTCATATATTTTAGAATAAAATAACAATATGAAGATGTCACGAAGGAAATGTGAAAAGATTATGAAGATAATTTTTCATATTTGGAGGTTGGTTCAGAGAAGACAAATCAGAAGAACGTTACAATGCGATCAAAGGACTTTCTTAAACGATCTGATACGGTAAAGAGCATACCCTTCAGGAGTTTAGCTCCCAATCCTGGATTTGTGTCGATCAGTTTATCGAGGTTTTCCTGAGTAATAATCGCAAGGGAGGTATCTTCAAGTGCTACCGCTGTAACTTTCCTGAGACTGTCATCAAGAATGCATAATGCACCCTTGCTGTATATGCCCATAATCAGATTCATGTCCCCGAACTCCATCTCTTTTTTTATTTCCACTTTTCCTGAAACAATAAATGCTATATAGTCGAAAGGTTCCTCTCCTTTCCAGAGAGTCTCACCAGACGGTATATTTTTGCTTTCAAAATAAGCGGCCAGATTCCTGAGATCTTCATCATTCAGGAAATTGAAAACGCTCTTTGTTTCTTTCATAGAAGCACCGAGGTCTTTTAATATATCGATCATATTTAAACCCATTCACCATCATTCCATTTCTTCTTGTATTTTTCAAGCATGATAAAAGCAAGCCATAGTTTTTCCATACTATCAATTTTTTCAAAGTATGATGCATTTTCACCCATTAAAACATTACTGAATGCTATGGCTAAATCCCAGGGCATTGCATAGTTTTCAATTATTATCTCTTGTAGCTGGTCTTGTCTTGGAAGCCAAACAGCCTTTATTGTCTTTAAATAAGATACCTTTTTCTCAAGATCACTCATAATTGGCTGACACGGTGAAGTCAAGCCTAATGACATCGAGACAAAAAAGTCTCCAAACTCAGGTTTCCACTTCTTTTGCATCACTTTTGCACTTTCACACATCTTGATATAGGCAGAAGATTTATCCATTAACCCTCCTGATTATATGTGTTTAAAGTCGCGTTTCTTCAGCGGCCACTTTTCCTGTCATCCTTTTCATTTTTTAGTAGCTTCCTTCACTTTTTCCCCGGCTTCCTCGATTTTATCACCTGCTTTTTCAGCCGACTCTTTTATCTTTTCCCCGGTTTTTTGTACAGTCTCGTCTATTTTCTTTCCTGCACGCTCGGCAGGCCCTTCTTTTTTACAGGCGGTAAAAGAAACGATAATCATGCAGCTAAAAATAACCAAAATAATATTCTTTAAAATTGACATACCTAACCTCCTTGACGGCTGTGGCCGCATTACCGATATTTTTCTTATCAAATGGTACAGGCTGAATTTTGAACAGCGGCCTGTACTGCCCATGTGCAATTTTCTCTATCGATCCTTCTCAAACTTTTTTTAGGTCTCACAATACTCCTTTGTTGTTTCCATAGATTTCTCCTTTAGATATCAGATCCACTCAACTTGAGAGTACCGTATTCAATGTTTCAAAAGCAACTAAGCGGCCAACCTAAAGGGGTTATTTTTACGGAAATCGATTCTATCGATGAGGAATTTCGCGAAAGCAGCCTCAAAAGGGGAACCTGACAGAAAATCGGTGAAGGAATTTCTGCTTAAGGCAGGTACTGTTCCTGAGGGCAAGGGAAGTAACGTACTCCGCCCTGAAGTGATTTAGATCAGAAATACAAATAAAACCCTCTGATGACCAGTCGGGATGTGCCGCCTTTATTCTCTCTACGATAGGTTCTCGGATTATTTCTGCTGACAGTACCTCACTTATTTTCTTTTGCTCTTTACAAATTTGACAGAGGACGGTTTCTTGTTTCTTTTTTGTCATATTATTTTCTCCAAAGAGCTATATTAATATATCACTATTTAAAAATAATCTTTAAACGAGGAGATTAAATCAAATGATAGGAACAGATGAAGGAAAAAGAAAAGAATTGCTGAAATTTCTTAATCAAAAAGTATTCGACCCCATTCTGCGGGCTTTACCTGAAGATTATAAAAGTGAAGATCTCAAAGGAAAGCTTAGTAATGTGAAAAGGCGTACCGAGAGTGAGAAACACCTATTTCATGAATTTCAAACCGCAGAAGAGGTTAAAAAAAATTATCTTACTGACCTGGACTTTAGAACAGTTAAAAAGATAGATCACGAATTAGATGAACTCAAATTGCCGTCTTTGGCGAAAGTAAAAGAAGAATTTCTTAGATTATGCGAAGAGTTGAGTGTATAGTGAGGATCCCTCTGCGTCAGATAGCCCTTATGTTTTGACAATTACGAGGTTTTATGGATAAATCGTCTAACTATATCAGGATGTGTGAGAGTATAGAAGAGATACAAGAGCAGTGGAAACCTGAGTTTGGAGACTTTTATGTCTCGATGTCATTAGGCCTGACTTCACCATGTCAGCCAATTATGAGTGATCTTGAGAAAAAGGTATCTTATTTAAAGACAATAAAGGCTGTTTGGCTTCCAAGACAAGACCAACTTCAGGAGATGGTAATTGAAAATTATGCAATGCCCTGGGATTTTAGCTATAGCATTCAGTAATGGCTTAATGGGTGAAAATGCATCATACTTCGAGAAATTTGATAGTATGGAAAAACTATGGCTTGCTTTTATCTCTGTGATGAGTTTTCAATAAATATCGCCTATGCGGTATTTCTTCCCCAACCTCCTTCAAAATCTTCTCCTTTACTTTCAACTAAGGCGTTTTTCAAATATCTTGCGGAAATGAAACCCGTAGATCGAGAGGGTAACGGCCTGCGGAAGAAGGCGGGGACGGCTGATCACAGTCCAGAGCAGTAGCCTCCAATAATGGAACCGTTCTTTTCCAACTACCCCGAGGACGACAATTGACCTGAAGAACGCGCCGAAATAGTTCGGCCGAAATCGAAAGGCCTTCTTCTTTTTCTTGGGGGGGATGTATTCCCTCAGGAATGTCCTGACCCTTTCATAATAGTGTTTGGGCGAATAGAGGGTTTTGAGGATCTTCTTGTAGCCACTGATCAGCAGGTCATAGTCCATCCTTGGGATAAAATTTGTCGAGAAATCCGTATTGTTCCCCGAGGTCTCTTTCACCAGCCGCTGCTCCTTTTTGAGTCTCTCGTAGAGCTGCGTGCGCGGAAGGGCAATGAGAATGCCGACCATTGCCGTGACGATGCCGCTCGTCTGGATGAACCTGATCTGGGTGTCGAAAATAGTAAGGGGGTCGTTGTCGAAACCGACAATGAATCCTCCCTGCACCTCGAGGCCGGACTTCTGTATCTTCCTGACACTGGCGAGGAGATCGCGGTTTCTGTTCTGGAATTTGTTGCATTCTGCAAGGCTCTGCTCATGGGGGGTCTCGATGCCGACGAAGACGACATCGAATCCTGCCATAACCATCATCTCCATGAGGTCTTTATGGTCGGATAGTTCTATGGATGCCTGCGTATTGAAGGAGAAGGGATACTTTCTCCTCTCCATCCATTCGATGATGGCGGGGAGGACCTCCTCCTTCAGCTTTTTCTTGTTCCCGATAAAATTGTCGTCAACAAAGAAGACCTGGCCCCTGAAACCTGACGCGTAAACACTCTCGAGCTCCCTGATAATCTGGTCTTTATCTTTTGTGCGCGGCACGCGACCGCAGAGCAGGGTAATGTCACAAAACTCACAGTTGAAGGGGCAGCCCCGGGAATACTGGATATTGATTGAGGCATAGTGCTTCATATTAATAAGCCCCCAGAGCGGAATGGGTGTCTTCCGTATGTCTGCCCACTGATCAGTGGTATAGAAATGGCCTGCATCGCCATTCTGGAAATCTTCCAGAAAACGGGGCAGGGTGATTTCGGCTTCGTTCAGCACCAGATGGTCTACCGCCCCGAACGCCTCATATTCGGTCGTGAAAAGAGGACCGCCGGCGACAATCCTGACGCCCGCGGTTTTGCATCTTTGAATCACTCCTTTTACCGACTCTTTCTGGACAGACATCGCGCTTACAAAAACGAGGTCAGCCCACCTTATGTCCTCGTCATCAAGGCTTTCCACGTTCATGTCGACCAGTCTTTTCTCCCACGCTTCAGGAAGCATCGCTGCTATACTCAACAATCCGAGGGGTGGACTGCTCGCCCTTCTGTGAATGAATTTCAGGGCATACCTGAAACTCCAGAAGGTATCCGGGAATTCAGGATAAATGAGTAGTGCTTTCATGGAATGTCCCTCATCATTTTAGTTTTTCACATAAACGGCTGTCAGGATTACTGCGCCGTCCTCCTTTAGATATCATATCCACTCAACTATTTCAGTATACTACTTATAAGATCTCTTGGAAACCGCAGTTTTGTTTTGGAGGAAACACCAATGGAAGATAAATCTCGAATACCCGAGGCTGTTGAAGGGATCCAGGTCAACTTCTGCAAGAATCCTCGCTGTGAGAATTTCGGTATCCCGGCAAGTGTCGTTAAACAGCCGAAGGGCCCAGGGCCAAAAGACCTTGAGCGCGATACCTACAGGATAACCGGCAAAAAGAATGTAAGTGGCATTTCCATTCCCATACTGGCGTGTGAGTTCTGCGACGAGAGACCTACCATAGAGTAATCAGGCCATACATGAGGAACTGTGCCGCTTTTCGTATTATCTGCCCCCCGCGATTACCTCTTGTCCGAATGAGACCTGTCCCAACCATGCCGTAGACATTAGTGCCGGGAAAACCGCGTACCAATCATTTGGGAGGACCAAGTCCGGCTCCCAGCGTTATCGCTGCAAGCACTGCAGGACAACGTTTGCTGTTGGGGCGCCCACTGTACAGCAACGAAAACCGCATAAGAACATACAGGTGTTCAAGATGCTTGTCAATAAGATGCCGCTGAAGCGTATATGTGAAGTAGTAGACATCTCCATGCCAACCCTGTATGACAAGATCGATTTTATCCATAGGCAGTGTATTGCCTTTACCGCCAGTCGAGAAAGAAGACTCCTTGAGGGGATGCCGATAAAGCGACTATACATCGGGACAGACCGACAGGACTACCTTGTAAATTGGCCCCAGTCGAAAGATCGGCGCAATGTTATCTTGAGAGCTGTAGGGAGCGCAGATAATACGACCAGCTATGTTTTCGGTATGCACCTGAACTTTGATTCCTCCCTTGACTGCACCGTAGTAGAAGCTGATGCGATAGAGACCGGGGATTACCAGAAAAGATACCCGTTTCGTAAATACGCCCGGTTATGGCTACAAAAGGATTACGGTGATGCCTTGCAGGGGGAAAAGATGTACCGGTTCACGGGGAAGTCCCTTGATAGGGAGATAGAGACCACTTACCAGGAGGCGATCGAAAGAGACGACGTGGAAGTCTCCGAGTCGCTCGACGAAAACATGAAGTTGCCGTCCAAAGGGATGCAGGTGCATTCGGAGTATACGCTATATGGTCATTTCTTTTTCCTTAAGCAGTTGTTCAGCGGTGTGGAAAAAGTAAGGTTCTTTCTTGACCAGGAGTCCGGAATAAGGGCCGCCTGTCTTTCCGTCTTTACGGAGGAGATCAAAGAGGGGAAATGTGACGCCTTCTACGTCCGGATCAACAAAGACCTGACGATATCAGAAGATGAGAGGAAGAAGGCCCTGGCCAAAAGCAGGAAGGAAAGGGATGCCCTGGAAAGAAGGCAGGTCGGTATGAAAGTATTTCACATTTACGGGTTTCTTTTCACCCTGGAACTGTATGTTCACCTCTTTAACGAATTCACCGCCCACGTGCAGCTTCTTAATTGAAACAGATTTGATATTGCCTGCGTTCAGTTGCTCCATGAACTGACTGTAATTTATCGTATATTGCGCAGGAGCGCCTGTGCTGAAAAAGCTATTCCATGCATATAAAAATGCAAACACGATAAAAAATACCGCAATGTACCTCCAATATGTACCGGGAATACCGCCTATCCCGCCTTTCTTATCTTCAGCCATGATTCATACCTGTTTTCATCCTTTTGGAGGCGCACCACTCCGGCTGTTTCCATTTCATTAATCCTAAAAACAGCAGTTCATTTACCACTGAGGCACAGAGACACAGAGAAAACAATGGGTTGTCGAATAATTTTGTTTCACCACCAAGGTGAAGGATGCATACCGGCCTTTTCTCTTACTTTTCAACTCTGTGCCTCCGTGTCTCTGTGGTTAACTGCTTTTTGTAGGTTAATGTCTTGATGGAGCGACTTTCCTGAAATCGATATATCCCCGTTCAACGTCTACAAATGTCAGCTCTACGCGAATCCTGTTGCCGACATCAAGGCCCTCGAAACCATGGACCACCCTCCCTTCAACAGGTATAGTGAGAAGCCGGGCCCAGGTGCCTTTTTCCGCTGCGCCGGTAACAATGGCATCGAACTGCTCCCCAATTCTGTGTTCCAGCAGCATTGCCGCCGCGGATTTCCTGACCTGTCGTTCGACTTTGTTTGCGGCGTCTTCTTCTTCCGTGCAATGTTTCGCCAGGGCCTCAAGCTCATCATTGCTATACGGTAAGGAACTTTCTCCTATCGCTGCCTTCAACAGGCGTTGTGTGATAAGATCGGGGTACCGGCGATTAGGGGCTGTGGAATGGGTATAGTCCCTGACCGCGAGACCAAAGTGTCCCGGGGAAGTGTCTCCCGGAAGTTCTGCAATGTATTCACCGGCCCCCATAAGTTTGATCACAGCGAGGGAGAGGTCGGGGAATCCGACCGGGTCGGCTGCTTTCTCCTTGGTCAGAAATTCCTCCAGGGATTTTGAATCCGGCGCATTAGGGAGCTTGGACCCATATTCGTCAGCAAGCTCGACAATCCGTTCCCATCGTTTCGGAGTGCGGACTACACGGCGGATAGAAGGGAATTTCTTTGACGAGAGATACCGTGCGGTCACGCCGTTTGCCCCTATCATGAAATCCTCGATAATGTCCTTTGCCCGGTTCCTTTTTTCGACTTCGAGATCACGGATTTCGTCTCCGTCAAATATCGGCCTCGCCTCAACCGTTTCAAAACTAAGCGCGCCGTGCACATACCGGAGGTTCTTCATGCCTTGCGCTGCCTTGTCCTGCAGGCGCAGATTTTCCTCAAGGCCATTTACCGCGGCAACAGCCGCAGGCACAATTCCATTCCCCTCAAGCCATGCGGCAACGCTGTTATAGGCGAGCTTTGCATGATTGCGGACACTCGCCCTGTAGATATCAGAATCCATTAAAGAGCCGTCCGCGCCGACCACCATTTCGACGACTATTGCCAGTCGATCCTCATTGAAATTCAGGGATGTGAGGTCAGTGGAAAGCTTTTCAGGGAGCATCGGGAATATCCTGCCGGCGGTATAAACAGAGGTAGTATTATGGCGGGCGTGTTCATCAATTGCCGAACCATTATTAACAAGCGCGTCCACATCAGCCACGGCAACAAGTATCTTTACCTTGTCTCCCGGCATTGCCTCCGCAACGGTAAGCTGATCCAGGTCACGGGAATCATCGTTATCGATAGACGCCCATAGCAGGCCCCTAAGGTCATGAACCTGCTCACCGTTTATTGCTGCAGGCGCCTGCATTCTGGCAAGCTCGACGAGTGCTTCGGCAGAAAAGTCAGGTAGTAATCCCCTCTGAAGCATCGCCCTGTGCGCGATTTTCTGTAAGATAGAGCGGTGTTGCTTATCATCGGTTTGCATAAATTGCTTACCTCATTCCTCTGTTAATAATTACTCATATTACTATATCAGCAAACGTATACGCATCCTAAGCCTGAAGGCTTCCCTTCATCAACTCCTCACAATGAGTACCGGGATTTTTGTTTCTTTGTGGATTACGCCATAGGTAACACTGCCGAGGACCGCGGCTGCTAAAGCGCTCTTCCCGTGAGAACCCATAATAATCAGATTTACCTTTGCCCTCGCAGCCTCTTTCACAATACCCTCAACGGAATGCCCTGCCGTTATAACAGTCTTTGATTGGACTCCATTTTTATCGCAGAGCTTTCTTATTTCTTAGGAAATAAGTTTCTACCGCGGCGATGGCGGTCAGCCCGATGCCCGCTCCTATCATCTTTCCTGTTTTTGTCATACTGCCCCCTTGTGAAAATACCGTCTAAGACGGCGGTCAAAAAACAAAGGAAAGGCTTTTTCCCGCCGGCTCATAGAACGCCACTGGATGTGTAGACCATGGTGGGGGGGACGTTGGGGAGCACGAACTCGGAGCCCACGGCGGCAAAATGCCTTTCTAAAATGGGGCGGAGACGGAAGCCTTTAAAAAAAGAAACGGTATGCATGTACTGGACAAAAACGCCGCCCTCCTTTAGCAGGGGCAGGACCGATATCCGGAGAAAAGCCTCGAAATCCATGGAGGAACACGGGAGGGTGGAAATGATGCAGTCCACATCCCCGCCGCGTATCCCGCAGGTGCCAGCCGAATGTTGCACCCAGCGGAACGCGTCGTCATGGACGAGAAAAACGTCCTTCCCCGAAACGTTCTTAACCAGCTCCCTGTAAAAATGCCTGTTTTTCTCAACGCAGATGAGGACGGCTTTAGCGTCCATCCGCTTTATGATCTCCATAGTAACGGCGCCGGATGCCGGCCCGTATTCCAGGATCAGCCTCGCGGACCCGAAAGGCGCGTGCTTCAGCAGGGCGTTGACCAGCGCCGCCGAATCCTGGACGAGCGATCCGGTGTCCCTGTTATTCCTTATATATTCCTTTAAGAAACTTAGATTGCTGTTAATAGCCATGTGAAATATGCTGCGAAAAAAGGGAACTGTTCCCCCCCTAAAGCATGATCTGTTTATCGCTCAGGTTCTTCCTTACCCTATTTTTTCCGGTCTTTCTGCGGACACTTGTCAGGATTCATCTCGTCTTTTTGTCCGGGGCCGCATTCAGGTACTTTAGGTTTCCCTTTCTTATCCGGCTTAACCTGCTGCTTTTCACCTCTGCCAATAGGGCCGCCTTCAGAAGCGGTGGGCTTCACTCTCTCCACAGGCTTAACCTGCTGCTTTTCGCCTCTGCCAGTGGGACTGGCTGCAGGACCGCTGGGCTTCACTCTCTCCACAGGCTTAACCTGCTGCTTTTCGCCTCTGCCAGTGGGACTGGCTGCAGGACCGCTGGGCTTCACTCTCTCCACAGGCTTAACCTGCTGCTTTTCACCTCTGCCAGTGGGTACTACATGCGGTACTGCTGCTTTTCCCTTCTCGTCTGGTTTGAACTGCTGAATCATTGGGTTTCCCTTACCCGGGGTTCGCGGCGTTGTAACGGTATTGACCGGTAGGGTCTTTGGCTTTATACCGGGGTTCAAAACAGATTTATCAGCTTCTTTGATAAACGGCCTTGACTTTTTCAACTGTGTGGTCTGAATGTTTCTGACAGCCTGCGGCGGACGTTTGGCTGCCGGAACAGACCCGGCCGACGAAAAATAACTCGCCCTCGTAGGTTTAATTGCCGGTGTGCCGACACTGATATTATTTTTTGTAAATATTTTTTGCTGTATGATGTTCTGGTTAATATTAACAATCCTGGGCGAAGCCGTTGCAAAGGTATTACGGTTGACAACCGTCACCCCGTTGTTAACGTACACGTTCTTATATACATTAGTGATATTGACCCGGTTGATATTTACGTTGGTTATATTTACGCTGTTCCGGCCATAATTGCCGCGGCCGTAATATATTTCTCCGGGCGCCAGCGGAACCCATGCCACATAATCCGCCGTTCTGACCCAGCCGACGTATCCCGGACTCCAGTAAACCTCCCGAGCAATAGGAGGCACCCAGAACCAGCCTATGTTAACACCAAAGCTCCATCTGCCATAATGGTAGGGCGCCCATCCCCAGGGCTCGTAAGCCACCCAGACGTAATCACCGCCCCTCCAGATCCATCTGCCATCTCTGTAAGGAGACCAGCTCGGACCGACTGCGACCGTCGGGGTCCAGACATTGCCGTACTCAGGAACATGCACCCACCTGCCGCTGTTATCAAAATCATAAGAATACGCACTGAGTTCGGCGGGAAGATAACCGGAACTTACGCCCCTTCTTGCAAAAATCCTGTCGTTCCTCGTCTTGTTCCACGTTTCCCAATCATCGGATGGGCCCATCGGGGCAAGCTCTCCATTCGTGTTCTGTCCGAGAGACATCATTTGTCCTGCGTTTATTCTTGTCCTTCCGACCCTGTTCTCCGTTTCAACATATCCCTTGTAGACCGCCACATCGGTGTACTGCTCAGACATGTCGATTCTGAAGATCGCATTGTCAAAAGCGCGGGTTGACGCATCGGGCGTATCGACCTGTATGACACTCCCCCTCGGCGCGCCATAATATACATACGCATAGCCCTGTGATAGATAAAACTGGGAAGAGTCCTTATCCATCGAAAGTATCTGGAGCGCCGAGTTCTCGTCGAGCCTTATATATGTCCCGCTGTTCAGTTGGAGTTCGACCCTCCCACCTTGAGGCGCCCAAACCTGATCACCCTCGGCGAGCGGTGTATTTATAGAGGCGTAACCCCAGTCTCCCGCGTCAGGCGTCTTTATCTGGACGTCGCCTTCGATAAGGCTTATGCGCATATAGCCGAGATCCGCAGAGAGGGCATAAACCGGCGCTAAAAATAGCACAGTCGCAATCATCACTGCCTTTAAGATCTTCATAGCATCCTCCTTAGTAAAGTTTAAACATTTGCAAAAATAATAACCTGATTTCAATGACTTCACTTTTCTCTTTCACCTTCAAGACCGAATCCGTGCGGAGGGCCGTCGATCCTCCATACGTTCCGGTAATCCTTCCAGTCCTAACATTCTAAAAATACTTTTATTTATTTCTACCTCTCTTCGACACCGGTGGAATGCTTTCAGTGGGCGCCTCAGGCCCGAGCAATAACGCGATCCATTGTGTGCCTTTATTGTTCTCGCATGCAAACTTCAGGGTCATGGTAAGCGGTATACACAAAACCATGCCGACCGGACCAAGCAGGCTTCCCCAAAAAATCAGCGAGAGAAAGACAACCAGCGTGGACAGTCCAAGCCTCTGCCCCATGAGCCTCGTTTCAATCACATTGTCGAGTATAAAGTTAACGGCCATATATCCTGCTGTTGCCATCACAGCGCTGCCTATCCCTAATTGGATAAGGGCAAGAAGAACCGCGGGAATGGCGGCGACCGTGGAGCCGACATTCGGCACATAGTTGAGCAGAAAAGCCAGGAAACCCCAGAGAATGGGAAAATCTACGCCGAGGATGGACAGCCATATCCCTATCAGAATCCCCGTGACCAGACTGATGAGCGTCTTGATAACCATATAGCGTTCAATATCACCGACGAACCTCGTGAACTGGGGAAATGCCTGATGAGGATGACCAAGAACAGCGCGGAGCTTGGCTGGAAAGCTTGAGGCCTCGAGCAGGATGAAGGTTACGGTGAGTAAAATCAGGACAATGTCCGACAATGCCGAGCCCAACCCCGCGAGCAAGCGTGCGGTCAGGTTCATCACCGCTACCGGATTGAGATATCCGAGCAGAACCTTGTCCATGCCCCGGATGCCTTTGGTCGCTAAAAATGCATTGAATGCCGAGACTTGCTCCTGTAAACGAGTCTGATAGACAGGCAACTCAGTGTAAAAGCTGTTGATGGACGCGCCTACGATTGCGCCGACAATCAGCAGGATGGTGATCATGCCAGACACCACGAGCAGCACCGCGACAACGGAGGGAATGCGTTTCCGCTCAAGCCAGAGTACAGGCGGCGTCCCGATGATAGCGAAAAAAACGGCGACAAGGAATGACACCATAACCGACTGTGCCTGATTTATGCCCCAAACGATGATCACAAGCGCTGCCGCGATGACGAGGAAGCGGATTCCTTGCTGAGAATTATTCTGTTCAGTCATGAATAAACACCTCCTCGACAACCCCTATCAGAATCCCAGAGACACTCCCATGCCATAGTATTCAACCTTATTGTTGTAAAACTGGCCGCGTGGATCAAACCCCTTGTACCACTGGGCCATGAGGCGCAGGCGACGCTGCCCTGGGTTGGGATGACCGAACTCGAGGCCGGCCTTGACGCCGGTATCGATGGACCAGTTATGCTCCTCGAAGCTCTTCATGTCCACCCCGCCAACCGGCCTGCCGTTCCACACAAGCGGCTTGCTGCCGCGATACTCAATCCCCCAGTGGGCGCTCAACGGCTTAAGATCGGTTGGTTCCTTGTGGATCAGGTACTCACCGCCGCCGTACACTCGCCATCCGCGCCATTCGCGGGAATAGATGAATTCAACGGCTTCGTAGCTGAGGTTAACCCGTTCCGGAGGATTAACACTCTGGAGGAATTCATCCCCCAAGTGCGAGCTCTGGTGATAAATGCGGAAGCGGAGCGAATTGTTGCCATACCGGTAGGTGGCGGGAATGCCGATAGTGTAATCCGCATTGATAAGGTCGTAGGAAGGGGTGTCCAGGTTGAATTGGGCGAATATAGCGCCCTCCAGGCTGACCTGCAGGCCATCCCCCTCACGGCTACCGAAGAACCTGTACATTCCGAAGGTCTCTCCGAAGCCGACTGACGCCACATTGTATCGGACACCCGATGATTTGAAGCGGTTGATGCTGACAAAGAACTGCGGCTGCTTCGGGTCGGCAAGAAGCGGTCGGAACAGGTCGCCCACCGGAAAAACTTTCCCTTCGCCGGTGAGACCCATTACCCTGCTTACCGCTCCCGGCTTGCGGGCGACTACAGGCTTCACCACAATCGCTATCCCCTGCAGTCCGTCGATAGTGCGCATCTGCTTTTCAACCGCCTCCCGTCGCACCGGGTCATCTTTAAACAGGGTGATCGTGGCAACCCCGTTGACAATCTTCAAACTATAGCTGTCTCTCTCCCAGTGCAGGTCCCGCTCAAGGATAGAGGCAATATAACCGGTCAGAAATTCATCGCCGGCCCTGTCCGCAGCCACAGCAGGGGAAGATGCGAAAAGGAGCATGAGACAGAGAGCGACGGCGCACAGGCGACCGGTAACATTAAGACAGGTGGCGATACGCATCAGCATGGTCATTTCATCCTCCGTTTTTTTGACATAAATAAGGGGCACCAAACGTCAGACCAATGGGTCCGGCGGCCTTGCTCATTTGAACTTTGAGGCCGCGATGTGGAAGGCTGTCTTGACTTCATCCCAGGCCTTTTCTGCGGCTGTTTTGAGGTCTTCCCATGCCTCATCGCCGGCGGTCTTTAACTCGTGCAGCTTTGTCCCGGCCTCATCTTGCTTGTGCTGCAACGCTTCAATGGTTTTATAGTACTCTATCTTCGCCTCGGCCTTGGTCTTGTCCGCCTTGGCCTTGAGCAGAGCGATCTGCGCGTTCCATTCCTCCAACTGCGCATCAAGCTTCTCTTCGTATGCTTTTCGTTTGTCATTCATAGTAACCTCCTCGTGGTTGAAACGTTTTACTTATTCTCAGCCCTTTCTGCTTCCCATGACCGGCGGCAGGGGAAGCGTTTTCGTCTTCTCGGCAGTCATCTATATGGGACCGATATCGACGACCTTCTCTCTGGTCGTGTAGGTGATGCCCTGATACGCGAGCGAGACGATTCCGATCACGATAAGGATGATGCCTGTCAACGTGTATGTTTTCATTTCGCTCCCCCTTTCTGTTGTCACGTATTGTCAAAAATTAATTGCAGAGACCACAGAGAACATATTAAATATCAAGATATTACAAAAGAACCTGTATTCTCCCCCTCTGTGTGCTCCATCCTCTTGCCTGATTTCACATCTTTATCCTTCGACAGGCTCAGGATGACAAATGTCATGGTGAGCCTGTCGAACCATCTATACTGCATATTTACTCTTAAAATTCATTACGATTCTTATTTATTCGCGAGCCTCTTTTGATCGTCGAGTGAACCTTTTGTCATCCTACCTTCTGTCCTGTTTTTCTTCCTCCCCTCTTTCAGGTTTTCCTTGAGGCTGAGAGTGTTTTTGTTTCTGAACCTGAGATTTTTGCTTTTGTCTCTGTGGTTTCTGGACCTGAGGTTTTTGCTCTTGTCTCTGTGGTTTCTGAACCTGAGGTCTTTGCTCTTGTCTCTGCGGTTTCTGGACCTGAGGTTTTTGCTCTTGTCTCTGTGGCTGCTGGACCTGAGGTTTTTGCTCTTGTCTCTTTGGCTGCTGAACCTGGGGTTGTCTTTGTTTCTGAACCTCAGGCCGCTGTTTATATTGCTGTTGCCTTTGTTGTCTTAGTTCCTGTCTCTGTTGTTGTGGTCGAGGTTGATAACTCTGGACGCCCCAGGTTCCTTGCCTTTCCCAATGTCTATCATTTTTCCAGCCTTTCCAGTTCTGATGAAGTCGTTGGTGAGGAATCCGTTCATAGTTCCACCGGTGCCCGTTCCAATTATGGTCTCTGTAGTATCCTCTCCAACCTGGATCTACATCAAAATAAAAACTTGGAACATTGCTATAATAACCCCAGCCCCGGTTATAATAATGTGAGCGATACCAACGACCTTCCCATGGACGCCACCACCAACCATCCCAGAAAAAGAGCTCTGCATCAATGTCAGGAACAACGTAAACATCGCTCGAATCAGGTATCACTATCACATCCGGTGGTGCGGCAAATACGATGGGCGGTAGAGCAATGCTAACGTTTACATCTACCCCTGCCCTCGTTGGAATAGGAACTGCAATTGCAAACGCCAAAAGCAATGTTCCAAAAAATAACTTTTTCATTTTGTTGCCTCCTATACACATCACTGTTTTGTCTCCCATTAACCTTTCCTGCTTCCCACAACCAGCAGCACGATGCCGCCCACGAGCGCAACAGCTCCCACGATCGGCGGCAGGGGAAGCGTTTTCGTCTTCTCGGCAGTCATCTGGATGGGACCGATATCGACAACCTTCTCTCTGGTCGTGTAGGTGATGCCCTGATACGCGAGCGCGACGATTCCGATCACGATAAGAATGATGCCTATCAACGTGTTTGTTTTCATTTTGCTCCTTCTTTCTGTTGTCACCCTGGTTGGGTTAATAACCTCCTGCAGGCTACAAAGCTCTGCGCCCCTGAATGATGTTGAATAGCACCACGATAACAGCAATTACCAGCAGGATGTGAATAAACCCTCCCATCGTGTAACTGCTCACCAGCCCGAGCACCCACAGAATTATCAGTATCACAGCGATTGTCCACAACATATGATCCTCCTTTCAGTTTGCTTTAGGTCCGCTGCCGGCTTGCACACCTCGCGCCAGCCGGCAGCGGATCCAGCATTCTCTTTGGTACTGGACTCAAACTACTCGATGGTCATCTTGTTCTTTACGCTCTTCACACCGGTTACGTCATTGACGAGTTTGGTCACCAGGTTCTTTTCGGCTGCATTCCCGGCCTTGCCATTCAACGTGACCACGCCGTACTTCGTCACGACCCTGGTGTTGAGGGCGCTGGTCGAACGATGGAGCAGCAACGCCATTTTTACCTGGGCGGTGATGGAAGCGTCATCGATCTTTTCACCCGCTGTTCGGTATGTCTTTTTCGAGGTCTTTAACACTGTCATCTCATTCCTTAAGTCTTTGACCCCGTCGACATCCTTCGCGTATTCTGCCGTCAAATCCTTTTGTAGCCGGCTGGTGGCATTGCCGCGCAGGGTCACAATGCCGTCTTTGACGTCAACCTCCGTATTGCCGGCGCTCACGCTCCGATGGAACAAGAGGGTGGCTTTTACTTTGTCCCTGAGCCATGCATCCGAGTTTGCGGTGGGGGGCGCGCCTTTGAGTTCCAGCCTGTTGTCCACACTTTTTACCCCGGGCAGGCCCGCCAAGGTCTCCTGGGCCAATGATTTGTGGAATTCATTCGCGACAATCCCCGTCAAGGTAACAACGCCGTCCTTAGATTGAATTTTAATATCATCATCCTTAAGATAGGTTTTGAACACATACGATTTCTCGGCGGATGCCTGGATGCGATCATCCATCGTGGACGCGTGCACAGGCACGCCGAGCGACAGCAGAGCCACCGCTGCCACCATCAGAAATATAGAATATATTGCTTTCATTTTCATTGTATTTTCTCCTTTATTCTGTTTATGTTGTTGCGTTTTGTGCTTAGAGATACCCGTGCTTTTACAGGCACAGGTGCTCAGTTTTCACTCTATTGAGCGTATGTTCAGACTCTTCACTTCCCAATACGAATCGTTGAGAGGTTTCCTATGACCCCAAAGGCACTCAGTAACCAGATAATCACTGCAATAATCACGACGACATTGAGGATTTTCTTTATGGTGGCCTGCATCGGTATGTAGCTGTTAATCACCCATAGGACTACCCCGACGACAACCAAAACAATCACTAATTGAATCAACGGCATAGTATGTCTCCTTTCATGCTGCGCATTGAAGGAGAAGGGATACTTTCCCCTCTCTATAGAGCAGTGTGAGGTCATAAAACTCGCAGTTGAAGGGGCACCCCGGGAATTCAGGATAAATGAGGAGTGCTTTCACGGAATGCCCCTTATCATTTTACTTTCTCGCTTCCACTTACTTTTTCTCTTGCACCTTCAAGTTGCTCTTAACGGATTTCACGCCATTGATCTGCCTGATCTTTGCTACGATCCGCTCCTCAGCCGTTCTGTCGTGTATGAAACCCTGGAGAACAACGTTTCCCTCTAAAGAGGAAACATCGATCTTCAAATACTTGGCGTCCGGGTCTTTGACGATTATCGCATTCACTTCCGTAGTAATGGTTGCGTCATCGATATGCTCGCCTGCCGTTCTGCCCGTCATTGTTGCGCAGCCCGAAAACAAGGCTAATCCGAAAACCATTAACACTGTGATAAAAATAACTTTCTGGCTTAAGCCCCTACTGTTGGTCATTTCTCTTCTCCTGTCTTTAGATGTGCAATCATCTGATTGCAACGTTAATAAATGTAACCAGACCCTCTTCCGGGGAAGGAGCATAAAGTCCTTCCCCGAAGAATTTGTTCTCCCTGAGACAAACCTATTCAGAGATGATAAGAATTTCTACTCTCCTGTTTTCAGCCCTTCCTTCAGGATTATCTTTGCCGTTCTTTGTCTTGTTTGGAGCAATGGGTCTTAACTCACCGTAACCCGTGGCCGAGATCATTGTTTTTTCAACAGCACCTTCTGTAACGAGGTACTGCCTTACTGCTTCGGCCCTTCTTTCTGAAAGTTTCTGATTGTATTCTTCGGTTCCCTTACTGTCAGTATGCCCTTCCAGTTTTACCTTGGCGCCATGGTATTTCCTGAGAAAGTCAATGGCCTTCTTCAACTCTGCCACATCGGCTTTTATTATATCCGATTTGTCAAAATCAAAGTTGACATGGATTGTCAGACGGTCGATGACTCTTGCCGCAGGCTTTGGTGCCGGCGGTGGACATAGCGGCGGCGGTGGACATAGCGGCGGCGGTGGACATAGCGGCGGCGGTGGACATAGCGGTGGTGGCGGCGGTGGCGGACATGCGACTGTTACGGTCACACCGCATGTTTTCGTGCCCCCTAAACCTGTTACCATTCCGCTATAGGTAGTAGAGGTTGTCGGGTTTACCGTCTTTGTAATCCCTGTGACGGCAACATCTTCCCCATCCAGCATTGCAGATTTTACCTTTCCCGATGTCGAAAAGGTAATAGTAGTAGATTTGCCATTTTCAATCTCTTTTTGTGATGCTGACAAAACACAGGCTGCTGGTGGTGGGCAAAGTGCTCTTGCCATTGCTGTTGCTTCATTGGCCATATCGATACCCTCCTGGGTATGGCATGCCCAGTACGTATGATAGGCTGTTTCCTTTAGGTCGTTTGCAGCATTAAATTCCTCAGGACATTGACTGTCCTTTCCTGCCTTACGGGCATCTTCTACAGCCTTGTCTGCCTCTGGCAACTCCGGATGGTAGTACCATATTGCACTTCCCTCTTTTGGTGCATATATCCTCCCCGCGCATCCGATCAGAAAACTCAGGGAAAGCAAGGCAATGAGGACCATGAGCACTCTCTTTGCAGTTATTGCTTGCATCTCTACACCTCCTTCATAATTTTTTTTGTTTTCACAACCTCGCCATAACCGGAAAGCCGATTTTATGAAAAATTCTACCGGAACCGATTTAGATCCGTTTCCAATGAGTCAAGCCGGCGGGAAATGTCTGTTCTCTCCTCGTGCGTGGTATATCTGCCTTCATCCGTCATCCGCAAATACTCACGCCGAATGGAGTCCAGTCTGGCTTGAAATTCTTTCCCCTCTGTTAGAGGCAAGCGCCCGCTGATTCTTCCATCATCAATTCTCCTTTGGAGTAAGACAATCCTGTCCCCATTCCTTGGTTCTTCAATTCTTGCAGGCCGGTCAAGCGCTCTGTTGATCTCATCTCCAAGCGCATCAAGTCTTCCAAGAAGCCTGTCCCATTCGTCCCGGTAGACCCTTCTGTCTCTCAGCTCCTTATAGTCTGTTCGAATACCCTTCAGTGTCGTCAGAAACATCTGGGACTGATCAGGGCTAAGCGCGCCAGTCTTCAGCCCATCCCCAATCTTCTCCTGGATTACAACCATCTTGTTCTCTGCATTCCTTTCATTATCCGGCCATGTTTGCATAGAGACACATCCCGAAAACAAGGCTAATCCAAAAACCATTAGTGCTGTCAACAAAATAACCTTCCGGCTTAAGCCCCTACTGTTGGTCATTTCACTCCTCCTGTCTTTAGATGTACAATCATACGATTGCAATGTTAATAAATGTAACCAAGGCAAATTAGTACCTGTAAATCATTTACATAGGTCTTCGTCCCTGAATGACCCTGATCAACACCACAACGATTGCGATGACAAGTAAAATATGAATAAATCCGCCAATCGTGTAACCGCTCACCAGTCCCAACATCCAAAGCACCACAAGTATCACAAAGATCGTCCAAAGCATAGCAACCTCCTTTCTTCATATGACATCATGCCTCACGTGCTTACATCGAACCCGAGAGGCTAGCCTTCCCCCAAAGGAGAGGGCACTGACCTTCCTCTCATCTCGGTCCATCTGTCTTGAGGACATCTTCTATGAGATCCATTCCCGCCGTGTGTGACACAGTGTTGAACCGCACTTCAGGTTGCTCGCTCAGGAGGTCCATGAGCGCGAGGAGCCGCCGCTGATTGTCTTTAGATATGTGTCTCTTAAGATCTTCCTGTGTCGCCCATTCCTCCAGCAGGACGAAGGCATTTATGTCTTCCACGTCTTCATAGAGACGGTAACTCAGGCAGCCCCTTTCGACCCGCGCGGGTTCGAGCATCCCCCTCATCGTTTCTAAAAGATCACTCCGCCTTTCGGGCTGGACAATCATTTTTAATGTCGATAGTATCACGGTACCTCCCGGCTACCAGGATTCTGACATCGGATCTCGATTCGTCATAGCCTTAACGATGATGGTCAGAGTCTCTGCGGTCGTCATGTCTACCCCCGTCATGGCCTCCACGATCGTGGTCACCGGGCAATTCGTCACCCGGTACAACCCATCCGCGACCTGGAATAAAACAGCCAGAACATGTGATAAGCAGGATAATGGCTAAAATTAAGCTAACAGGTCTTCTCATATTCCCTCCTTTGTCCGGTTAATACCGGCCTTTTTGTTCACCTCGTCCTCCGCGGTCTTTATCACCTTGCCCTCCGCGGCCTTGCTCCCCTCGCCTGTCCCAATGTTTATCCTTCTCCCATTTCTTCCAGTTCCTTTGCACGTCTCTGTGGGGTATCCGTTCGTGTCCAGGTGATAGACGATGACGATAGTCCTGTGGCAGCGCTCTCAATCCACTGGGAATCCTTGCAGGGGCTACGTGACGCCACCGCCCTTTATAGTCCCGGGATCTGTACCACTGCCCTTCATAAGGACGCCACCAGTAGCCCTGAAAAAACAAAACATCCACATCAATGTCCGGGACCATGTAAACATATGTTCCAGGTATCACAACCACCGCAGGCGGAGCAGCAAACCTGATGGCGGGGAGATTGACCCCTACATTTACACTTACCCCTGCCTCACTTTGGGTTGCAGATCCTGTTAAGACTAAAAGCAGAGCACCAATAACCAATAAACACGACTTTCTCATCTTCCTTATCATTTCTCTCTCCTTTCGATAAATGTTAATGCTCTTTTTGATGCACCTGTCGCATCAAAAGGGAACATGCTTTGGTGTTTGCTATTGTATTGAAAAGCATAATGTGTGCCAGGACTGTTGTTGACAGGTCAGGATGCTCTACGATGTTGAAAACATTGAAATTTCAGCGAAGACTACGATTGAGGGAATGATACTGTGAAAGGCGCCGACTTCTGATATATCAGGAGTCTCCTGATATATCAGGTATTCTTCTTACTTCTTTGGATGCCCAGTTTTTTCATCATCGATTCAAGCGTCTTTGGATTGATACCTAAAATCTCTGCTGCACCGTCCTTGCCGCTTACCCGCCAAATATTATATTGCTATTTCGGCAAGGTGAAGCTGAAGGTGCTGCCCTTGTCGGGTATGCTTTCAGCCCATATCCTTCCTCCATGGCCTTCTATTATTGCTTTGGCAATGGACAACCCAAGCCCCGAACCTTTTGAGTTTCCCGCACGGTAGAATGCATCAAATATATAAGGCAGATGATCTTTCGGTATTCCTATGCCTGTATCTTTAACAGAGACAAGTATTTCATTGCCCCTGTCTGATATTTTGATTGTTACAGCTCCTCCCGGGTTGGTATATTTTATTGCGTTGACGAGAAGATTTCTGATCACGCGATTTACCATGGCAGCATCTGCATTAACTATAGGAGTTATTGTATCCGGGTGGTCAAGACCTATAATGATTTTTTTCTTTTCAGCCTCCACTTTTTCCGCTTCAATATTTTTCCGGATTTCCTCTTCTATATTAAATAGAGCTTGAACAGGCTTATATTCTATTGCTTCAAATCTCGAAAACTGCAGAAAATCTGATATTAATTGTGATAATTTTTTAAGCTCACTATGGATAATTTCAAGGTAGTTTTGTTGCTCTTCCGTCAGTGCCCCTGCCTTGCCTAAAATGAGTCTCGACAGAAAACCTTCCGATGTTACCGCAGGGTTTTTCATGTCATGTGCAAACATGGAAAGGATATTCTTTCGCTCTCTTTCCAGCTTTCTGAATTTTGTAATGTCTTCAATCGCAAGGAGGATCATCTGAGAACCTATTTCTTTGTGAGTGATACGGCGGGCATTGAGCAACATGATTTTGTGCCCGATGTTTGAAAATATATGCTCAACTTCATAGTCATCGAACTTGTTGTTTTTGGGAAGAATATCTTCAAGTAATGTCCGGAGTTTTGGAATATCCCACTGCCGGTTTCCGAGGTCATATATAAGATTACCTGTAGTCTCCTCAGGCGTTACCTTGAATGATTTATAAAAGCTGCGGTTTGCTAAAAAAACCCTCAAGTCTGAATCCAGTACAATAAGGGGTTCACGTACTGTCTCTACAATATCTTCAAACATCTTAGGGCCTCTTCTTCAGGGGTCGAGTCTGACAAGGTTTCACGTACTGTTTCAACCGGATTTATTCCCTCTGGTTTCATGTTGCTGAGGAATAGATCTATCTCCTTTTCAGCTTGTTCTCTTGTGTACCCGTATCGCGCCTGCAACAGGCCCGGCAGTTGAACCAGTTTCTCATCGACCATATCAAGGTCTTTGTCTGTGAGCACTCCCCATCGCTGTTTTACTGCATCTCTTAATTGTGTCAACTTGCCTTGCATCATGTCTTTACTCATGTCTTGTATCTCTCCTTTTAGACGAATTCATAGTGATTTCCCGTGCTATAAAATCTCTTCAGATCCTCCCAAGGAGCAGCAGGATGATCAGAACCAGAAGGACCAATCCGAGTCCGCCGCTGGGATAGTATCCCCAGCTCCTGCTGTGAGGCCAGGTGGGGAAAACGCCAACCAACATGAGGATCAAGATGACAATCAGTATAGTTCCCATTACATTTCTCCTTTCTCGTTAGAAACGTGCACTTCATTTCTTGCGGCATTCATATTTCCTCCTCTGTTCGGTTAAATCCCTGTTTCAAGTTAAACCCAAAAGAGACGCAGGATTAGTCCTTTTTTACACATGATTTGAATTTCCCGTCCGGATAGAAGCTTGTCAGCCCGGCTTCTCTACATTCCTGGCCGCTTACCTTGGCCGATTCAGCAAGAACACACGTCTCAAGCTGGCCATTATTGTAAAAGCTTATCGAATTTTGGCTTTTGCATTTGATCTCATCTAAACGTAAATCGTCTTTCAAGGCGCACGATTTAAGTGAACCGTTGGGATAAAGTACCACTTTCTCTCCCGGTGAACAGATCGATTGATCTATTGCATTTGCCTCAATCACGCCAAATGCTATGAATATCAGTACGCCAAATAAAATTTTGAATATGCTCATCCGACTTTCCTCCTTTTAGTTTGCTTTAGGTTCACTGCCAGCTTGCGCACATGGCGCCAGATGGCAACGATCCAGAGTCTATTTGGAATCCTCGATGATCATCTGGTTCGTTACACTGCTGACACCTGCTATGTCATTGGCGAGTTTGGTCACGAGGTCCTTTTCGGCTGCGTTTTTAGCTTTGCCGCCCACCGTGACCACGCCAAGCTTTGTCTCGACCGTGGTGTGTAGGGCGCTGGTGGAGCGATGGAACAGCAACGTTATCTTGACCTGGGCGGTTATTGAGGCGTCATCGATCATTTCACCCGTTGTACGGGGTGTCTCTTTCGAGGTCTTAGATACGGTCATCTCATTTTTTACCTCTTTGACCCCTTCGACATCCTTGGCATATTCGGTCGTCAAATCCTTTTGTGCCTGACTGGTGGCATTGCCGCGCAGGGTCACGATGCCGTCTTTGAAGTCAACCTCCATATTGCCGGCGCTCACGCTCGGATGGAATAAGAGCGTGGTTTTCACCTTGTCTCTGACCCATGCATCCGAGTTTGCGGTTGGGGGCACGCCTTTGAGTTCCAGCCTGTTGTCCACGCTTTTCACACCAGGCAGGCCCGCCACGGTCTCCTGGGCTAATGATTTGTGGGATTCTTCTGAGACAGTCCCAGTCAGGGAGACGACGCCATCCTTGGAATGGATTTTAATATCATCCCTCTGAAGGTAGGTAATGAACACATACGACTTCTTAGCCGATAATTCTATGCTGTCATCAATCGTAGACGCGTGCACAGGCACACTGATCACTAACAAAACGACCGCAGCCACCATCAGCGCTGCAGAATATATTGTTTTCATTTTCATTGTACTTTCTCCTTTATGTTGTTTATGTTGTTTTTTGAACTCTTTTACTTCGTTGACCCCATGCCTTTCGGAGTCCTGCTTGTGGTTTATCATGCAACCTCAGCCACGGGCCCAAGGGCGTACCGGCAAATGAGAAACCGCACTCCTAATTCCCCAGAACCTTCTTGACCTGGCCAATCTTCTCCTGAACTTTGCCGGCTATCTTTTCGACTTTGCCTTTGGCCTCCAACTTGGGATTATCGGTGATTTTCCCTGCCATTTCATTGACCTTACCCTTTGCTTCGTGAAACGTGCCTTTTACTTTGTCCTTCGTGCTTGATTTCATGGTATTTCTCCTTTAGGATTTCGATTTGGCGGCTGGTACTTTAGCCACAGTTAACTCCGTAATTAAAGTGCTGCCTAAGACGACTTACTTTCTCTCTTCAATCTTCAAAAGGCTCTTCACGGATTTTACGCCCTTGATTTCTTTGATCTTTGCCACAAGACGTTCCTCGGTATCTCTGCTATTCACAAAACCCTGGAGAACAACATCTCCCTGCGTTGTCGTCACATCGATCTTGAAATAATGAGCATCCGGGTCTTTAACGATTATCGCATTGACTTTTGTAGTCATCGTCGAGTCGTCGATATATTCACCCGCTGTTTCGCCTGCCATAGAGGCTGGGACGGAAAATAAAGCTAATCCAAAAACTATTAACATTGCCATAAAAATAACCTTCTGGCTTAAGCCCCTACTGTTGGTCATTTCTCTCTCCTTTCGATAAGTGTTAATACTCTTTTTGATGCACCTGTTGCATCAAAAGGGAACATGCTTTGGTGTTTGCTGGTATATTGAAAAGCAGAATGTGTGCCAGGACTGTTATTGCCAGACAGAATTCTCTACGATGTTGAAAACATTGAAATTTCAGCGAAGACAACGATTGAGGGAATGATACTGTGAAAGGCGCCGACTTCTGATATATCAGGAGTCTCCTGATATATCAGGTATTTTTCTTACTTCTTTCGATGCCCAGTTTTTTCATCATCGATTCAAGCGTCTTTGGATTGA
>Ga0265292_1000645_pt1 | contig 43406 bp, 43 predicted proteins | sample Munlanlewell296A_FD_189080 | JGI IMG/M metagenome (GOLD analysis project Ga0265292, IMG submission 189080) | Leachate microbial communities from a municipal landfill in Southern Ontario, Canada - Leachate well 296A | ecosystem: Engineered > Solid waste > Landfill > Unclassified | place: Canada... | reverse complement strand
CTTGCCTCCAGCGGCTTCAATCTTTTTCTTAGCGTTTTCCGCCTCTTCCTTTTTAACATTGGTTAAAAGATCTTTTGGCGCTGATTCGGCTAATTTCTTAGCGTCCATCAATCCTAAGTTAGGAAGAATTTCCCGGACTGCTTTGATAACGCTGAGTTTGTTGGCTCCAGCATCAGTTAGGATTACATTGAAAGTGGTTTTTTCTTCAGCTGGGGCAGCAGCGACGGCAGAAGCTGGGGCAGCAGCGACGGTTGGCATAGCGGAAACGCCAAATTTTTCCTCTAAGTATTTAGATAAATCGGCCATTTCAATTACGCTTAATTTCTCAAGTTCTGCTGCGATTTTGGAAAGTTTTTCTGATAATTTTATATCTGACATAATTTTTCACCCCCTTTTGATATTTGATAAAACAAAAACAAATTTATTAATATTAAATTTCATCGCATAAACTGTTTTTGATACAGGTAACATCATAGAGCCAATAATTTTTCCAAGAAGAACCTCACGACTCGGAAGCTGGGAAATTTTTAAAAGATCGTCGGACAAATAAACTATTTTATCAAGGATGCCCGCTTTAAAAGATAGAGTTTTTTCCTTTTGAATAAACTGGAAAAAAGAGTTTAGACCTTTACTCCAGTTTTCTGGAAGTCCAAGAAGAGCTGTGCTATCATTTAATGGTAAAGTTTTTTTTCTAAGGTCGGAGATTTTTTTTTCTTTTAAAGAAGCCGAGTTGAGCGCTTTTTCAAAAATGGAATTTTTAACCACTTTTATCTTGGCACTAACGGTTTTTAACTGTTTCCTCAAATTTTCTAGATTTTGATGAGTAGTTTTATCAAATTTGATCAGGGCGAAGTTGGGGTAATCTTTTAAGAAAGCCTCGATTTTTCCTTTTTGGCCTAGTTTTTTTTGAGATGGCATATGGTTTCACTCGTCTGGGAAATAGTAATTTTATTGCCCCACTTCGTCCTTCGGACTTCGTTAGGGGTAAACCCAGAGTCTTTGCGATTTTTTATTATAACAAACTATTCTTCACTTAGCAATTCCTTTAATGTCTTGACTTTTTTTTCCGTTTTTTCTTCTTTCCTATTTTTTTTATCAACTTTTTTATAGCCAGCCGCTTTTTGTTGTTTTCTTTGGAAACTGTCTACTCGACCTTTTACATCTAAAAATTTATGTTCACCCGTATAAAAAGGATGGCACTTATAGCAGACTTCAACGTGGAGTTGATCTTTGGTTGACTGGGTTTCAAAAGTATTGCCGCAGTTACAGACAACTTTGATGTCGTTTGATTTTGGATGTATATTTGCCTTCATAAGTATAAAATTATAACAGAAAAAATTTGATTAAGCGAAGAATTTTTTAATAAAGTCAGAGTGTTTTAATAAAGTCAGAGTGACCATGAGAATTTGAATTTAAGCGGGTTGGCTTGATGATGTTATAAATCGTAACCTCGGAGGTTGAGAAGCGTGTTGTAACAGTTTAATCTTCGTGTTTTGTAGACTATAGTCCGTTGACTTTGATTAACATATCTGTCATTTTTTTATCATGCCAAGTAGAATTGAGCCTTTAATAACAGATTGTATTTATCACGTTTTTAACAAAACAATCGATAAGAAAGAGATTTTGGGAGAGGATTTTGGAGATTTAATGCTAAAAATATCATCTTATTACAAATCAAGTAAGGCCAAAGTAAGCTATTCGAGATTAAAAGAGATTGATCCGATAATCAGAGATCAAATTTTTAAAAGAGTCTATAGTAGAAAATTTTTTAGAATAGAAATCTTCTCTTATTGCTTAATGTCCACACATTTTCATTTTTTACTAAAACAAAAGAAAGATAATGGTATAGCTAAGTTCATTTCTGATACTCTAAATGCCTTTACCAGAACTGTAAATTTAATAACAGAAAGAAAAGGACCTTTATTTTTGACTCAATTTAAGGCTGTTAGAATAAAAAATGAAGAACAACTTATTCATGTTTCCCGTTATATACATCTTAATCCCTATTCGTCTGGGTTAGTAAATAATTTTGATGACTTAATTTCTTATAAATGGTCGTCGTTAAAAAATTATTTATTAGGAGAAAAGAGTAATTTAGTTGATATAAACTATCTTTTAAGCATATTTAATAATGACAGAAAAAGATATAAAAAATTCATTTTTGATAATGCAGATTATCAACGGAATCTAGATTGGATAAAACACGTTGAGAACTTTTAATATATGTTTAGATTATCGTGACAGTATTCGTAACCTCCGAGGTTACGGTTACGATTGGGAAGAAAAAACCTTGTCCCATTTGCCGTTTTCGATGACGTCTTCCAGATTATGGAAGCTTTTGTTGATGCGGTGATCGGTGAGGCGATTTTGAGGAAAGTTATAGGTGCGGATTTTATCGGATCTCTCCCCTGTCCCCAAATTCTTGACGTATGACTGCATGATACCCATTTTTCTTTCTTCTTCAAGCTGGTAAAGTTTTCCACCTAAAAGTTCAAGACAAATTTTTCTGTTTGTTTCTTGATAGCGTTCACGCGAAGCGGTAACGACGATACCGGTTGGTTTGTGAATTAAGCGAACAGCGGTTGATACTTTGTTGACGTTTTGTCCTCCATGGCCGCCTGCCCGGTAAAACTGCCATTCAAGATCTGTCGAATTGATTTTTATATCAGATGACGATACTTGAGGAGTAACAACGATTATGCAGGTTGAAGTGTGAATTCTTCCCTTTCTTTCAGTTGAGGGAATTCTCTGAACTCGGTGGACACCGGTTTCGTTTTTAAAAAGATTAAAGACATTTTCCCCGGTAATTTTTACGATATTTTCCTCTAAGTAAATATACTTGTAATTCTTTTTTTGGGCAAAACGGATATAGGAAAGCAGTAATTCACTCATCCAGATTTTGGATTCATCTCCGCCAACTCCGGGTAAGGCCTCGATTATTGCTATGTTGGGGTTTATGATCATAGAAATTAACCTAATTGATCTAATTATTCTAATTTCTAAAAAAGCACCAATGCTCAATTAGTCATTGGTATTTGGGCATTATTTAGGTTAATTAGAGCAATTAGAAATTAGAAATTGTAATAGTTTATTTTGAGACAATTCTTCTTGTTCTCCAGTTTTCATATTCTTTAACTTAATCACATTTTTTTCTTTTTCTTCCGGACCGACGATAACAACATAAAGGATACCTTTTCGATCGGCGTATTTCAGTTGTTTATCAAGTTTATCAATCGACGGAAAGACTTCGGTTTTAATATTATTTTTACGCAAGAGTTTAACGAGTTTTAAAGAATCTTCAGTCAGCTCTTCTGAAAAAACAGTAATTAAAATCTGACTGCCAAGATTCTCAATTGGTATAAGTTTGAAAAAATCAGCTGCTTCTACCATTCGGTCAAAGCCAAAAGCAATCCCAACCGCCGGAATACTGACACCGCCAAGCTGTTCTATTAATTTGTCGTATCGGCCACCACCGCCACATGAACCAACTTCGTATCCTGGCAACATGACTTCAAAAATCATACCAGTGTAATAATCAAGACCGCGAGCCAAAGTAGGAGAAAAAATAATATTATCTTTTGGGACACCCAGAGAGACAGAATAGTCAATAATTTTCTTGAGATTGTCTGTCGGATCTGCCGACATAATCGACACGAGAGCCTCTTCTGCCTTTTTTTTATCAAGACCTTTCTTAGTGAGTTCTTCGATAATTTTTTCCCGGCCAAGTTTTTCCAACTTATCAATAGTTTGAATTAAAGAAAAAATTGAAACTGATTTTGTCTCATATGGTTTTAAATACTGAAAAAGAGTTTGGCGGTCATTTATCGCTAAGTTAATTTTTGGATAGCCGATTGCTTTAAAAGAAAAATAAGTAGTGGCCATTATTTCGGCATCGGCCAGAGGTGAGATGGAACCAAAAATATCAATGTCACACTGGGTGAATTCACGAAATCTCCCTTTTTGTGGTTTTTCGGCCCTAAAAACATTTTGTATTTGGTAGCGACGAAAATATTTTGGAAGGATGTTTTGATACTGGACAAGTACCCTAGCCGTTGGTACTGTCTGATCATATCTTAAACCAATTTTTCTGTCTCCTTTATCTTCAAATGTATAGACTAATTTATCGGCCTCAGTTCCATATTTACCCAGTAAAAGATCAGCCGGCTCAAGAGTTGGAGTCTCAAGTGGCTCAAAACCAAATTGTTCAAAAACCTCGATAACTTTTTTTGTCAGAAAGTCGCGTTTTCTTTTTTCAATCGGTAAAAAATCACGAAAACCCTTTAATGTTTGCGGTTTTATTGTGTTTGTCATAAAAATATTATACTCGATAGGGGCTTGATATAAAAGCCAATGGAGATGATGGCCAGTGCACATTAAAATAAATTCTCTAGAACTCTTTCTACGTGTCCATGAAGAGAACCTTTTAGGTAGATGAAATCATTGGGTTTGACGATTTTTTTTAGAATTTCTCCGGCTCGAAATACATTTTCTTCCCAAAAAGCTTTATCTTGAGGAAAGCCATTTTTGACTGACTGTTGATATGCGAATTTTTGATTTGGGCCAATTAATATCAAATAATCAATTTTTAGTTGACTGATGAGCTTCCCGATTTTTTCATGTTCTATTTGAGGTTCAGCCAGCTCGCCCATCTCGGCCAAGATAGCAATTTTTTTTCCTTTGGAGTATTCTATTTCGGAAAATGTTTCCAGACCGGAGGCGGTTGAAGCCGGATTGGCACGAAGTGAATCATTAAGAATGACCGTTTCCTTTGGACCAGCTTCAATATTCATCCGGCCGGTTATCGGCTTAATTGAACTTACGGCTTGAATAAATTTTTTATTGGGAATATTTAAAATCTTGGCAACAAGATAAGAAGCCATAATTGTATATATATGATGCTTGCCGATTAAATTAGTTGATATATTAGTCGTAACCTCGGAGGTTACGAAATTGAATTGGGTGCCTTTGAGCGAAAGATGAATGGTTTTAGGATCAATCCAAATATGACAGTGTTTCGGGTCGGTACCGTACCAGAATATTTTTGCTTTGGCGTATGGCGCCATTTTTCTGACATTTTCATCATCCCAGTTCAAAATCGCATAACCGTTTTCAGGTAAGGCTTCAATTAATTTTCGTTTTTCTTTTATTAAATTTTCCAAAGAGCCAAGATGTTCTTTGTCGGTATGAACCGGTGAAATACCAGTTACGACGGCGATTTTCGGTTTGACAACTTCAAGATGTTGGTTCATCTCGCGGGGATGATCTATCCCCAGTTCAAAAATGGCATATTTTGTCCACGGAGTTACCCTCAAGGCAGTGATCGGGACGTTGTAAAGAGTGTCGAGGTTAATATCAGTCACAACGGTTTTGCCGGATTCAGATAAAACTTTGGCAATGGCGTGGGTGACATTGGTCTTTCCATATGATCCGGTTATGGCAATTTGCAAAGCCGGCTGCAATAATAGCCAATTTTTGGCAATAAATCGACGAGCATTGTGAAAAATTTGTTTATAAAAAGGCGGGTTATATAACATAAGTTAAAATGTCAGGGATTTTGTTATTGAGATTTAGTTAAAATGAAACTATCATTAGTATCTTTTATAGAATATCCTTTATTGCTAATTTCATTTCTTAGCCGATCTGCTTTGTCAAATTCTTTATTATCTTTTGCTTTTTTTCGTTTATCGGCTAATTTAATCACTTCTTCAGGAATAACATCTTCAGCGACTTGATTAAGTTTTAGTCCTAAAACCTGGTCAAATTCTAACAAAAGATCGAGTTTGTCGATTGAAGGTATATTGGATTTTAGCATTTCCCAGACAACAGCAAAGGCTTGAGGAATATTAAAGTCAGTACTTATTGCTTGAACAAAACGAGAACGGAATAAATCAATTTGATTTAGTTTTTCTTGCGAAAGAGTTGTTCTTTGTTGCTGTTTTTTTAAGATGATAACATAGTTTTTTAGTTTTTTATATCCCTGCTGAGCGGCCTCTAATGCTTCCCAGGTAAAGTTTTGTTTTGATCGGTAATGAGCAGAGAGAAAAAAATAGCGAAGAGCCAGAGGCTCAAATCCTTTATCAATAACTTGTTGCAAAGTAAGACCAGTTCCGGCCGACTTAGCCATTTTTTCGTCATTGGCAACAAGCCATTCATTATGTAACCAATAGTTGACAAATTTCTTAGCATTGGCGGCTTCGCTTTGGGCAATTTCATTAGTGTGATGCACAGGAATATGTTCAATCCCGCCCATATGAATATCAATCGTTTCCCTTAAAAGTTTTTTAGACATGACCGAACATTCGATATGCCATCCAGGAAATCCTTCGCCCCAAGGAGAAGGCCAAGTCTGTAGGGCATTTTGGTGACGGCCTTTTTTGAAAACCCAAAGATTAAAATCGACAAAATGTTTTTTTTCCGGATTTTCTACGTCACCTTTTCCTAATCCTTTAACTAACTCTTCCATCTTTTGATGGTTAAGCTGATTGTAATTGGGAAACTTTGTGACGTCGTAAACGACAGCTTGATCAGTAACATAGGCAAAACCTTTATTAAGAAGTGTTTGAATCATCTCGATCATCGGTGTAATATAATCAGAAGCACGAGGTTTGAAACTAGGCTCTATAATATTGATAGCTTTTATATCATTTTCAAATATTTTGATATATTTATTAGCAATTTGTTTAGGTGTTAATCCTTCGCGTCTGGCGCCTTTTTCCATCTTGTCTTCGCCAACATCTTGATCAGATGTAAGATGACCAACGTCAGTGTAATTACGGACAAAGGTAACATTATAACCAAGATAAATGAGGGTGCGATGAATTAAGTCAGCCATAGTCATACCCCTTAAGTTACCAATATGCTGAATCCAGTAAACGGTTGGTCCGCAGTGATAAAAAGTTACTTTTTTATCGTTTATTGGTTTAAATTCTTCAACTTTACGAGATAATGTGTTGTAAAGTTTCATAATCGTTAAAATTAGTTAATACAGATAGTATACAAAATTATGAAGTTCTTATTCTATAAACTTTTTTCCTTTTAATTTTTCAGGTAAAAATGAGAGGTTTTTTGTTGGGCCGACATAAGAGTCACTCCAAGTGTAGTTTTTGGCATAGTTTAAACTCTTCATCAGTTTTGTAGGGGCGTTTCTCAGGTGCAAAGGAATTGGTTCGTTTGGAAATTCATAGACGGCTTGTTTAGCTTTGGACATGGCGTTGGGGACTAATCGGGATTTAGGTGCTTTTGCCAGATAAATCACAACATATGCCAATATCAACTGGGCTTCAGGCATGCCGATTTTGTGAACCGCCTCAAAAGCTTCATTTGCCTGTATTAGTGCTCCGCGGTCAGCCAAACCTATATCTTCCGCGGCAAAAATTATCATCCGTCTGGCGATAAATTTTGGATCCTCACCGTTTTCCAGCATACGCATAAGATAATATAACGCAGCGTTAGGATCAGATCCCCGCATGGATTTTATAAACGCAGAAATGATATTGTAATGTTCATCGGCCTTTTTGTCGTAAAGGCCGGCCGATCTGGTCTGAAAAACTTCCTTGATAATTTCCGGAGTAATTTTCTTTTCTTTAAAATTGGTAATTGACATCTCAAGAGCATTTAACATAATTCTGGCGTCTCCACCTGATAATCTAATGATCAGTTCTTCGGCTTCGGCAGTAACAGTTTTTTTATACTTACTCATTCCTCTGCTTGAATCAGTTAAAGCGACTTTGATAATTTTTTGCAAATCTTCAGGTTCTAAACTTTTTAAGACGAATACCCGGCAACGGGATAAAAGGGCCGATATTACTTCAAACGACGGGTTTTCAGTGGTGGCGCCGATTAAAGTAATCAATCCGTTTTCCACATGGGGAAGAAGCACATCTTGCTGGGCTTTGTTCCAGCGGTGGATTTCGTCAATAAATAAAATTGTTTTTTTCCCAATCAGTTGATTTTCTTTGGCAATAACAGCGATTTTTCTTAAATCCTCTTTTCCGGCAGAGACTCCGGAGAATGTATGAAAGTCGGAATTGGTTTCATGGGAAATAATATAAGCAAGAGTGGTTTTTCCAGAACCAGGCGGTCCCCAGAAAATCATGGAAAAAAGATTGTCGGTCTCAATCATTTTTCGAATAATTTTTCCCTGACCGACAAGATATTCTTGGCCGATGAATTCTTTTAATGACTGGGGCCGGAGGCGGAGGGCGAGGTTCATAGATGAGGAAATTATACTAAATGTGATTAGAGTAGTGGGAATAATAAAGAAGATATGGAGAAATGAATAATTAAGATATATAATTTAGAGAGTAATTAAAAAAAACGGAGTGTAGTTCAGATGGTAGAACACGCGGTTCGCACATTGAAAAATACGTCGGAGATTAGCTCAGATGGCTAGAGCGCAGCGTTCGGGACGCTGAGGTCGCCAGTTCAAGTCTGGCATCTCCGACAGATTTTTCAAGTGTAAAGGTTCAAGTCCCACCACTCCGACAAGAATTACTGTTTGCCTGAGGCTGGTTTGGTTTCGACCTGTTCCCGCTTGGCGATTTTTTTTGCGGAAAAAATACTTCGTCGCAGTTTTCCACGTGGTTCTGGCAATTGTTGTTTTTTAATATTTTGTTCCTCTTGGCGTTTTTTTTGCTCTTTTTGATAAAGCTCGCTTTGTATTTTTTGCTGTTTTTTTCCCCCACTTTCTTCAAAAAATCTTTCCTCTTCGGATTTGGCACGATGAAAAAATCGGTTTGCTAGTACTTCGGCTTTGGCTGTATCTTGGTTTTTATAGATTTTTTGCAGTTTTTCAAGATTTAAAGGAGTGCTTTTATTTTTATCGGCTTGGCCTTTTTCGATTTGGGTATTTGACGTTTCTTGAGGGCTTAAGGAAAAAACTTGTTCGATCAGGTTTTGCGGGTTAAAAGTATCTTTTAAAGCTTTAGTTACTCCTTTACCGGTTGGTCTAATTAACTCTTCATTTGTTCTTTCAAAAGTGTCGGCGATAAATCCGGTTTTAACTTTTGCCATATTTTTATATTAAATTCCTAATAATTTCTTTCCCTTCTTGCTCATTCTATCGATACTCCAGGGTGGATCAAAAACGAGTTTGATCTGAATATCTTTTTCTTTAAATCCTAATTCCTTAATTTTATCTTTTATATCTTGTTCTATAATGTCAAAAAGCGGACAGCCAACAGTGGTCAAAGTCATAATAACTATTATTTTATTTTTTTTAATTTTTACATCATAAATTAAGCCCAGGTCGACGATGGAGATGGCGATTTCGGGATCTAAAACCTGAGATAATTTTTCTAAAACAATTCTATCGGTGATCTTCATTTTTAAAGTATAGCAAATGATATAATGAGAGAAATTAGAAATTTATTCTATTATGAGTACTTATAAACTTCGTTTTGTGCCTCTGGGCGGGATTGTCGGTGTTACCAAGAATATGTATATTTACGAGCTTTACAAAAATAACAGTTTGCAGGATGTTTTAATCATTGACTGCGGTATAGGATTTCCTAGAGAAAAAGAGTTTGGGGTGGATTTTGTTATTCCCGATATCAGTTATTTGGTAGATAAGATCGACAAAATCAGGGGACTGCTTTTGACTCATGGCCACGAAGACCATATTAGCGCTCTTTCTTACCATTACGACGCTTTAGGCAAGCCAAAACTTTTCGGCAGCCGGTTAACCTGCGCATTTGTTCTTAATAAATTTAAGGAGTTTAACAAAAGGCCAAATATTAATCAAGAAAACGGTAAGCCGGAAATAAATTTTGATAAAGAATATTCACTGGGCGATTTTAAAGTGAAGTTTCTTAGGCAAACTCATTCAATCCCTGATACAGTTCACATTCTAATTAAAACTCCGGTGGGGATGATTTATCACGGATCTGATTTCAAGTTTGACCTAACTCCCCCATTCGGGCCAACGCCTGATTTTTATGAAATAGCCAAAGCTGGCAGCGAAGGGATTTTGTGTCTTCTTTCCGACTGCTTGGGAGCGGAACGGGAAGGTTTTACTCTTTCGGAGTCAATTGTCGGACAGACTTTTGAAGACGAGATGAGGAAGACCAAGGGAAAATTCATTATGACGACATTCTCTTCAAACATTTCTCGGATTCGTCAGTGCGTCGAGGCAGCGATAAAATTTAACCGGAAAATCTTTTTTCTTGGCCGGTCGATGCGGGAAAACACGACGTTGGCCAAAGAAATCGGTTATCTTCCAATTCCTTCAAGTTTAATCGGCAAAGAAGAAGAGCTGCATCGATTATCGCCAAATAAAATATGCATGATTGTGGCAGGATCCCAAGGGCAGTATGATTCGGCTTTGTCAAAACTAGCCAGCCGGCAAAATCGTTTTGTTAAAATCACCCAAGGAGATAAAGTGGTGTTTTCATCTGATCCTATTCCAGGAAACGAAGATGAGGTTTATAACGTAATCGAAGAGCTGACAGTCCAGGGAGCCGACGTGGTTTATCCTGATATTCATGATCAGCTTCATGCGTCAGGCCATGGCAACCGTGAGGACTTGAAACTACTTATTCGCCTTACCAATCCGAAATATTTTATACCAATCGGCGGGACGATTCGTCATCAAAAACAATACCAAAATATTGTTGAAGAGTTGGGATATGATAGAAATTTGGCCTTAGGTTTAAATGAAGGTGAAACCGTCTGGTTTGATAATAAAACTGCCCGTCGAGGAGATAAAATAGAGACAAAAAATATTTTTGTCGATGCGTATGGGATAGGAGATGTGGGGCGGGTGGTACTGCGAGACAGAAAAACTTTATCTTCAGACGGAATGGTGGTTGTTGTTCTGCCTGTTGATGGATCAGGTCTTTTGACTGCCCAACCGAAAATTTTGTCGCGCGGGTTTATTTTCGACAAAGTCGGCCAGGGTCTTTACGATCGGGGAGTAAAAGAAATAGAAAGAATTATGAAACCAAGAGGAGTAAAAGTATTTGAAATTGATAATTTGAAAAGACAGGTCGGCCGAGAATTGGAAGAGTTTCTTTATAAAGAGACTGGAAGGAAACCACTAATAGTTGTAGAAGTAATACAATTATAAATACTCTTCCAAACAGTTTAAAAAACATTGCTTTGTTTCTTGAACGTCTTCCTGGTATTGGCGAAAAAACCGCCAATCGCCTGGCCTTTTATCTGTTGCGGATGCCGGAACAAGATTTGAAAGAGTTTGGAGACAACGTTAGTTGGTTAAAATCAAAAACAAAATACTGCAAAGTCTGCATGAATCTGACAGAAGAAGAATTATGCTCAATCTGCGCCGATGAGAAACGGGATAAATCGATCATTACCGTGGTTGAGACAGTGCTTGACATATTGTCATTTGAACAAGGAGGCATATATAACGGTATTTACCATGTGCTTCATGGAAAAATTGATCCGTTAAACAGTATCGGACCGGACGATATATTTATTGAGTCTTTATTGAAAAGATTGGAATTAAACAGTAAAGAGTCCCACTTCGTCCCGCGTAGCGGGACTACGTTGGGGACTAAAATCACTGAAGTGATTTTAGCGACGAATCCTGATATGGAGGGTGAGGCGACAGCGATGTATATAAAAAACAAATTAAAAGAATTAACGAGTTCACGAGTTAACGAGTTAAAAATAACCAGGTTGGCGTATGGATTGCCGATGGGAGCGAATTTGGAGTATGCTGATTATGGCACTCTTAAAAAGGCACTAGAGGGCCGAAATAATTATTAAACAGAACAATTTTAACGAATAAAAGATTTTAGTTCTTCAGATATTAGGGAGGCGACAGAGATTTCTTTGAGTTTTGGAAATACAAATTCTTCTTTCAATAAAATTGTGTTTGTGGTAAAAATTCTTTCCAACGGAGAATCCTGGATTATCTTAGGCGCTTTAGTAGAAAAATCATGATGGGCGATGGCTGCGATGACCCGTTTAGCTCCGCGCTCAAGACAAAGCTTTATCGCCGGTTCCAAAGTGCTGCCGGAAATGACCATATCGTCAACTAGTATGGCAGTTTTTCCCCTGACGTCGCCGTAGAGACTAAGGGTTCGACTTTTATGGATACGTACAAGATCTCGTTTTTTTTCCATCACGACTAAAGGAAAATCACAGGTACCAAAAAAATATTCGCCGAACTTTCTCGCCCTTTCTATTCCACCTTGATCTGGAGAAATAATTGCGACTTTCTTTGAAGTAACCTCTTCTTTTAAATAATTCCTAGTTTTTTGGGCGAGGATTTTCAAAGTCGAAATATTCCTGAAAGGAATGGAAAAAACACCTTCGGTCGCTTCATCGTGAAGGTCGATAGTATAAATTTTACTAAAACCGATCGATTCCAAAAAACGGATGACAACGTTGGCTGAGACGCATTCTCCCATCCGGTGTTGAATATCCTGGCGGGCGTAACCGAAATAAGGAATAATACCGATGACTTTTTTGGCTTCCAAACGACGCAAGGAGTCGCAGAATAAAAACAATTCCATTAAGTTGGTATCGGTTGGGTTTGAAGTCGGCTGAATAACGACACAAGTCTCATTTTTCACCTTATCAATGATTCTGACTCGGACTTCGGAGTTGGCAAAGCGGATGACTTCTGCCTCGGCCAGAGGAATTTTGAGGAGCGAGGCGACTTCCTTTGAAAGTTTGGGGTTGGCAGTGCCGGAAAAAAGTTTCATTGTTGTTGTGAAATTTCGATTAATTTCTTAGCGGCCAGTTCCTGAGTTTTTTTAACCGCCTCACCTATGGCTTCGGCGATTCGGTTTTCAATAATACCATCGACTGAGATTTCAATAATCTGTTGGTCTCCTCTCATAATAATATGAACACCGTTTTTATCAACGATTATTTCTTCCTGTTGAAGAGCTGCCTGCATTTTTTGGGCTTGCTGTTGTAATTTTTGAAAGTCACCGCTTAATGGATTAAACATAATATTATCTTAAAACTCAAATGTTAAATGTTAAATCTTCAAATCTAAGATATAAAATCTATTTGTCTAAGCTTTTAGATTTGAGTTGTGGTTTTAAGTTTTCAGTTTTAAGATTTAAGATTTTATTATTATAGAACTCGACAACGGCAATCTCAAGAGGAAGTGTGTCGATTGGAGTTGTTTTAAGCAAATTATAGGCTTCGTTTAAGGATTTCATTAAAAAAGTTACTTGTGCTAAAGATAAGTCTACCGGTAAAGTTTCTTCAACAGTTATGCCGGACTTTTTTAAAAGCAAAAACCTTAACTCTTCAAGAAGTTCCTCGATCAGGTTTTTCATATTACCGCCAACAGTCGAAAATTCTTCAATCCAAGAAAGAGCATCTTTAATATTTTTTTTGGCGACGATTTCCAACAGGTTTTCTTTGGAACGGATGCCAAGATAATTTTTTGCTTCTTCAGTATTCAGTTTATTCTGGATAACCAACTCTTCAAGTAATTTGGCGGCGTCCCGGAATGATTTTTCCGAGTGCAAGGCTATCAGATCGATCAACTTTTCGTCAACAGCCAATTTTTCTTTTTTTATAATTCTTTTTATCATATTTTTCACATCTGATTTAACAGCTTTACCAAAGTTAACGATTAAGCAACGGGAAGAAATGGTCTTGGGAACTTTTTCCAAGATGGTGGTCGCCAGAATAAAAATAACCGTGTCCGGCGGCTCTTCTAAAGTTTTCAACAGGGCATTGAAGCCATCCCCCGTGATCATATGGGCTTCATCGATAATAAAGACTCTATATCTGCCGGACATTGGCAAAAACGACGCTTCTTTTATCAAGTCCTTTACTTCATTTATCCCCCGATTGGAGGCGGCGTCAAGTTCAAAAACATCAGGCGAAGATGAAAAATCAATCGCCAGGCAGTTTTTACAGTGGTTGCAAGGATTAGGGCGATTAGGAAATTTTGGGAGGTTTACGCAATTAACTGCCTTAGCAAAAATACGAGCGGTAGAAGTTTTTCCTGTGCCTTTTGAGCCGACGAATAAATAGGCATGGGGAATAGGTTTGGAAATAAGAATCTTACTTATATTTTCACGGGCTTTAATATTGTCGATTTCGTCAATTGTTCTAGGACGGTATTTTAAATAATACACATTTTTAATTATTCAATAAATTATTGATCCCGTGTTGAATTAATTTTAATATCATATCGTCAACTTTTTTGTTTCTCTCGGCGGCTAACAAGATAACTTGGGGATAGCATAAGATGATTTCCCCTAAAAATTTTTCATCCTGGTTGTTAATCTCATTATATGGAAAAGCAAGAACAGGAAGAGCCACCGGTTCCTTTTTATATTTTTGGCTGACTGATTTCATCTTGTTCCTGCCAACAAAAACGATATTTAAAAGATATTGTTCATGATAGCCGGCTTTTTCGAGAAAATCCGTCGTCTGATTTTTAATTTCCTTGCGATTTATTTTATAGCGGGAAGAGGAAACGACATTTATCATATACGGTATCGGCTTCTAAAAGTAAACTTTTTTCTTAATCTGCTCCGGTCTTTTAATCTTTCCTTTTCATCTTCTTTGCGTTTGACAGACGGCTTTTTATAAAACTGTCTTTTTCTGATTTCGGTGATGAAGTCTTCATCAATAAAAGCTCGAGTGAATTTTCTGAATAATGCGTCTTTTGTTTCTCCTTTTTTTTTGGTTATGACAACCATAATTAACACCTCCTGTTCTCTAAATAACTTAGATGGTAGAAGATAGAAGATGGACATTCTATCGTCTACAGATTTATAATCTATTATACGCTTTTTATTATTTCAATCAACCTCTTTAGTGTTAAAGGAGAAGGGATAAATCTGGAGCTTTTAGCTGAGCCGTTTAAAAGCATATTTTTTGAAACGTGAAGAAACCAGGTGCCAACCTTATCGTTTTTGATAATTTTTTCCCATAGAGGCGTTAAATCATATTTTTCTCCAGGCATTGTTTTTATCCTGATATTGCCTTTTTCCGGGTCTTTTTTGACAGCAAGATGAAACTTCATTTTGAGAGCAAGGTTAAGAACCTCATTGTTACGACTTTCCATAACAATGGTTTTACCCCATAAAGACTGAAAAATAAAACCCTTTTTTATTTCCTCTTCTGCGGCAAGTTTATTCTTAAAAAGCAATAGTTCACTATCTAAAAGCATAAGAACTATTTCTTCAACTTTATCCATACGATTAGTAACTGACTTTAACGATTCAACTATCTGATGAAGACAAAAATCATAGTAGTCGGCAGTTGGATCTGGATAAAAAGCCTGATAAAAATGATCAATTTCATTTACAAAATTAGTCAATCTAATAAGTGACTGTATGTTTTGAGAAGTAATGTGGTTTTTCTTAATAAGGAAATCTAACACGAGTTTTGTTGAGCAGGTAAAATCATTAGTTTGATGATGATCAAATTTTCCCAGTCCGGTATCGACGTGAATAATTTTTTTCGACTCGTCAACGGGCTGGTTATCTAAAGTTAATCCGGCTGGGACATACTTTATTTCGGCTTTTTCCCACCCGGGAAGAAAACGTTTTATCAGCCAACAAGCGCATAAGGCGTCAAGGTCTGGAGAGAGATGAGTGACTAAAATCTTCATATAATTTTTATTATTTATTAACGGGTTAACCCATTCGATAAACTCAGGGTAAACGAGTTAACGAATTTCAATCCGTTAATACGTTAATTCGTTAATTTCTAATGAAATAATTTGTTTAATTCATGAAGTGACAACAGCTGGCTATTTTTTCCATCTCTTTTCTTATATTCAACTTTATCTCCAGTCCTTTTAGACACAACTAATCTCACCGGAATACCAATTAAGTCGGCGTCGGCGAATTTTTCACCAGCCGTTACTTCTTCCCGATCATCGAAAAGGACTTCAAGATAATTGTTAATTGTTAATTGTTGATAGATTTTTTCTGCTTGTTTTTTAACGCTTTCTTCGTTAAGGTTGAGTCCAACAAGATGGATTTGATAAGGAGCGATGACTTTCGGCCAGATAATGCCTTTATTATCATTATATTTTTCGACTATAGCGGCCATAGTACGACCAATACCAATTCCATAACAACCCATATAGTATAGTTTTTCTTTTCCGTCTTGATCGATAAAAGTAGCATTCTTCATTTTTTTTGAGTAATAATAGCCAAGTTGAAAAATATTACCGACTTCAATTCCTGTCTTTATTATCATATTCTTTTTTTCGATTTCTGATAGTTTAGCAATCTCCTCATGAATACCGGTTTGCGTTTTAGGATTAAAATAAAATTGGCTCTCCCCTACTGCAGATTCAACGACAAATTCATGACAGTAATCGCCGCCGATGTAGCCGTTATCCGATTCGACGATAATTGTTTTTAATCCAAGTCGATTGAATATCTGCGTGTAGGTATCCATCATTTTTTGGTACTCTTTTTTAAAATCTTGTTCGTCAGTGTGAAAAGAATATGCGTCTTTCATGATAAACTCCCTGACTCGAAGTAGTCCGCCGCGGGCCCTTAGTTCGTCGCGAAATTTCAAAGAGAATTGATAAATATTTATTGGTAAATCTTTATAACTAATCTGAAATTTCCGTATAACGTCAACAAACATTTCTTCGGCTGTGCCACCAAGAGCAAATGCTGTTCCATGACGATCCTCTACTTTCATCAGTTCATATCCGGTTGACTTATCTCGGTTGGTCTCTTGCCATAAAGACAAAGGGTGCAAAACCGGGGAGACCATTTCTTGGGCTCCTGCTTTATCCATTTCTTCTTTTATTACCTTCATAATATGCTGTTGGACTTTCATGCCCAATGGAAGAAAAAAATATCGACCGGCAGTTGATTCGCGGATGAACCCCGCCTGATATAGAAGTTTATGAGAAGTTAAAGTAGCATCTGCAGACGCTTTTTTTACGGTTTTCCCAAAAAGTTTCGAATAGAACATAAGATACATTATAGTATAAAAAAAGAGAAAATTATATTTATTTGAAGATTATTTTTTCTTAAAATTGTTGTGAGATTAAGTCAAGATATAGTATATTAATTATTTTTTCTTCTTATAAGGCTACAAACGATATGTTTCGTAGCATATAGTCTATAGATAATTTATAGGCAAGATAATATCTTATCCATAATGATTCATCGACAACGAAAACCAAATCGGTTGAGGAATTTTGATTATTCGTTATCAGGGTATTATTTTGTAACGATTTGTACGAAAAATAGACAAAAATATTTTGGGGATATTATTGATAATAAAATGATTTTAAATAATTATGGTGAAATTATTAAAAAATATTGGTTGGAAATACCAAAACATTTTAACAACGTTGAATTGGATGAATTTGTTGTGATGCCGAATCATGTACATGGAATAATTATTATTGAATCAAATAATAATGTCGTAGGGGTTTCATTTATGAAACCCGAAATAAAAATGGCAATTGCAAAATCAAATCGTCATATGGTTTTAATGAATCAAAAAACGGGTTTGATAAATCAAACCCCTACGTTAGGATTGATTATTCGATATTTTAAATCAAAATGTACGTATGAAATACACAAAAATGGATTTAATAATAAATTATGGCAACGCAATTATTACGAACACATTATTCGAACAGAATATTCATTATTCAAAATCCGTCAATATATTAGGGATAATCCAAAAAATTGGGGTGAAGATAGAAATAATATAAAATAATTTACACTAATGAATTTAGAACCTTTTTGAGGATGGTTTTGGTGGTGATGTAGGAGGTGTCGATAATTAGATTACACTATTTTTTATTGGTAAAAATTTTGTCGTGGTTATAACCTAACTTATCTAGGACCTTGCCAACTGTCTCAAGAGGGCCAGAAGAGTAAGTATCAATAACAATGTGATAATACTTTTTATCAAAAAAATTATTATCTCCATAAATTTTTTTCCATTCTTTGAAATTTCCTTCTTCTCTTTCTTTGATAAATTTTTTAGCTTGTTCAATAGTAATTTTATCACGATTGGCCACGCGGTCAATTTTCAAAGCATTGTTGCTGCAGGTTAAAAGAATTCTTAAAGTATCTTTTAAGTTGCGCGCCATAAAACCAGCGAGCCAGGCTTCAATTACATAATGTCCTTGTTCAGTCAGCAGGCGTTTAGTGCGATCGTCTAAACGATTATGAAATTCTTTATCAGCCAGACTGGCTAAAGGATGCACATATTCTTTGGTAAAGTCACGTAAAAGCTGCCCGCCGGATGCGAACTTCCAACCCAATGGCTTAAGATAAGGTTTAAGATTATTTAACAATGTATTTTTTCCGGTAGATACTCCGCCGGAAACAGTGATATTATTAAAATTCATAATTAATAATAAATAATTTTTTTATTTAATAAACCTCATTATATCATTAATGGTAATCAAGATTGCCAAGGCTATTAGTAAAAAAAAGCCGATGAAGTTGATATAGTATTCGATTTTCGGATGAGCTTGTTTGCCGGTTATCCATTCGTATATGATAAAAATCAATCGTCCTCCGTCAAGCGCCGGAAATGGCAAAATATTCATTAGCGCAAGAGACAAACTCAAGGAGGCAATAATATTCAATAGATTGGTAATAAATTTATTGCCGGAAGTTTTAACCAAGTTTTGAATTACGGCAAAAATGCCGATTGGCCCGGAAACCGATTGGGAGACAATCTCCATTTTTTTCTGTTGGTATGCCGTCTCGAAAAGATAGGCAAAAGTTTTTAAATTATAGGCGGTAATATTGTATGAGTGTAAGAATCCGGAGAAGATTTTCTCTACCGGGGTTTGGTATTTGATGACAGTACCGTCAATCATTTGGATACCGATGACAGCTCTTTTCAGAGTTTTATCATAAATGGGTTTTATCGTCAAGGTTTTTTTATTGCCGTTTTTTAAGTTATAAAGATCAATTGTGACAGGAATATTTTCAAGTCGACTGACATTTTTAATCAGCTGCTGGCCAGATTGGATATTGATCCAGTTGCCATTGCTGATTTTGAATCTTAAGACGATGTCTTCCTGTTTAACTCCGGCCGATTCGGCGGGCGAACCTTTGACTACATCAGTGACGACTATTCTACCCTCTTGGTGGCCAAAACGGAATTGGTAATTATTAAAAAGCGGTAATGGTTCTGATTGGAAGGCGTTTCCGGCAAGGAGGAAATAATAGATGATCACAGCCAGGATAACATTCATTAATACGCCGCTTAAAATAATGAGAGTTTTTTGCCAGGGTTTTTTGGAGATAAAGGCGCGGTCGGGGGTTAGGGCGAGTTCGTGTTGTTCTTCGCCGTATAGTTTGACAAACCCGCCGAAAAAAAGAAGGTTAATCGAATATATCGTTTCTCCAATTTTTTTTCCTAAAATTCTTGGTGGTAGACCAAAACCAAACTCTTCAACCAGAACGCCGTTTTTTTTAGCCATTAAAAAATGACCAAGTTCATGAATTAAAACGAGCACTCCGAGGATTATTATAAAAACGATTAGTGACAACATTAAAAATAAATGACAAATTACAAATGATAAATAACAAATGAATTTTAAATTACAAATGTTTAAATATTAAAACATTTATTATTTGTTATTCATTTGACATTTGTCATTTATCATTGGGATTTTTCAGGAATGAAGTTATAGTTAGATGGCCATGATTTCTTTTTCCTTGCTTTCTTTAATTTGTTGGATCTCGCTGGTGAATTTCTGAGTAATATTATCAATTTCCTTTTCAAGACGGAATTTACCATCTTCAGTTAGATCCTTATTTTCAAACTGAGATTTAATTGTTTTTCTGACATTGTCTCTTTCATTTCTGATGATTGATTTTTTTTCTTCAATAATTTGACCTATTAATTTGGTAAATTTGAGTCGTTGTTCCTCAGATAATGGCGGAACTTTGATCAGTAGCCTTGTTCCCTGGACTTGAGGAGAGAAGCCAAGAGGGGATTTTAAAATAGCTTTCTCGATATCTTGAACAGTGGATGGATCAAATGGTTGGATGAGAATAATAGACGGTCCTTCGGTTGTAATTGTCGCCACCTCCATCATTTTTAGCTTGCTTTGACCGCCATAGGCTTCGACTATCAAATTTTCAAGCATGACTGGATTAGCCCGGCCGGTACGAACAGTTTTAAGATCTTCTTTAAGGCGGATGACGATGTTTTGTAGAGAGTTGTTAAAGCCTGAAATTAGTGGGTCCATAATTAAATTTATTTACCTAAAGTCCATCTCTCAATTCTATTTATTTTTATGTTTTCCCCAAATTTAAGTACGGCTTCTTTAATAAGGTCGGCGATTTTTTTCCCGGGGTCGCGAATGTAATCCTGGTTTAGCAGCTCGTCACTGGTTTTAGCCGGAACCGATGCCAACTGCATTGTCAGTTCGGACCCAAGTTTTTGAAATTCAGCATTGTTGGAAACAAAATCTGTTTCGCATAAAAGCTCGATTAAAGCGGCAATTTTTTTATTATGGTGAATATAAGAAAAGATTGCTCCTTGGGTGGTTGACCGGCCTGATTTTTCAGTCACTTTTTCTGCGCCCCAGTCATAGAGTTTCTTTATAGATTTTTCAATATCGTTATTGGTTTCTTCCAAGGCCTTTTTGCAAAGTGCAAAGGAAACACCAGTTTGTTCCCTTAAGATTTTGAGTTTTGAGTAATCAATCATGTGTATATTTAAGACTTTATTTTTTTTCCTTCAATATATGAGTCTACTAATTCTGTCAGTAAATATTCAAGCGAAGTATCAGAATCGTCATTGGCGACAATCGGATAGTCAACTGTTTCCGGATTGCAGTTTGTGTCAAGAATGGCGACAGTTTTAATATTATTTTCTTTGGCTTCTTTAAGAGCATTTTTTTCTTTTCTAATATCAACAATGATTAGCGCGTCGGGTTTTTTTTCTAAGTGCGCGATGCCACCGTATAATCTTTTAAGCTTAATGATTTCTTTCTCTAATTTGACTCTTTCATGTTTGACAAATTTATCCCAGGCTTTCTCAACTTTTTCCTTTTCCAGTTGGTTTAATTTTTTGACATTTCTAATAATGGTTTCAAAATTAGTGAGTAGTCCGGGAAGCCATTTGTTGGTTATATAATGTATATTATTTTTTGCGGCTAATTTAGCGGCAAACTGACTGATTACTTTTTTGGTAGCGACAAGAATAATTGATTGATTATTTTTTCCTAGCTGGTTTAAAAAATTTTTTGCTTGTTCAAACTCATGAACGGTTTTTGTCAAATCAATAATAGTGACTCCGTTAATTATCTGATAAACATATTTTTTGGCTTTTGGATGAAGGCGGTTTTTTCGATGACCAAGATGAGCGTTGATACTAAATAACTTTTGCACCTGTTCGTTTAAATTATCTTTTTCCATAGGTAAATTCTAGCAAAAGTAAACGGATTTGCAAGGACATTATCTTAATTTATATGAAAAAACCGATAATAGTTGTTAATGAAGCGATAATAATGATAATCGACGCGATTGTCACAAAATAGTTATACCATTTTTTATTAACGTACTGTCCCATAAGTTCCGGGCTGTTTGAGGCTTTTAGGAGAAAAAAGAACACGACAGGAAGAAGGGCGCCGTTTAATGACTGTGTGTAGAAAACAATTTTAAAAAGCGATATTCCCGGGATGAGTACGATTAAAGCGGCAATAATTAACTGGATTAAAAATAAAATATAAAAAGATCTTCCCTTTTCAAATGGCGCATCAAGACTTCCTTCATATCCGAAAAATTCGGAAAACGCGTAAGACGTTGAAAGAGAAACGATAACAATTCCCATAAATCCGGCATTCATAATGCCAAGTCCGAATAAAATTGAAGCCAATTTTCCCGCAAAAGGCTCAATGGCAATGGCCGCCTGCTCTCCTGACGTAAGCGGAATTTTATAAACAAAAAGTGTGGCGGCAGTAGCTACAATCATAAAAAAAGAGAAAAAATCCGTAAGAAAAGCGCCGAAAAAAGTTTCCGTTTGTTCATATTTAAGTTTATCGACCGAAAGTTTTTTATCCAAAACGAAACTATGGACAAAAAACTGACCCCATGGAGTAATGGTAGTGCCAAGAACGGCAATAGCGGCAAAAATAAAGCCTCTTGTTATCTTAATATCAGTTGGTAAAACTACACTGGTTATTGCTTTTCCCCAGTCAGGGTTTGCCTTAAAGGCTGAGATAATATAACATATATAAAAAAGCGCTGAAACTAGGAAAATATTTTGGTTGGTTCTGTAATTTCCCTTCCAAATAAAGATAAAAGAAATTATAACTACACAAATAATAAATGGCAGCGTCGGTATATTAAACATTAATGCGGTTACTTTGATTGCGGCAAAATTAGCAATAATTGTTCCAAGATTGGCAATCATTAGGCCTAAAAAAACAAAAACCGATATTTTGACACCATATCTTTCCCTAATTATGTCCCCTAATCCTTTACCAGAAACAAGAGCTATTCTTACGCCCATTTCTTGAGTTATCGCAAGAAGAATCGTTACCAATAAAAGGACAAATAAAATCGAATAACCGTATTTTGCTCCGACAAGTGAATAAGTGGCAACGCCAGCCGCGTCATTATCGGCCATAGCCGTAATGGTAACCGGTCCAAACACGGCCAAGAATATTAACAACTTGGCCTTATATGTTTTAAACAGTGACTTTAAATTCATATTTTATTACTGTCTAATAGATATTCACTAATATCATCTATTTTTACAATGCCAATTATTTTTTTTTCTGAATCGACAACCGGTAGGGCGTAAAGATGATATTTGATAAGTTTTCTTATTATTGTCATGATTGGCGATTGTAGATGAGCGACAAAAAAATTTTGCGCCATAAATTTATATACAAGAGTATCTGGCGCCTGCAATAGCAATTCGTGGAGATTGAAAACACCGACGAGCTGGTTTTGATAATTTACAACATAAACATAATCAAGAACTTCTATGTCCGATGTCTCCTTTCTTATTTGATCAATGACAAAAGAAGCAGTATTCTCAGACTTAACCGTGATAAACTCAGTTGATAGGTATTTGCCAATTGATGTTGATGACAGCTTAAGTAGTTTTTCAATCTGTTTTTTTTTCGCAGGATCAACTTTATTTAAGATCTGAAGTCTTTTCTTTGGGGAAAGTTGCGAGATAATATCAGTGGCTTCATCAATATCCATATTGGCGATTAATTTATCGGTTTTTTCCTCACCAAGTCGTCTAAACAAAGATAGTTGAAAGTTAGGATTAAGTTCAGATAAGACTTTACTCGCCAAATCTTTGTCCAGCAAATCAATAAACTTAGAAATATTTCTAATATTTGTTTTTTCCAAATAATCAGCCAGATCAGCCGGATGGAGGTTCTTTAATTTTTCTTGAATTTGATTTAGAACTACTTTTCCTTTCGATAATTCTAGAGGTTGTATATCGCCCCAAGAAAGGAACTGTAAGTTATATTTTATCGACAGAAGATTTGTTAAACGGTAAAAAAAGCCTTCAAAACCGAGTCTTCTGATTAGACCAATGGCACCTATGTCTACTCCGGAAATAGAAAGAAAAGGCTTGTCGTTAATTACAACATCGTTAACGCGAACGACCTTGTTGCCTTTAAGGTCGATTATTTGTTTATCAAGGACATTTTTAAAGATAAAGAGTTCGTTGACAACTAATTCTGCAGTGTTGAAATTTTTTGCGATAGTGACAATGGAGTTTATTTTTTTTATCTCACTGACCGAAATGATTAATTTTTCCTCTTTAGTTCTAATAACAATTTTGGTAATACGCGGGGTTTGGGAGGCTTGAAAAACTAAATCTTCTAGATATCCGAGAAAAATACCGTCCTCGGTTTGAACCCTTTTTTTTTGGAGCTCCGAGAAATAAAGCATAAACATATCATACCAAAATAATAATTGACATTCACCATAAGTTTTTATATATTAATAATATGAATAAGAAATTAAGCCTTTTGCTGTCTATTTTTTTTATATCATTTTTATTGTTTGTGAGTTTTGTTATTTTTGAAAAACCATTATCTGGATTAACTCGGGCAAAAGAAGAATTTTTGCCTTCTATTAACCAGTCCCTTATTATTGCCTATCCTTTAACAGTTAAGGCGGATGGTAAGTCAAAAAGCGAAATCAGTGTTTTTATCAGGAGCACGATTGGCACGCCAGTTTTGAATACAACAGTTAACCTGACATCAACTTTAGGCAACATTAATCCGACTTCTTCAATTACCAACAAGGAAGGCAAAGCCTCTTTTACTATCACATCTGAGCAACCGGGAATTGCTTCTGTTGAAGCTAAAGTTAACAACCAGTCCTTAGACAAAAAAATATCAATATTGTTTAAATAATTTTATGAAAATCAGTAAGGTTGTTATACCGGCGGCTGGTTTTGGGACAAGATTTCTTCCTCAAACAAAAGCCATGCCTAAGGAAATGTTGCCGATTGTCGATAAGCCGGTTATTCAGTATGTGGTGGAAGAAGCGGTTAATTCGGGTATTGCTAATATTGTGATTGTTACCGGGCCAAATAAGCGGGCAATTGAAGACCATTTTGATATGCCGGACGAAGATCTGTCAAAAAATTTAATTGAGGGTAATAAAGCTCACTTATTGCAACAGGTAAAAGATATTGCGAAGATGGCTAACTATATTTATGTTCGTCAGAAAGGACCATATGGAAATGGGACTCCTGTTTTAGCCGCCGAACCAGTAATTGAAAATGAATCCTTTGCCGTTCTATGGGGTGATGAGTTTATTTATTCACATCCACCGCGATTAAAACAGATGATAAAAGTTCATGAAAAGTATGGAGGGATTGTTATTTCAGGTGTAAAAATAGAAAAAAAAGAAGACCTAAAAAGATATGGAATCGCCGATCTTGAGCTGGTTGAGGGCAATATTTACAAAATTAAACAAATCGTGGAAAAACCAGAACCACACAAGGCCCCGTCAAATATCGCTACGCACGGAGCCTATATTCTCCCTCCAGATATATTTAATGCTTTAAGATATTTAAAACCAGGAAAGGGTGGAGAGATATGGTTAGTCGATGCCATTAATGTTTTAAAGAATGAAGGCGTTCCTGTTTACGCAGTAGTTATTGAAAACGGTAAATATTTTGACACAGGTAACAAATTTGAATACATGAAAACTGTTGTCGAGTTTGCTATGGAGCATCCTGAAATTAAGGAAGAATTCAAAAAATTCCTCAAAAGTCTCAAACTGGATTAGTTTTTTCTTTAATTAATTTCTTTCAGCTATATAAACGGGCTAGGAAGCATTTTTTTCAAGTTTGTGCTCGAAAATAAACATTTAAAAGAGTTTATTTTATTCTACTAAGCTCTTTAATAAAAGTAGATATTTTTTTACTAAGAAAAAAATAAGAAAGGAGGTGATCCATCCGCTCCTTCCAGAACGGATACCTTGTTACGACTTAACCCCCATCGCCGAAAAAATCCTCTCCCGCTAAGCGGGATTCAAATTCCCCCGACTTTGTTGGCTTGACGGGCGGTGTGTGCAAGAGGCAAGAACGTATTCACCGTGGTATGACTGACCCACGATTACTACCAATTCCGGGTTCATGAGGTCGAGTTGCAGACCTCAATCCCTACTGAGAACAGATTTGTGGGATTTGCTCACCTTTACAGGCTGGCAAGACCCATTGTTGCTGTTCATTGTAACATGTGTGTAGCCCAAGACATAAGGGTCATGCTGACTTGACGTCTGCCCCTCCTTCCTTTCCCGATAAAATCGGGATCAGTCTCTCATGACAGATTTAACATGAGATAGGGGTTGCGCTCGTTGTCCCACTTAAGGGTACTCCTCACGGAACGAGCTGACGACAGCCATGCAACACCTGTACTAGCCTGCTTGCGCATTTTCTGTATTTCTACAAAATAGAACGCTAGTATGTCAATTCTTGGTGAGGTTCTTCGGTTTGTCTCGAATTAAACCACATGTTCCACTGGTTGTGTGCCTCCCCGCCAATTCCTTTGAGTTTCAACCTTGCGGCCGTACTCCCCAGGCGGTCTGCTTAACGGGTTACCTTCGCTACACGTTAATCCCGCAAAAGCGGGAAAATCATGCAGCCAGCAGACATTCGTTTAAGGCTAGGACTACGCAGGTCTCTAATCTGCTTCGCTCCCCTAGCTTTCGTGTCTCAGCGTCAGTTAACTCCCAGAAACTCGCCTTCGCTACTGGTATTCCCTAGGGTATCAACGCATTTCACTACTTCTCCCTAAGTTCTAGTTTCCCTAAAGTAAACTCAATCCCAACAGTTTTTCGTCCTTTCCTATGATTAGGTCATAGTATTTAAGACGAAACTTGTTGGGACGCCTACACGACCCTTTACGCCCAATAAAACCGGATAACGCTCGAAGCCCACGTATTACCGACGCTTCTGGCACGCAGTTAGCGGCTTCTTTCTAGTAAGGTACAGTCAGTCCCGATTAAATCGGGATTTCTTCCCTTACCACAGCGGTTTACGCTCGTTAGAGCTTCATCCCGCACGCGGCGTCGCGCGGTCAGGCTTTCGCCCATTGCCGACTATTCCTGATTGCTGCCTCCCGTAGGAGTGGAGCCCGTGTCTCAGTGCCCCTCTGGCTGGACATCCTCTCAGACCAGCTACCCGTCGTAGGCTTGGTGAGCCATTACCTCACCAACTACCTGATAGGATATAGGCTCATCCCTTGGCGAACAGTTATATTCTTTAGTCCCGCAAAGCGGGACACTATGGAGTATTACCCCCGCTTTCGCGGAGCTATCCTCTACCTAGGGGGAGATTCCTATACATTACTCAGCCGTCCGCCGCTGGGGGTACCGTATGGCACCCCCCGCTCGACTTGCATATCTCAGGCACGCCGCCAGCGTTTATCCTGAGCCAGGATCAAACTCTTAATAAAATTTGTCAGATACCATACGGTATCTGATCAGGTACTGAATAGTACCTGAATTCCTAACCCGATCATCTAGCTGAAAATAAAAAAAGAAATAAATTATCAAAGTACGGAAAAAATGAAGCAAATCAATTGTATCTTTAAAGATAAAAAAAGTCAACCACAATTTAATTTGTTTTAAAGCTAGTCAAGTTATTAATCATATTAGGTTTTTTGTCAAGTTCAATCAAACCGTTAATTGTAGCTTCCTTGAAACTTGAAGATATGATTATTTTCGTCTTGAGCTCTTCGCTAAAATAATTATCGATCCCAAGTATGCCGGTTAATCCTCCAGCTAAATAAATTCCTTCATTAAATACTTCTTCGACTGTTTCCGGGGGAGAAATTTCAATTAACTCCTTTATTGTTTCTCCAATCTGACTAAAACTGGTAAGAAGAGCTTCTTTGATCTCGTCAGTTTTTATTTTTACCGATTTCGGCAAACCGGTTTCCAGTGATTTTCCCCGGATAAGCTGAAGTTTGTCTTCGCCAGCAAAATTCAAAATCGTTGTTTTTAATTTCTCTCCGGCCGATTCGCCCAATATCACTCCATGTTTTAGATAAACATAGTTGGAGATAATTTTATCCATTGCTTCACCGGCATTTTTTAAAGTTTTAGAAGAAACGATTCCGCCGCTGCCGACGATACTAATTTCAATGATACCGCCTCCCATATCGACAATCATATGGGGCTTGTTGGTGTAAACATCGATTCCGCATCCGGCGGCGGTGGCCAGCGGCTTATCAATCATGGTAATTGAGTAGCAACCGGCTTTGTTTAAAGCTTCTTCAACCGCTTTTTGTTCAATTTCCGTCGCAATCAGCGGAAAAGCAGTCAAGGCTTTTATTGGTGGTTTGATCAAGTATCCTTGGTGAAAGTATGGAGCGATAGATTTTTTCATAAAAAAATGTAAAAGCGATACTTCAGCATCAAAATCGAAAATAATACCGTTGTTTATTGGTCGCATGATTTTGATAAATTCTGGTGTTTTACCAAGAATGATTTTTGCTTCCTGACCAAAAAAAATAGACTTTTTAGTTTTTGCGTTTATTCCCAAATAGGTTGGTTCTTTTAAAACTACTCCTTTATTTTTTATGGCGATCCTGGTATTTGAAGTACCAAGGTCAAAATATAATTGGATTGAAGATAAAAAAGGAATTTTAGGAAAAGCCTCCCAATTTATCTTTGATAAAAAGCCAAACATAAGAATATTATATAGTAAAATATACTAATGGATCTCTTGATAAATAGATTGCTTAAAATATTTTACATTGCTCTTTTCTTCTTTACACCCTTAATGATGTATCCTTTTACATCTGAATTATTTGAGTTTAATAAGATAATCTTTATTTATTTAATAACAATTTTAGTTGTTTTTTTATGGTTATTAAAAATAATTCTTAATAAAAAATTTGAAGTTAAGCGAAGCTTTCTCGATTATCCAATAATATTGTTTTATGTTTCTCAAGTTCTATCAACAATATTTTCAATTGATATTCATACGTCGCTTTTTGGATATTATGGTCGGTTTAATGGTGGTTTGGCGTCTATCAGCGCATATATATTACTGTTTTATGCCTTTATCTCTAATTTCAATAAGAAGGATGTTCTTAAATTTCTAAAAGTTTCTCTAATTTCATCGGTCATAGTGATTCTGTGGGGTTTACCCGGTAAATTTGGTTTTGATTTATCTTGTTTGTTGTTTGTGAAGGAGTTTAACAATTCCTGCTGGACCGATCAGTTCCATCCCGAACTGCGGATGTTTTCCACTCTTGGTCAACCTAATTGGTTAGGAGCATATTTAATCGTCAACTTTTTTATTGGTTTATTTTTCTATTTTAAGAATTTAGAAAGTAAAAATGCTAAATACGAAATACTAAATATTGTTTACCTATTGTTAAATTTTGCCGCTCTATTATTTACCAGATCTAGATCTTCATATTTTGCTTTTGGTGTCGGACTATTAATTTTTATCGTTATTGGATTAGTGAATTTCAAAGAATCTCTTAAAAAGATAGGATTAAAAAAAATAGGTACATTATTTGTGATCGTTATTGTCTTAATAGTAATATTTAAAACCGGTATTCCCAAAGTTGACAAGTTTTTGGAGTTTCCCGTTTCGTCCCGCTTAGCGGGTAACAAGGCAGCATTAAAACAAGAAAACAATCAAACGGAGAAATTAAACATAACGGAGTCTCTTGATATCAGAAAAATTGTTTGGAAAGGAGCGATAAATCTTGGTTTAAAGTACCCCATATTCGGAAGCGGAGTCGAAACCTTCGCCTACGCTTATTATTTTACCCGCCCGGCAGAACATAATTTAACCTCAGAATGGGACTATCTTTATAATAAAGCACATAATGAGTATTTAAATTACTTTGCCACGACGGGGTTTGTAGGACTTGGAGCATATTTGATAATGATTGGAACAGTATGTTTTGTCATGCTGAATTTACTTCAGCATCTCAAAAATAAAAGTCAGATCCTGAAACGAGTTCAGGATGACGAAAAAAACGAAATAATTAATAACCAATTACTAATAACTTGTTTATTTCTTGCCTATCTTACAATTTTAATCACTAATTTTTTCGGATTTTCGGTAACGACTATTAATATTTTTTTCTATCTTATACCGGCATTTGTTATAACACTATCGAATGAAGATAATAAATTTTTATCTTTCGATTTAAAAATCCATAAGAAGATATCAATATTTTTTGCTATTCTAGCAACGATTTATTTACTTCTAGCTACTTTCTTGTATTGGTTTGGCGACTTAAAATATGCCGAGTCAAATAAATATTCTCAGGCCGACGATTATAAAACCGCCTCTTCACTTCTTCTTCAAGCGCTGCAGTTCCGGCAAGAACATGTTTATCAGGACAAATTGTCATATAACATTGCCAACTTAGCTTATTATTATTCAAACAGTAAAGATATCAAGCAAACTGCCGAATTGATTAAATTATCAAAAGATTATAATGCTCGGGCGCTTCTTACTTCACCTAAAAACGTTCTTTATTGGAAAACAAAAGCCAAAGACAGTTATTTATACTATGGAGCTACTTTAAAACCTAACTATATTAAAGAAGGCATCGAAGCTTTAAAGCAGGTGGGGCAACTGTCGCCGACAGATCCGAGAAATTATTACAGTCTGGCAATATATTATTCAATTCTTTATGATGAGGCCAGCGATAAAAAAGAAAAAGAGAGCTATAAGAATTTGTCGATTCAGTCTTTGGATAAAATGATTGAATTAAAACCCGACTATACTGAAGGATTGGCTCTTCAGAAGCAACTTTTGGAAAAATATCAAAAGTGAAAAATAAGAGTCTATTCCACCCAAGGAGTTGTGTTTGGGCTGGATATTCCGTAATTACACAGATGATTGGTTCCACAACCTAAGTAGGTGACGCAGGCTAGATTATCATCATCAATTATTTGCAAATCATTTAAATTCTCCAAAGAAGCATATAATCGATAACTTTGTCGATCCAATTCCGGACAGTAAGAATACATGTAGTCTGAACTTGAACTAGGATCATCTGGTAGTTTTTGCATATAAACTTTTTCTCCAGCAGCGCAAGTATCTTCGCAAAATTTGCTTCCAAAAGTTAAGGAATCAGGATACTTGCTCTTATCCTCATAATACATTTCCAGAGCCTTTTGAATATTGCTCAAATCGGTTTTTCTTCTAGCATCCCGGCCCTTTTTAAGGGAAGTTAACAGGTTAGGCGTAATAAGAAATGCTATGACAGCAAGGATAGCGATTGATATAAGCAATTCAATTAATGTAAAACCGTTTGATTTTTTCATTTTTTTTGAATAAATATCTTTTTTAAGCTTAATTCAAAATTGGTAATAAAGTCAAGGACAAAATTACCTATGGTTCGAGCAGTTATTCCCCAATAAACAAAGACGTTCACGATAGGATAATTTTTTGCAGCGAGATGTTTTTTATAATAAAGAAACATAGCATGATGAAATTTTAAAATGTGTTTGAATCGGGATTTGTTTGTCGTCCCTCCATGATGGTGTTGAATGATTAACTTTGGATTATAGTATATTTGCCAACCGGCTTTTTTTGTACGATAACAAAAATCAATGTCCTCTCCGTATATAAAGAACTGTTCATCAAGCAATCCTATTTGTTTAAAGACATTTTTTCTTATGAGCATGAATGCGCCCATTAAACAGTCGACGGGCTGAATTTCATTTTCATTCAAATAACTAAGGTAATATTTTCCAAATAATCTGTTTTTAGGAAATAGATTGTTTAATCCGATGGTTTGCCAAAAAATATTAGAAATTGTGGGGAAGGCTCTTTTACAGGGAAGATCGAGTCTTCCATCAGGTTTCAAAATTTTGCAGCCCGTGATTCCGATTTTAGAATTATCATCCATAAACTTGACCAAATAATCAAGTTTTTGTTTTCCTATAAAAACTATATCTGAGTTCAAGTGAAGAATATATCTACCCTTAGCAATCTTTGTTCCGATATTATAACTTTTACTGTAACCCAAATTTTTTTTATTGACTTTTAACAAATAATTTGGGAATTCTTTTTTAATATCGATAACAGAACTATCAGTAGATGTATCATCTATAAGTATAATTTCATATTTTAAAGTGCTAATATAGTGTTTAAGTGAAATAATAGTTTTACGAAGCAATCCGAAGTTGTTATAATTACTGATTATTATTGAAAGATCGATATTTTTTTTTCTCACAAATCAATTTTATCATTAAATATGAATATTTTAAGTTTTTTTTCCAAATACAGCGCTGAAAGATCAAATGACGAATTAAACATTAAAACCCCCTTTTTTTACCAGCATCAAAAGGTATATAAATTCTGTCAACCTCAAATAACAAATAAAGAAGTTCTTGAAATTGGAAGTGGAAACGGTTTCGGCGCATATTATTTATCAAAGTTTTCAAAAAAATATACTGCGATAGATAAAGATGTTGAATCAATAAAGAAAAGTAGACTTAAGTATAAAAGACAAAAATTAAATTTCATTCCCATAGATTTTAATAATTATAAAAGTGATAATAAATTTGATGTAGTTATTTTATTGCAAGTTGTCGAACATATATCTGACTATACTTCTTTTTTAAAAAAAGCAATAAAATTACTTAAAAAAAAAGGTATATTGATCATATCTACACCAAATAAAATAACTCAAGCTTATAATGAGAACCCATTTCATTGCCAGGAGTTTTCAAAATGTGATCTTAAAGAAATTTTAAGAAAATTTGATTTAGATGTAGAATTTTTTGGTTTATTTGGTAATAAAGAAGTTATTAATTATGAATATATAAAAAGAGAACAAGTTGTTAATCTTTTTAAGATTGATTTTTTATTTTTAAGGAGACTTTTACCAAGAACTATAAGGCAATTTTTGTTTAGTCTTGCTTCCTTTTTGAGGTTTCGACTCTCTGTCTCAAAACAAAAAAAAATTAATATTAACAGTTATTTTATTGATACTAATAATATTGATACAGCGATTGATATAATTTGCATTTGTAAAAAACTCATTCATAACTTATAAATGAAAAAAGTAAATATAGTTGTTTTGATAGTTATTACAACTTCAATATTCCTTTTTTTTAACAAATTATTTTTTCCGCATCTTTCATTGATAGTTTCACCGGATTTTGGTGAAAATGATTTATTGCATGGATACTATCCCATAAAATTTCTGCTTTCACAAGTATTACATTCGAACCAATTTCCTATTTGGACAAATTTGACGGCGAGCGGATACCCGATTTTTGCAGACGGCCAGATAGGGTCTTTATCTCTAATAAATTTAATTCTATTTAAATTCTTACCCTTTGCCTTAGCTATTAATATTGGCTATATTTTAATTTTTTTCTTGGCCGGTCTCGGTACTTACTTATTTTGCCGGGAAATAAAAATAGGGATTTGGCCGAGCTTATTAGCCGGTGTCATCTTCAGTTTGTCCGGTTTTAATATCGGGCAAATTACCCATATTAGTTTACTTCAAGCATCAAGTTTTATGCCTCTTGAGTTTTATTTTGTCGAAAGAATTTTAAAAAAAGGCAAGTTGTTTGATATTTTAATGTTGTCAATAATCCTGTCGCAGCAAATATTCAGCGGTCATCAGCAAATGACCGTTTACTCTCTTATTTCTTTAACCGCATACGTTTTTGTTAGATATATATTCTTACGTCCTAATATAAAAACAAAAGATAATAAAATTAATCGTAATATTATATTTATTTTGGTTGGAGTTATGTTTGGAATACTAATGTCTTTGGCTCTTCTTATCCCCTCTTATGAACTTTTCAAACAATCGGGAGCGAGAAATAATATTGATATCTTAAGTCAATTTCCATATCCACTAAATAATTTGCTAACTTTTATTAATCCTTTTTATTTTGGTAATCCAGCCATAGGAAGTTATCCCGTATATAATTCAAACTGGGGAATATTTTGGGAGAATAACGGGTATGTTGGATTAATTCCAATAATCTGTTTACTACTTAGTTTATTTTTCATAAAAAAAACAGAGATTAAAATATGGTTATGTTTATTGGTTTTTTCAATATTGATGATATTGGGTCGTAACTCTCCATTATATTTACTTTACAACTTTCCCCCATTAAGTTTTTTCCGAGTGCCGTCTCGATTTTTAATTTTAACCGACTTTAGTATGGCAATTATTTCAGCCATTGTCATACAAAGTCTTCTTTTTAGATTAAAGAAAAAAACAATTATTCTATTTTTGTTTGGAACATTACTGGTTTCAATACAAGTTTTTAATATTTTCTACTATTTTTATGATTATCATGCCGTCGAGAATGCTGCAGATTTATTTTCTATGCCGGAGACAATAAAATATCTTAATTCACAGAAAGACAAAGGAAGATTGTTTACGATTGATGACGCGGAAGCATGGAATAAAATATTTCTTACGTCAGGGTGGAAGGATATTAAAGCTTATGATAAGTTCAAATCAGGTGTTTTTGGTCATTCAAACTTATATTACGACTATGCAAAATGGAGTTCTGTCCAATTTCCAACAAAAAGGATGAGTATAGTCAATCAGTTATACTCGATTAGTCTTGAAGATGAAACCAAAAATACATATCTTTTGGCTACCGGAAGCGCAAAGCTTATGGGTTCAAACAACATAACCTTTATTCTTGCGCCAAAGAGCATGAGTTTTATCAATATTCCCTTGGAAAAAAAGTTTAAAAATTACGACATCTATCGTAATCCGTATTCAGCTTCAAGATTTCGTATGGTTTACCAGGCAAAAGAAGTAACAACGATTCAGGATTTGATTAACTATGCTGATTCTCCTGAATTTAATCCAAAAGAAACGGTTATTCTGGAAGATTTAAACATTTCTGAGAGATTAAAAAGAATTTCCGGCAAAAAACCGTATGGGAAAATTGATGTTATTACCAATACAGATAGAGATCTTGTATTTAAAATCAAAACCGATCAGCCTGGATTTTTTATCATATCGGATACATATTATCCCGGTTGGAAAGCCTATATTGATGGAAAAGAGAGTAAAATATATCCTGCGAATATTTCCCAAAGAAGTGTTTTTGTTGACAAGGGAGATCACATTATAAAATTTATTTACGATCCTTTATCTATTAAGATAGGATTTGCAATTTCTACAATTTGTTATCTATTAATTATTGCGTTACTGGTTAATCAGTTTTTTAAGAGGTTGGTCTGAATATTTTTTTATTAGATTTTGAATTCTTTGTTTGTTTGCTTCGTCTTTATAACATTGGTTGAGCTGATCAAGTTGAAAAAGATATAATTTATCTTTGTTTTTTTCAAGCGCCTGAATAATTGATTTTTCAGCTTGAGCGCAGTCATTTGTTTTTGCATAATAAACCGATTGTAAAAAGAGACTGTCGAGATCTTCAGGGTTTAAGACAATGGCTTGTTTAATATGTGGAAATGCGAGTTTAGGTTGGTTCGTACTCAAATAGTAATATGCCGTGTTTTGATGACCGGTTGCGTAAATCCTTAAAATATCATTGGGAAAATAATTCAACCAATGATTACGATTTATAAGATAATAATTGGCAAGATTTTTATTTTCTGCAGTATTCCAAAAAATCTGGATAGTTTTTTCCACCTCAAGAGTATTGTTATAATCCCGTGGGACGAGTCTAAACAATAATCCTTGGACAATCCACTTATAAGGGAAGTTTGAGGGCAAAGAGTATTTATCGTTTGAATAAATAGTAAAGTTTTTGACATTGTTAGTAATAAAATCTCCCACACCATAAGAATTTTTTTTACTAAATATTAGTTTAGAATAATTTGATTTAAGCGACTTTTGATAATAATCAACTGTGATTTTACTTGCCTGAATAACAATTTTGTCTTTGTAGTTTTTTTTATTACTATAAAAAACGTACTGAGTATTAAAAAGCAACGTATCGCCGCTAAGAAGAACAATAGAATTTGGTTGGACAGTTTTCAACACATCCCTTCCCAGTTTTTCGGCTATCTGAGTTTTTTTCAGTAAAATAAGCCGACGATAATTTTTAATCATTAAACCAATCGGCATAATAAATAAAAGTAAAAGAGCAACTGTTATAAATAAGATAGGTTTTCTTACAAGATGTTTTATTAATTGAGTTAATTTTGAGAAAAACCACTGAAGGCCGAAATAATAAGGGATTGCCAGTAAAAAATAAAAAACAAGCATAAATCTTTCGACCGTGGCCAGGTCAAATTTATCACGCAGTGGGAAGTTAGCATAAAAAAAGAAGAATGGTCCAAATAAAAATAAAGCTAAAAACACGGCGGTTTTTTCTTTTTTATCAAGAAGTTTTGATCTAATAATAATGATAATCCCAACAATAATCATAAAATATCCGATAAGAGTAAAGTCGCTCAATATAAAAAAATGGATATTTGTAAGTTGAATAAATCGGTGTATTGGTGAGTTTGATATAAAAAAGCCCGGAACAAATGTTCCGTAAGCTTGTCTTGTAAGCAGACCAATAAAACCGGAAAAAGTGTTTGCTTTACCCCAGATTATTTCCGGATGTTGCGAGGCGGTTATCGGCAAATATATGAGCGGAATTAAGCCAATACCAAAGGACAGTAATAGAAAGAAAACCTTACTAATTGTTAATCTAAGTTTATGCAATTGATTCCAAATAAGCACGACTACACTGGGAATTATCAGTATGTATGTGTGATGATGAGAAATTCCTATAGTTAAGGAAAAAAATAAGAGGCATAACCAGATATTTTTTCCTGTTCTTCTAAACTTAAGACTATTAAATAGAATAAACAGTATGATAAAAGTATTTAAAGGAAAAACTTCGGGAACGATCGCATAAAGCCAGATAAGATAGTTGACAGATAGGATAAGTACTGTAATTAATGCAATAGTTTTATTAAGTTTTTTACCGAATAGAATATGGAGTATAGAGTATGTGAGTATTAAGGCGAAAATAGTTGAAAATGTGGAAATTAGTGTGACTTTTCCAGCAGGTGTTAGTATATTTGTTGGTAAATTTAAAAACAGTCGTCCAAAAATTGTATATAAGGGATACCCGGGAGGGTGAGAAAAACCTTTAGCAAGAACAGCCGAAACAAGATCTCCGGCATCTCCGCCATAAACAGTATTACTTAAAGTAGAAATATATAGAAATAAAGTTGAAATAAAGATGAGAAATAAATAGATCATAAAAGGAAATTATAATATATTTAATGGCAAATGCCACTTCGTCCTTCGGCAAGCTCAGGACTACGTTAGGCATAAAAAAAACCCCGCATAACGCGGGGTTTTTAAATTTACTTATTTATTGAAAACATTGAAAACAAAGTGATGATGTTCCGCTTGGACAAGCTGCCGCTGTTAATCCAGTAGAATTATATTTTGTATACTGGTCATTTCTAAATGCTTTCGATTGAGGCTGATAACAAACAACAATTTTTTCATTAGTTGGTTTACTAACGACAATTTGAGCTAATTTTGTTACCCCAGCTAAAATATAAAAATCAGATTTAAGCTCTCCGGCCCCAGCCAATTCTGAAATTGCGGCAGATCCAACCGCAGAAGTTAATGCCGCTGACCATCCATCAGCTTGTACAGTAATTGATGATGGAAGAGAATTTCTTTGAGCATAATAAGCTATGGATGCGTTATAAAATGATTCGGCTTGTCCTCGAATTGAAGTGTCAGAACCTTTTTTCAATTGTTCAAAAGGGTCAATGGCCGCAAGAAGTCCGGCGGCTAATGCACCAAGAAGAGCGATAACAATTAAAAGTTCAATAAGAGTAAAACCCTTCGACTCACGTTGTTCGCTCAGGGCAAGGCCTTTTGTGAATTTTTTCATAAATTTAAATTAGTAACTGCTATTATTAAATAATAAAGCATTTGTTTTCAGTTTGTCAAGGGCTATTTGAATGAACTGGTGAGATTGTAGATTGGCGATATGATAGACATAATTAGGAAACCGACTCCTAGGCCCAACACGATTAAAATCGCCGGTTCGATCAAAGTGGTCATCATCTTAACGGCCATTTCCGACTCCATTTCAAAATATTTAGAAATCCGGCCTAAAGTCTCATCAAGATGGCCGGTCTGTTCCCCGACTATAGTCATCTGGACCAGTATCGGTGGGAAAATCCCTTCATTGGTCATGGAGGCACCCAAACTAACACCTTTTTCCACTTGTTTATAGATATTAGAAAAAGCTTGCTGGTATACAACGTTATCAGTAGCTTCAACTATTATATTCAGCGCGTCAAGTATGGAGACACCAGAACCTATTAGAATAGAAAGAGTTCTGGTTGAATCAACCAAGGTTGAGATTCTTATAACATTATTAATAACAGGAATTTTAAGAACAGCTTTGTCAAAAAGAAGCTTGCCTTTTTTTGTTTTTAAAAAATAACTAATAGAAGAGGTAATCCCGAAGGCAGATACTATTATAATAGGCCAAAACCTGGCCGAGAACGAAGATACTACGATAAGAATTTTAGTAGTTATAGGCAGGTCAATATTAAAATCTTTATATAGATTTAAAAGGGTCGGAAGGACAAATGTAATCATAATAAAGATTACGGCTATCATGGCAACGATGACAATTATTGGATAAACCATTGCTCCTTTAATTTTAGAGCGGAAATCCCGGGTTTTTTCCAAATTATCAGATAGTTTCAAAAGAATATCTCCAAGTTTTCCTGAGGCTTCCCCGGATTTAACTAAAGAAATGTAAACTTTTGAAAATAAATTAGGGTATTTTTGCAAAGAGGCGGAAAATGAAGAACCGCTTCTTATATCTTTATCAATAGAGTCAATTATTTTAATAAGACTTGGTTTAGTCAATTGTTTTTTTAAAATCTCAAAACAATCAATCAAGGTCAAACCGGCGTTAAGCATAATAGCAAGCTGTCGTGTTAGATCAACCACGTCGTTGAAACCGACACGGTCAAAAAGCGAGTTCATCACAGAAAATGGAGAGTCCTCCAATGAAGTGATGGTTATAGGAAAGTAACCGTTTTTTCTTAAATATTCGACGACCTCTTGTTTGTTTACGGCTTCAATTCGGTTACGAAAGATTTTATTTCCTTTTAAGGCCCGATATTTAAAGATCATGGACTATTTTATGAATTTTTTAATTTCACCTGGCCTGATAGCGTAACCATAGGCGGTTTCTTTAGAGATCATACCTTTTTGATACAGGTTCAGCAAGCTTTTTTCAAAAATCATCATCCCCGAAGCCTCGCTAGTTTCCATAACATTGTCAATTAAGAAGCTTTTACCTTCTCTGATAATTGAAGCTACAGCCGAATTATTTATAAGAATCTCTGTAGCAGGAACACGGCCGGTGTTATCGATATTTGGTAAAAGTCTCTGCGAAACAATACTGATAAGAAGAGATGATAGCTGGTTTCGAATTTGGTCTTGTTGGTCAGCCGGGAATATATCAATGATTCTGTCAATTGATTCCGGGCTGGATTTGGTATGGAGTGTGGAAAACACTAAATGACCGGTTTCCGCAATAGTTAAAGTTGCTTGGGTTGTCTCAATATCCCTCATCTCTCCCACAAGAACAATATCAGGATCTTCACGAAGTACAGACCTTAAGGCAATGTTAAATGAATGAGTATCCTGATGAAGTTCTCTTTGGGAAATAATCGACCTGCCCATCGGATAAATAAACTCGATCGGATCTTCAATGGTTACAATATGTTTGGCGCTGGTTTGGTTTATTTCGTTAATCATCGACGCCAAAGTAGTAGATTTTCCTTCACCGGTTGGGCCGGTCAACAAAACTAATCCCTGATGATATTTTGTAAACTCGCTCAAAATCGGCGGCAGGCCAAGATCCGTCACTGTTTTTATAATTGACGGCACCAGACGAAATGAAGCCGCCATTACTCCCCTGACATGATAAAGATTGACGCGGAAGCGACAGCCGTTATAATCATAACCAAAATCAATTTCTTTATTGGCGAGCAAGTTTTCTTTTTGCTCTTCCGATAGCATTGATAAAAAAAGCCGTTTTGATTCTTGGTCGCTCAAAATCTCCAGGTTTTTTAAAGCGAAAAGTTCATTATTAATTCTAATGTTGGGAAAATATCCGGGAATTAAATGAATATCTGAAGCGTTTCGATCAATGGTTATTTGTAAAAGCTGGTTGATTTCCATAGTTTAAATTTCTGCCACTCTAATAATTTCCTCAAGAGTTGTTATTCCCTCAAGAACTTTTAAATATCCGTCCTGCTTCATAAAAATTAATCCTTCTTTTTTTGCTTGATTTTCAATTTCTTTGGCCGACACTTCTTGTAATATCATTTTATTGATTGTTGTGGTAATTTTCAAGAGCTCAAAAATAGCGATCCTGCCAGAGTATCCGGTGTTACCGCATTCAGAGCATCCCTTCCCTCTAGCTAATTTTATTGGTTGTCCTTCACGATAAGTTTTTGGCAATAATTCGGCTAAAACCATCTTGATATTCTCAACGATTTTTGGCTCAGGTTCATAGAATTCCTTGCAATTCAAGCAGATTTTTCTAGTGATTCTTTGAGCGATTGAAGCATTAAGAACAGAAGCGATTAGAAAAGGTTCACCGCCTAAATCGATAAGACGAGGAATGGCTGTCGCCGAATCATTAGTATGAAGAGTGGAAAAAACTAAATGGCCGGTAAGAGCGGCCTGAATTGCTAGTTGCGTTGTTTCTGTATCGCGTATTTCTCCGACAAGAATAATATTCGGATCCTGCCGTAAAAAAGCTCTTAGGCCGTTGGCGAATGTTAGTCCGGCTTGAGGATTTATTTGTACTTGATTGATTCCGAGAATTTGGTACTCGACCGGATCTTCGAGAGTGACTATGTTGACAGTAGGCTTATTTAATCTTGTTAGAATTGAATATAAAGTAGTGGTTTTTCCAGAGCCGGTAGGACCGGTAACTAAAATAATTCCATAGGGTTTGGCAATGGCTTCTTCAAGGTCCTTGACTTGAGTCCCCCGAAATCCGAGATCAGCTAAACTAGGCAGGCCGCCGGTTTTTTTTAAAAGTCTCATAACGATTTTTTCTCCGTTAACAGTCGGAAGTGAAGAGACGCGAAGATCAACTTCATCTCCTCCTAAAATAAACGTAAACCGTCCGTCTTGAGGAATTCTTTTCTCGTCGATTTTCATTCCCGAAAGAATTTTGATCCTGGAAATAAGAGATTCATGAATTGTTTTTGGCAATGTCAATTTTTCTTGCAGAACTCCGTCAATGCGGTATCTGACTCTCGTTTTAGTTTCTTGAGGTTCGACATGAATATCGGAAGAACGGCTTTTTAAAGCGAATTCAAGAATAGTATTGACGATTTTAGCAATAGGCGCTTCTCTAATGACCATAGCGTCGGCTGATTTTTGGATTTCTTTAGGAGTGACTTCATTGAGAGCGTCTCTGACTTCAGGAGATAATCCTTGAGTATAGGAAATACCAATAGCTTTAGTGATATCGTCTTTATATGATAGCGCCAAAACAACCTTTTTTCCGGTTTTTTTTTCTAAAAAGTCGGCCAAAACAACATCTAAAGGATTGTCGGTAGCAATATAAACAGTTTCTGTTTTGGGGTTATAGTTGTAAGCAATAATATTATATCTTAAAGAAACCGATTCGGGAATTAAATTTATAGCTTGCGGGTCGATGGCGGCTGTAGCTACATCAACATAAGGACAGCTAAGCAGTTTGGCCTTGGCGGCAAGAATAAATTCTTTTTTGACATCGGTGTATTGAAATAAATACATGTCAATGGGCATGTTTTTATTAATTGAATCGATCTCAAATTTTTCCGCCTGTGCGATGTCAAGCGCCTTATTTTTTACAAGTTCTTCAAGAAATGATTTAGGAGAAACACTCATAATTTCAATATAATAGGAATTTTGATAGAATGCAAGTATGAATGACAATTTAGAATTTAGAATTCAGAATTCAGAATTATCTGAAAATTATCCTATTATCCTGGTTTCTTTAGATATTAAAGCGCAGGAAAAGTTTATTGATAATTTTATTAAAGAGAACAAAATACTTCCCTATTTGATTTTTAGAGTTAAACCGGTTAAAGATGAAATCAGTATTGGACAAATTAGGGAAATTAAAAAAGATATCATTATTTACAATAAAAGCAAAAGATTATTTGTTCTTTACTCATTTGATATAGCTTCAAACGAAGCTCAAAACGCTCTCCTTAAAACTTTGGAAGAAAGTATAAATAATAACCAATTTATATTATCTGCCGCAAATATAAATCAAGTGCTGCCAACGATTCAATCAAGAAGCAGAATAGTTTTTTTAGATAAAAAAGAAAACAAGAAGATTAAACCAGAAATACTTCGATGTATCGAAACATCGAAACAATCCAAAGATTACTTATTTTTGGCGGATAAGGAAATTATTGGAATAAATAAGGTTGGAGCAATTGTGTTAATTGATCAGTTGTTAAATTACTTTAAGGAGAAATTGGTCGATGAAGCAAAATTCGCGCCAAAAATAATCAGACAATGTCTACGAATTAGAAGGTTAATTCAAGATAACAATCTTAATCCTCAACTGACTATAGATAATCTCTTGATTTTTATAAATAAAGTCTATAACATCAAAATATAACATGAAACATAAAACATATAAAAAGGGTTTCACTTTAATCGAACTTCTGATTGTTATTGCCATTATTGGTATTTTATCAGCCATAATATTTCCTAACTATATGGCGGCCCGCGAAAGAGCCCGTGACACTCAAAGGAAATCAGATCTTGCGCAAATACAAAAAGCTATAGAGCTTTATAAACAAGATAATAATTCTGCATTACCTCCCTCTATAACTTTTGGAAGTCCATGGGCAAACGGATCAACCATTTACATGAGTAAAGTTCCTCAAGATCCGCTTGGTGTTAACGATGATAGCTCTTATGTTTATACGCCGGACGGAACTGATCCTGCAAAATATACTTTATGCGCCTGTTTAGAAAATACAGCTGACACGGATTCTCATGTTGTCGATTGCGCTGATTGTTCCGGTGATTGCGGGACGAGGATAGCTACAACATGTTATGAACTAGTCTATCAATAGTTAAAATTTTTCCAATTATTATGAAAATTAAAAATTATTTTAAAAAAGGTTTCACTTTACTTGAAATGCTGGTTGTTATGGGTATTATTATGATTTTGATTGGAATGATGACTGCTTCTTACTCTACTGCTCAAAAAAAAGCAAGAGACAGTAGGAAAATGTCGGACTTGAAGGCGATTCAAAACGCCATGGAGCAGTACTATTCTATTTGCGGTTTCGTATATCCTACCGGGGCAAGTAGTGTATTGACAACATCAATTAATTGTCCTACTCCGGCAGTCTCGATAATGCCAACTGTTCCGGTTGATCCTCGTACGACCCCATATCAGCATAATCCGCGTACTGCAACCGAATATAGAATATGCACATTTAGTAATTTGGAAACAAAAGCAGAAAAAGCGTGCGTTTCGAACCTACAATAAAAAAATCATAATTATATGCTGCAGAATACGCGAAAAAGTTTTACCAGGTACAATACTGCGCCTGGTTTCACTTTAATCGAACTTATTATTGTTGTTTCGGTAATATTGGTGATTGTCGGAATTACTTTGGCTAACTACAATAACTTCAGCGAGCAGAAAAAATTAGATCAGGATGCCGCTGGTTTGGTTGATGTCTTGGAGATGGCAAAAAAAAGAACAATGGCGGGAGATGATAAATGTTCAAGCGGACCTTTCAACGGATATTATCTTAATGTCACCTCAAATTCTTATGAACTTAAGATCTGTTGTCATTCGACAAACTGTCTTTCTCAGAATCAAAGTATAAAAATATATAACTTACAAAGCACAAACAATTCGTCAGCAAGTCTTATTTACTTTGCTCCTTTAACCGGCCATTTATATAATAACGCAACGATAACTATAATAATAGAAAATAAAATAATTAATAAGTGTAAGCGTATTATAATTTCCGAA
>Ga0265292_1000644_pt1 | contig 43442 bp, 40 predicted proteins | sample Munlanlewell296A_FD_189080 | JGI IMG/M metagenome (GOLD analysis project Ga0265292, IMG submission 189080) | Leachate microbial communities from a municipal landfill in Southern Ontario, Canada - Leachate well 296A | ecosystem: Engineered > Solid waste > Landfill > Unclassified | place: Canada... | reverse complement strand
CAATATGTCGGTAAACCAAGCTGCCAAAATGCTAATTAAAGATGGTAAATATGATCAAGGCATTTTGAATCAAGTAGAGATGGCAATTCGGGCATATGATCCGTGCTTATCCTGTGCAACTCATAACCTTGACGGCCGTCTTCCGGTACGGATCGATATTGTGGATAGTGAAGGCATTCTGATAAATTCAATTCAAAATTGAGATGCAATTTTTTCTTTTTTGGATTGCAAAAATTAAAAAGGTGCATGCTTACTTTGCTGCACCTTTTTGTTTATCTACAATATAAAATATGGATTACTTAGATAAAGAAATACTTGTTTTGGGGTGCGGAAATATTCTTTTCGGTGATGATGGATTTGGTCCCGAAGTTGTTCAGTATTTACAAAAGAACTACGATATTCCATCTCACGTGTATGTTGGCGATGCCGGTTTAAGCGTAAGAAAAATATTATTTAATATTGTCCTAAGCGAAATAAAACCCAAAAAAATAATTATTGTAGATGCTGTAGATTTAGGAAAACCTGCCGGTTCAACTTTTCAACTTGATGTTGACGAAATGCCTGAAATCAAATGTGATGACTTCTCTATGCATCAGGTACCTACTTCAAACTTATTAAAAGAGTTAAAAAATTTTTGTGGAGTTGATGTGAAGATCATCGCTTCACAAGTTCAATATATTCCCGAGGAAGTTTCTCCCGGCTTATCAAGTGTGATGAGAGATTCAATTCCTGCCGCATGTGAAATGATACTCAAAGAAATAATTTAGAACATTACGAACTTCGATTGTATTTGGAATTGGAATGACAGTTGTTATAACCAATTCAACATTTGAGAAACTCATTAATTTATAAAACAAACTCTACTTGCCGCATTCCTTTTGCAATTAATTCATTTACCACCATCACTTGTCCAAATGAAATTCCGCCGTCATTCGTTGGAATTTTTGAATGTGAGTAAATATTAAAGTTGAGTTGCGCTAATTCATTTTCCATCAACTCAAGAAGAATTTCATTTTGGAAAACCCCACCGCTTAAAACAACATCATTAATGTTAGTTTCAGCCCGGGCTTGTTCAGTTTTATTTATTAAGAGATGTGCTAATGTTTTGTGAAATCTTGCGCTGATGATTGAGGAAGGAACATTTTTCTCTACATCTTCAACAACATTTCTGATTAAAGTTTTTAAGGAGATAGATTTTAGTTTGATCTCTTCCTCATTTATTAAATATGCCTCAACATCTATCGTGTTAATTTTCTGCATCAACTCAATTGCGGCTTGAGCTTCGTAACGAATTGTTTCGGGTCCACCGCAAATAACTGAAACAGCGTCGAATAATCTTCCGGCGCTGCTGGTTAAAGGTGAGTTGATTTTTTTTGCGAGCATTTGAAGGACTATGTCCGTATTTCTTTTTTCCAAAAAATCCATTGGCGGAAGTTTTCCATCAAAAGCATGATACAAATAACTTACTGCAATCCGCCACGGTTCTTTGATTGCTGCATCACCGCCGGGAAGTGGAATAGTTTCAAGATGGGCAAAACGTTTTACTTTTGTGTAATTACCGATCAAAACTTCACCGCCCCAAATTGTATTGTCAATTCCAAAGCCGGTTCCATCAAGAATAATTCCGATAACATCTTTCTTAAAATCATGTTCACCCATACACGATGCCATGTGTGCATGATGATGCTGAACACCAAATGATGGAAGCCCGCTTTCTTCTTTTGCCCAACGTGTTGATAAATAATCGGGATGCAAATCATAACCAACATACTCAGCTTTGCAGTCAATAATTTTTTGCTGGTAGTTAATTGTTTCTTTGAAAAATTGATGAGCAGAAAAATTTGTTAAATCACCAATGTACTGACTCAAAAATGCTTTGTCGTTTTTTAATAAGCAGATTGTGTTTTTCAGCTCAGCACCTACACCAAGAACGGCAATGCCGGATTTCTTAATAAAAAATGGTTTTGGTACAAAACCTCTGCTGCGCCGTATCATTCTTTGTTTATTGTTAATGAACATTCCAACGGAATCATCTGCGCGTATCAGAATATTACGGTTGTGGAAAAGAAAAGAGTCTGCCACTTCCGATAAATTATTCTTTGCGCTATCGTTTGTTATCTCAATCGGTTCTTCCGAAAAGTTTGCACTCGTCATTACAAGAACAGAAGGATGATTGATTGAAATTTTCTCAAACTCTTTCAATAGAATATGATGAAGCGGAGTATAAGCAATCACCACTCCTAATCTTTTATTATTTGGAGCAACAGATTCACTTATTATGCAATTCTTCTTCTTTAATAATAGAATTGGTCGCGCAAAACTTGATAACAAAATCTTCTCATCATCGCTCAACCAGACTAGATCGTCTAGTGAATTAATATTAGGTACCATCACGGCAAATGGTTTTTCCTCGCGCCGTTTTCGCTCGCGTAATTTTTTTATAGCTTCATCGTTGTATGCATCAACTGCAAGGTGAAATCCGCCAAGACCTTTTACTGCAACAATTTTCCCATTTGCCAAATCCCTTGCTGCTTTTGTAATCGCTTTATCTTTTTCGAGTATTACATCATCTCCGGCTTGTTCAAGCCAAATATTTGGTCCGCACTTTGGACATGCATTCGGCTGAGCATGAAATCGGCGGTCATGCGGATCATGATATTCTTTTGAACACTCCTCACACATTTCAAACTTGTTCATTGTTGTATACTTGCGGTCGTAAGGAATATTTTCGATAATCGTTAACCGCGGTCCGCAATTTGTACAATTGATAAATGGGTAAAGATAACGTCGGTTTCTTGGATCGAATAATTCGCTTAAGCAATCATCACAGATACAAACGTCAGGTGAAATTAGTGTTTGATTACCAATCTCCTCTGTTGATGCGATGATTTCAAATTGATTTGAACGCTGAACCGGTACAAAAAATGTTTCTAAGTTAGTTATCTCTGATAGAGGAGGAGCTTTCTCACGGAGTTCAGTCACAAATCTATTTATATCTTTTGAATTGCCTTCAACCTCAATCTCAACACCGGCTTGTGAATTTCTTACGAAGCCGCTTAAATTATTTTCGGTTGCTAATCTCAAAACAAACGGTCTAAATCCAACACCTTGAACGATGCCGTTTACATTGATTTGCAATCGTTTAATATCATCTGAGTTCAAGAATCAATCCGCAAAATAATTATTTTCTCTTGGAAGAAGTTTTTATCCACTCATACCATTCTTTCATTCCTTCACCGGTTTTAACTGATAACTCGATGAATTCAAGATGATGATTTACCTGATGCGCATATTGTTTTGTTTTCTCAATATCAAAATCAACATACGGAAGAAGATCTGTTTTGTTGATGATGCAAAGATGGGATGAAGCAAACATATTAGGATACTTAATTGGTTTGTCTTCACCTTCGGTAACGCTTATTATGACGACACGTTTAGTTTCTCCAAGATCAAAAAGTGCCGGGCAGACAAGGTTGCCTACATTTTCAATCATCACTACAGAATTATTTTCTGCATCAAGTTTATTGATCGCTTTGTTGATCATATCCGCATCAAGATGGCAGCCGTTACCCGTATTGATCTGAATTACCGGTGCGCCGACAGCTTCAATACGATTGGCATCATTCATCGTTTGTTGATCACCTTCTATAACAAAGAATTTCATTTCATTTTTTAATTCTCTAATAGATCTCTCAAGCAAACTTGTTTTTCCAGAACCCGGGGAGCTAACAAGATTTACCGAAAAAATATTTTTTGCTTGAAAGTAACCACGATTGCGTTCCGCAAGTAAATTATTTTTTTGGAGAATGTCTGTCTGCAACTCTATAGTTTTTTTATGAGTATGATTATAATGATCGTGCTCATGCTCATGATCTTGCTCGTGTTTATGTAAATGTGTGTGTCCGTCATGTTCATGTTCATGAATGTGCTCTGAATGTTTATTGTTTTCCTCTCCCGGTTTTCTAATTATCACTTCATCATTTGGTTGGCCGCAGCCGCATGTATCACACATCGTTCCTCCTGATTAATCAATATTGATTGATTTTATTCTAAGTTCCTTGCCTTGAAGAATATTTATTGTAAGCGATTCGCAATTTGGACAAGGATCATAAAATGTTGTTAGTGCAAATGTTGAATTACATTCAAGACATTCTGCTTTTGCCGGAATCGAGATAATTTTTCGTTGAGCATTTTCGAGGAGTGTATTCTTTACCGCAAGCTCAAGTGAAAATTCTAAAGCTGATATCTCAACGCCGGAGATTGAGCCGATTTCGATTTCTATCTCGTTAATTCGTTTGGCGTTTGCGCGCAACGCTTCTACATTTGCAATATCTATAATACTCAAGGCAATTGACATTTCGTGCATAAGTTAAGCAAAATATTTTTGTTTAAAATTTGTTTAGTCAATAATGATTTATGAAATAAGATTAATGCCTCTACAAAATAAGAATTTCTCGGTTTCAATTGATTATTTAAAATCGTACTTATGAAAAACATATTGCCACTTTATTCTAAATAGTATAATTTGCACAAGAATTCAAGATTTCTCATTCTCAAATTTTGTCCGGCAGTGGGTGTGAAATATGAATAGTGAACTTGGAATACTTCTGGTTACAGCTGCGTCAATCGGATTCATCCATACAATTATTGGTCCGGATCATTATATACCATTCATCATGCTTGCAAAAGCAAGTAAATGGTCAAGATCAAAAACAATCTTCATAACTGTCATCTCGGGAATGGGACATGTATTAAGTTCAGTAGTTATCGGCTTGATCGGAATCGCTTTTGGTATCGCTTTAAGCAAGTTGGAAATATTTGAATCTTTTCGTGGTAATATTGCCGGATATATGTTGATTGCTTTCGGTTTGATCTACACTCTTTATGGAATACGAAAAGCGATTCGCAATAAACCTCACACACATTCACACATTCATTATGATGGAAATCTACATACTCATGATCATTCACACAACACTCATGAACATTTCCATCCTCATGAAGAGAGAGATACCAGCAAGATAAAATTTTGGACAATCTTCGCGATATTTGCTTTCGGTCCATGCGAACCGCTAATACCAATTATAATGTATCCGGCGGCTAAATCCAGCATCTTGGGAATGATATTAGTTACAGCAGTTTTTGGAATTGTAACTATTGGAACGATGCTGACTATTGTTATTCTCTCATTAAAAGGTATAGATATGTTACCGTTCGGAAAGTTAGAAAAGTATATGGACGCAATTGCCGGAGTTGTAATTCTAATAAGCGGCATATCTATACAAATATTTAGTTTATAAATTTCTTAGTCCATTAATTTGTTTAAAAATGTTACTTCTATCCATAGCTATTGGGAAATTGAGCAATGTCTTTATACTATAAAAAATTGGCAGTTCTTTTAGATAAAATTCCAAATGGATTTCCACCAACAGAAAGTGGAGTAGAATTAAAAATCCTTGCAAAACTTTTCATGCCGGAAGAAGCAGAATTGGCAAGTCATTTAACCAGTGAACCGGAATCTTCAAAATCAATAGCTCATCGCCTTGAACAAAATGAAAAGGAAATTCTTTCAGCATTAATAGGAATGATTAAGAGAGGATTGATTGGAATGAATCGTGAAAAAGGAGGAATGTCGTTTTATCTTATTCCATTTGTTGTAGGATTTTATGAGTTGCAGAATGCTAAAATTGATAAAGAATTTGCAGAATTATTCGAGCAATATTATAAAGAAGCTTTCCACAAAATGACAATGATTAAACCCTCTGTTCATAGAATCATACCCGTTGAAAAAACAATTCCTGTCGGAATAGATGTAATGTCATATCAAAAGGCATCAACTTATATAGAAAGTGCAAAATCATGGGGTGTTCTCAATTGTATTTGCCGTGTTCAGCAAAACTTAATCGGCAAAGGATGCAATCACTCTATTGAAAACTGTTTGGTGATCTCACCAAGAGAGGGTGCGTATGATAAGACAGATTCAATCCGCACAATAACCAAACAAGAAGCTTTGGATATTCTTGCCAAATCTAATGAAGAGGGACTTGTACACTCTACAAGCAATGTTCAATTGGATGTGACTTATATTTGTAACTGCTGTACATGCTCATGCGGAATTCTAAGGAGTATTGTTGAATACGGTAATATGAATTCTGTTGCCGGTTCAGATTTCTTTGCTGTTGTGGATGAGGATTTATGCAGCGGATGCGCCATATGTATTGACCGATGTCAATTCAAAGCATTAAATATGATTGATGATATAATCAGTGTTAACAAATTTTTATGTTTGGGTTGTGGACTATGTGTAACTACCTGTACTGAAGGAGCAATAACTCTGAAGCAAAAAGAATCGGAAATTATTGAGCCACCGCCTTTTTCAGAATCTGACTGGAAAACTATCCGATCGGATGCCAGGAAATTCCAAAACTGATCAGATGATTTTTCTTATCCAAAGTTCTTCTATAAAAAAAATATTTATTTGGAATGATATTCTGTATAGACGGTTTATCAATGTGTGATTACCTTTACTACTGACATTTCTTATGAGTTACTACAATTCTAACATAACTTTTAAAAAAATCTTTCTTTCTTCATTAATAATATTTATTTTCTTAATGTTAGAGGGAAGAATTCTACATAAAAAAAACATATGAGGAAATAATGAAGTACCCTTCTTTGAACAATTATATTGACGGTAAATCCATTGATGGCGGAGAAAAAAGAATTGACGTTATTTCACCAATTGATGGGTCTATAATTTCGACTGTTCCGATCTCCGGAATTGATGCTGTAAATCGGGCTGTAACTGCTGCTCAAAAAGTATTTCCTACTTGGGCTGCAACGCCAATAAAAGAACGTTCACAAATTTTTTACAAGTACAAAACTCTTCTCGAAAAAAATATGAATGAACTTGCTGAATTGGTTCAAGAAGAAAACGGTAAGACAATCTTAGAAAGTATTGCTGAAATAGAGAAGAGTATAGAAGTTACTGAGTTTGCTTGTTCACTTGAGCAACTCGCAGCCGGTGAAGTAATGGAAGTGAGCAGAGGAGTTGAGTGCAGGGTTGAACGTTTTCCTGTTGGAGTTGTTGCTTGTATTACGCCATTCAATTTTCCTAATATGGTTCCAAATTGGACAATTCCGAATGCACTTGTTTTAGGTAATTGTATGATTCTTAAACCATCCGAGCTTGTTCCGATGAGTGCAAACAGAATTGCGGATCTCTTAAAAGAAGCCGGTTTACCTGATGGTGTTTTCAATGTTGTCCATGGAGCAAAAGATGTTGTTGAAGCAATATGTGATCATCCCGGTATTCAAGCTGTTTCATTTGTTGGATCTACAAAAGTTGCTAAGATCGTTTATACTCGTTCTACATCAAATCTAAAAAGAGCTTTAACACTCGGCGGTGCCAAAAATCATTTATTAGTTTTGCCAGATGCGAATGTTGCTATGACAGCATCAAATGTTGCGGCATCAATGTCAGGATGTGCAGGGCAGCGATGTATGGCTGCATCTGCTATGATTGCAGTCGGATCTGTTGATAATATTATTAATCAACTTGTAGAAGAAGCAAAGAAGATTATTCCCGGGAAAAATCTTGGCGCGGTTATCTCTCAACAAGCAAAAGAAAGAATAGAAAATTATATTACTGAAGCTGAGAAAGAAGGTGCAAAAATCTTATTGGATGGAAGGAATTGTAAAGTGCCCGGTAAAGAAAACGGTTTTTATGTTGGACCTACCGTAATTGATCACGTTAAACCGGAAATGCGAATTGCTAAAGAAGAAGTTTTTGGTCCGGTTCTCGCAATCATAAGAACGGATAACGTTGATACAGCTCTCTCAATTCAACAAAGTTCATTGTATGGGAATGCAGCATCTGTTTTTACACAAAGCGGCGGAATGGCAAAATATATCAGTGAACGGGCTAGCGCCGGAATGATCGGTGTTAATATTGGCGTTCCTGTCCCAAGAGAACCTTTTTCTTTTGGCGGATGGAACGAATCGAAATTCGGGACTTGTGATATAACCGGCAAAAGCTCAATAGAATTTTGGACGAAGCTGAAAAAGATAACTGTGAAATGGAATCCGGAATCACAAATTAATTGGATGAGCTAAAGGTAGTAATCAGTAGGTAGTAAGAAGTATGTAGTAAGTAGAAAGAAGGAAGAAGTAATGGAAGTAGTGAATATCAGAAAAGATAGAGAGTACCGGGGCTTCAAAGATTTGAAAGTATATCAATTATCTTTTCAACTTTCTTTAGAATTATTTGAACTGACTAAGAATTTTCCTAAAGAGGAAAAATATTCTTTGGTTGACCAAGTTCGACGTTCATCTAGATCTGTATGTACAAACATTGCTGAAGCTTGGTATAAAAGAAGATATCCGAAATTTTTCATAAGCAAGCTTGTTGACTCTGCAGGTGAGGCTGGAGAAACTGTAGTGTGGATTGATTTTGCTTTTGAACATCATTACTTAAACGAGGAACAAAAAAATAAACTATCGGAAAGATATACTGAAGTCGGTAAAATGTTAAACAGTATGATTCGGCAACCGGAAAAATTTTGTTATTGAATTTTACATACTACATTCTACTTACTTCTTACTTTTTCAATTAGAAAAAAGGTGTAATTATGAGCAAAACTGTCCGCGGTGGTTTGATCCAGGCAACTCTTTCAATGTCAGCTGAACAACCGATTGAAGAGGTTAAACAATCAATGATCGAAAAACATTTATTAATGATCGAACAAGCTGCAAAGAAGGGAGTACAAATCCTTTGCATGCAGGAGCTTTTTTACGGTCCATATTTTTGCGCAGAACAAAAAACAAAATGGTATTCGCTTGTTGAAAATATTCCTGATGGACCAACAATTAAACTGATGCAAGAAGTAGCAAAGAAATATTCAATGGTAATTGTTGTTCCTATTTATGAAGAAGAAATTAAAGGTGTCTATTATAACACCGCTGCGGTTATTGATGCGGACGGGAAATATCTTGGTAAATACCGGAAGCATCATATTCCTCATTGCGATCCCGGATTTTGGGAGAAATTTTATTTCAAACCCGGTAATCTTGGATTCCCCGTTTTCAAAACTGCATTTGCAGATATTGGTGTTTACATCTGTTACGATCGCCACTTTCCCGAAGGAGCGCGTATTCTGGGATTGAACGGGGCAGAGATTGTTTTTAATCCTTCTGCTACTGTTGCAGGACTTTCGGAATATTTATGGGAATTGGAACAGCCTGCTCATGCAGTTGCAAATGGATATTTCGTTGGTGCAATTAATCGTGTTGGAACAGAAGCACCATGGAACATCGGAGAATTTTACGGTAAAAGTTATTTCTGCAATCCGCGTGGTAAAATAATTGCTCAAGCCAGTAGAGATAAAGATGAATTAGTTGTAGCTGATCTTAATCTGGATGAAATTCTTGAAGTCAGAAATGTTTGGCAATTCTACAGAGATCGGAGACCTGAATCATACGGAGCTATCACTGATCTTCAGAAATGAAAAATTAGAAATCAGAAGTCAGAAATAGGAAGTAAGAATAAACTATAAGGAGGGAATGGTGGATTCGAAATCAAAGAGTTTTAAGGATTTAATTGTATGGCAAAAAGCTCATCAATTTGTTTTAAGTATTTATAGGATTACAAAATTATTTCCGAAAGAAGAATTATATGGATTGAGTAATCAGTTTCGGAGAGCCGCTGTTTCAATCGCAGCTAACATTGCTGAAGGATTTAGGATATGCCGATACTTCACCTTTATTATTATCGCTCGAAGAAGTGAGTAAAATTCTAAATTCTTATATGGAAAAAATTAGAATTTCAATATGAGTTATTTGATTACTTATTTTTAAATAATTCTGATTTCTTATTTCTGAATTCTTATTTCTAAAAAAAGAGGTATAAAATTGACACCCGAAGAAGTAGTTGCAATAACCGCTAAACATACTTACGGAACATGGCGATTTCAGAAAAACTGGACTCCACTTCATGTTGTAGATGCCGAAGGTTGTTATTTCACCGATTCAACAGGTAAGAAATATCTCGATCTTTCATCGCAACTTATGTGTGTTACATTAGGGCATAAGAATCAAGCTGTAATCAAATCAATAGAAATGCAAGCAAATAAGCTTGCTTATGCAGCACCGGGGTTTGCTACAGAGGTACGCGCTGAGTTGAGTAAATTATTATTAGAAGTCTTACCAAAGGGATTAGAGAAATTCTATTTCTCAACTTCTGGAACAGAAGCAAACGAAGCCGCAATAAAAATTGCAAGGATGTACACAGGTAAGTATAAAATTATTTCGCGGTACAATTCATATCATGGATCAACTGCGGCATCGATTGCAGCGACAGGAGATCCAAGACGGTGGGCAGTTGAACCTTCAGGGAAAATTGATGGAGTAATTTTTGCACCCGAATGTAATTGTTATCGTTGTCCGCTTAATCATTCGTATCCCGATTGCGAAATTGCATGCGTAAATTACATCGAACATATGATTAAGAATGAAAGTAACGTAGCCGCAATTATTCTTGAACCTGTTGTCGGAACAAACGGAATTTTAATCCCGCCAAAAGAATATTTACCAAGATTACGAAAAATTTGTGATGACAATAATGTTCTACTTATAGCTGATGAAGTAATGAGCGGATGGGGAAGAACCGGAAAATGGTTTGCTGTCGATCATTGGAATGTGCAACCGGACATTCTTACTACTGCTAAAGGAATTACTTCTGCTTACGTTCCGCTCGGACTAACTGCAACCACTATGAAAATTGCAGACTATTTTAACGATCATTATTTTGCACACGGGCACACATACGAGGCTCATCCATTAACTTTAGCTCCGGCAATTGCAGCGATTAATGAATTGAGAAATAAAAAATTAATTGAGCGTGCTGTGGAAATGGGTGATCATCTAAATAAAAAATTGAACGCTCTGAAACCGAAACATCTTTCAGTCGGCGATGTTCGTGGGATCGGACTTTTCTATGCTGTCGAGTTAGTCAAAAATCGAATTACCAAAGAACCATTCAACTCCAAAGAAGATAAAGTAAGCGGAAAACCATTGCTTGTTGATAAGATTTCCGCAGAGATGATGAAACGCGGAGTTTATGTTCAAGCGTGGGTAAGTCATTTTGTTATTGCACCGCCGTTGATCATCACAAAAGAAGAAATTGATTTTGCCGTTGAGAAATTTGATGAGTGTCTTTCAATAGCTGATGATGCATTAAATACTTAGTCGTTCATTTTCACAGTTCAGACTGGAATAAATCTATGAAGAATATCGCTCCAAAACTTCAGAGTGAGCAGTACGAGAAAAATTTTTCAGATCTTCATCCGCCGTTTACACAAAACTCTGCTGTAGCAGAAGCAAACCGTTGTCTCTATTGTTATGATTCTCCGTGTATGAAGGCCTGTCCAACTCATATTGATATATCAACTTTTATAAAAAAGATTTCAACCGGAAATCTTCTTGGCTCAGCAAAAACGATTTATGAATCTAATTGGGTTCCTCTTACTTGTGCAAAAGCATGTCCTGTTTCTGTCCTATGTGAAGGAGCTTGTGTTTATAATGCTAAAGGAGAAAAACCGATTGAGATAGGACGGCTTCAGCGTTACGTAATCGATAATTATTTTGAAAAAGGTATGCCCGCACTTTTTCATAGATCACCTAAGAATGGAAAATCAGTCGGCGTGGTTGGTTCTGGTCCGGCTGGATTAGCTTGTAGTGCTGAACTTGCACTCATGGGTTATGAAGTAACTATTTATGAAGCTAACAAAATTCCCGGTGGATTAAATACTTGGGGCATAGCACCATATAAAATGAGAAGAGAAGATAGTTTGAAAGAAGTTGAATTGGTAAAAAGTTTCGGTGTTGATCTTAAAACGGAAGTCATGATTGGTAAAACTGTAAAAGTTGACGATCTCTTAAAAAAACATGATGCGATTTTCCTCGGAGTTGGTTTGGGTGAAAGCCCTCAGCTCTCAATACCCGGCGAAGAATTATCCGGAGTTGTAGGTGCACTTGATTTCATTGAAAAAGTAAAAACAGAAAATTGGAAAGATGTTCATGTTGGAAAAAGAGTTGCTGTAATTGGTGCGGGTAATACATCAATAGATGCGGCAACCGAAGCTAAACGTCTCGGAGCTGAGCAGGTATTTATCATCTATAGAAGAAGCGATGTTGAAATGTCTGCATATGATTTTGAATATGAACTTGCTAAGAAGGACGGAATTGTTTTTCATTTTCTTACTTCTCCCAAACAAATTATCGGTAAAGGTTTTGTTGAAGGGATTGAGTGCTTAAAAATGAAACTCGGTGAACCGGATAACAGAGGCAAAAGAAAACCGGTTTCAATTCCCGGATCGGAATTCACAATTCCGGTTGATATGATAATTAAAGCTATCGGACAAGAAACTAAATCCAGTTTCTTAAGTTCAATTCCAAAAGTGACACTTGATGATGAAGGCTGTGTAATTGTTGATCAGACTACGTATCAAACGACTAATCCAAAAATCTTTGCCGGCGGTGATTGTATTAACGGCGGTAAAGAAGTTGTTAACGCTGCATACGATGGCAAGCGAGCTGCTCATGGTATTGATAAATTTTTATCAATTCCGAAAGGAGGAAAATAATTTATGGTTGATCTTTCAATAAATTGCGGCGGGATAAAATCTCCAAATCCGTTTTGGCTTGCATCTGCACCTCCTTCTAATTCCGCTTATCAAAATTGTAAAGCATTCGAACAGGGCTGGGGCGGTACTGTTTGGAAAACAATCGGTGAACCAGTTATGAATGTATTCAACCGTTACGGTGGATTAGATTATAACGGACAAAAGATTTTTGGATTGAACAATATAGAATTAATCAGTGACAGGCCGATTGAAGTTAATCTCAAGGAAATTGCGGAGACAAAAAAACTTTGGCCGGATCGTGCTGTTGTTGTTTCTTTAATGGTCGAATCGAAAAGAGAAACCTGGCATGAGATAGTTAAACGCACAATTGACACCGGCTGTGACGGAATAGAATTAAATTACGGTTGTCCTCACGGAATGAATGAACGCGGTATGGGTGCCGCTGTGGGTCAAGTCCCAGAATATTGTAAGATGATAACTGAATGGGTAACAGAAGTTTCTACTATACCTGTTCTTGTTAAACTAACTCCTAATGTGAGCAACATTCAGTTGCCTGCACGAGCAGCTAAAGCAGCAGGTGCTCATGGAATTTCTCTTATCAATACTATTAATAGTATTATCGGAATCAATCTTGATACATTTGAATTGAAACCGAATGTTGGTGGCTTGGGCGGGCATGGTGGTTATGCAGGACCCGCTGTAAAACCAATAGCACTTCATTTGCTCTCACAAGTGGCAATAGATCCTGAGGTTAATTTGCCAATATCAGGAATCGGTGGAATTAGCAATTGGCGTGATGCACTTGAATTTATTTTACTCGGTGCATCGAGTGTTCAAGTTTGTACTGCTGTAATGCATTACGGATTTAGAATTGTAGAAGACATGATTGAAGGAATGTCGAACTGGATGGAATCAAAAAATATTTCTTCTCTCGATCAAATCAGAGGTAAATCTCTTCCGCGAGTGAATGATTTTGGGAATTTTGATCTGCTGAATAAAACAATTGCAAGGATAGACCAGCAAAAATGTATTCACTGTAATTTATGTTACATTGCTTGCGAGGATGCGGCTCATCAGTGTATTGATCTAACTCCGGTTAACGGACATAACAAAACCGAAGTACGGGAAAAAGATTGTGTCGGCTGTGCATTGTGTTCATTAGTTTGTCCGGTTGAAAATTGTATCTCTATGGTTAGAATAGATGACGGCTCAGCATCAAAAACTTGGAATCAGTTAACAGAGGAATTTAGGAAAAGCGGAAAGCAAATGACGTGGGAAAATCTTGCTGAGTTTCAGCATAAACATGGAATTGATATACATTAACAGCTAATCATTGTTTAAATCATGGTTTATAAAAAAATATCAAAAACACAATTAACTTTATATAAACGTATTGAGGGAATAATTTTTTCACTACGTAGAGAAAAAGTAATTCTTGATAGCGATCTCGCAGCAATCTATGGAGTGACTACAGCCCGGCTTAATCAACAAGTAAAAAGAAATGTTGATAGATTTCCATCTGATTTTATTTTTCAACTTACCAAAAAAGAGTTCAATAGTTTGATGTTGCAAATTGCAACATCAAACCCCTCAAGAGGAGGACGAAGAAAACTTCCGATGGCATTTACTGAACATGGTGCGATAATGGCGGCAAATGTTTTAAATAGTTATAAAGCTGTGCAAATGAGTGTGCTTGTAGTTCGTGCTTTTGTACAGATCCGAAAAAATATTGTGGTCCATCATGAATTAACCAAAAAATTAGATGAACTTGAGCAGAAAGTTATTAATCACGATAGTAATATTCAGGAGATAGTGGAAGCCATACGTCAATTAATGGCTCCACCTGAAAAATCAAAGCAACGTTATGGTTTTACTATTGAAGAACCAAAAGTGAAATATTCTACAAAGGGGAAAAAAAATAATTAAGGAATACTAATTTATTTTTGAATTGAGGTATAATATGTCTCTACTAATTAAAAACGGTCGCATCATTACATCAGAGCAGGATTACATTGCTGATATTTATATCGAGAAAGATAAGATCCAAACAATCGGTTTATCACTCAACATTCAAGCGGATAAAATCATTGATGCAAAAGGAAAGTATGTAATTCCTGGTGGGATTGATGTTCATACACATCTAGATATGCCTTTCGGAGGAACTACATCTGTCGATAATTTTGAAACGGGAACGCGAGCTGCTGCATTTGGCGGAACAACATCTATCATTGATTTCGCTATTCAAGCAAAGGGAACAAAAATGCGGGCTGCTCTCGATACATGGTGGAAGAAAGCAGAAGGGAAAGCGACAATAGATTACGGATTTCACATGATTGTTACTGATTTGCCTGATGCTGATCTTGGCGATATGGGAGATATGGTGAAGGAAGGCGTAACAAGTTTTAAATTATTCATGGCTTATCCAAATGTTCTTTTGGTGGATGATGCAACAATTTTTCGTGCCATGAGACATACTGCCGATACAGGTGCTTTAGTTTGTATGCATGCAGAGAACGGAGGAGTGATTGATCTTATTGTTCAGAAAGCTTTGGCTGAAGGGAAGACTGCACCAATCTACCACGCATTAACACGTCCAACAACTGCAGAAGGGGAAGCTGTAAATAGATCAATTGCACTTTCGCAAATGGCTGGCGCTCCGGTTTATATTGTTCATCTTTCTTCTAATGATGCACTAGAAAAAGTTGCTGAAGCTCGAGACCGCGGATTGCCGGCATTTGCTGAAACTTGTCCTCAATATTTATTTCTATCACTTGATGATATGAACAAACCCGGCTTCGAAGATGCAAAATTAGTTTTCACTCCTCCTCTTAGAGAGAAATGGCATCAGGAAAAGCTTTGGGCTGGTATTAAGAAAAATACACTTCAAATAGTTTCTACCGATCATTGTCCATTCTGTTTTAACGAACAAAAAGAATTAGGAAAAGGTGATTTCACAAAAATTCCAAACGGCGGACCGGGAATTGAACACCGCATGCAGTTACTCTTTGATGGCGGGGTTCGTGCTGGAAGAATTACACTAAACCGTTGGGTTGAAATTACATCTACAGCCCCTGCTAAAATGTTTGGAATGTTTCCGCGTAAAGGTACTATTGCACCCAGCAGCGATGCTGATATAGTCATTTGGGATCCCGAAAAAGAATATACTATTTCAGTTAAGACTCATCACATGGCAGTTGATTATTCCATGTATGAAGGGAAAAAAGTTAAAGGTAATACTGATGTTGTGATCTCTCGTGGGGAAGTTATTGTGGAGAAAGAAAAGTTCTTCGGTAAACCAGGAAGAGGAAATTTTGTAAAGAGAGATACACACGGTACTGCATGGAATTAACAGATTGGATTCTGTAAATCACTAAGAATTAATTTAATCATCAATGAAAGGATAGCATGGAAAAACTCTTTTCCGATGGCTTGATTGAAACAGATCTTTCCGGTCTTATAGACACTAAACTATTCAATAAAGATCTCGCACCTACAAAAATAAATCAACGAACCTGGGGAACATATAATATTGCATCGCTCTGGATTGGGATGAGTGTATGCATTACTACATATATGCTTGCCAGCGGATTGATTGCCGGCGGAATGAATTGGTGGCAAGCCTTAATGACAATCTCATTGGGTAATGTTATTGTTTTAATACCAATGATACTTAATGCACATGCCGGTACAAAATACGGAATTCCATTTCCGGTACTTGCACGCGCGGCATTCGGTACACTTGGTTCAAATATTCCCGCACTTCTCCGCGCTGTGGTTGCTTGTGGCTGGTTTGGAATACAAACATGGATTGGCGGACAAGCTTTGAATTCACTCATAAGCGTTCTCATTCCGCAGTGGGCTGTATGGAATTGGGGACCGGCAGCAGGGTTTCTCATTTTCTGGGCGATGAATGTTTATTTCATAATAAACGGAATGGAATCAATAAAATGGCTTGAAGCTCTTGGCGCGCCATTTCTTCTTCTTGTTGGAATAGCACTTCTCATCTGGGCTTATGTTCAAGGCGGAGGTTGGGGACCAATCTTAAGTCAACCGAGTAAATTTCAAACTGTTGGAGAATTTTGGAAATTTTTTATTCCTGCTCTTACCGGAATGGTCGGTTATTGGGCAACACTTTCATTAAACATACCGGATTTTTCACGCTTTGCTAAGAGCCAAAAAGCACAAATGTTAGGACAAGCAATTGGATTACCTCCGACAATGGCGCTGTACTCGTTTATCGGTGTTGCAGTCACATCCGCAACAGTTGTAATTTTTGGTGAAGCGATCTGGGATCCGGTTGTTCTTCTTACAAAATTTCAAAATCCAATAATTGTTATTATCTCATTACTTGCATTAATGGTTGCAACATTAACTACAAACATTGCAGCAAATGTTGTTTCTCCAGCTAACGATTTTGCAAATCTTTATCCGAGTAAAATTAATTTTGTACGTGGTGGATTAATGACTGCTGTTCTTGGCATTATGATAATGCCGTGGAAATTATTATCCGATTATAGTTCTTATATCTTTGGGTGGTTAGTTGGTTATTCAGGATTCTTAGGACCAATTGCCGGAATATTAATTTGCGATTATTTTTTGATTAAGAAAAAGAAATTAATTGTAGTTGATCTCTATAGAAGAAATGGTGAGTATGAATTCACAAAAGGTTTTAATCTAAAAGCAATTTATGCATTAATTGCCGGAGTGTTTGTTGCACTTATTGGACTTTTAGTCCCGGAAATTAAATTCTTATACGATTATGCATGGTTCGTAGGTTTTGCAGTTTCGTTTGTTGTTTATCTTCTAATTATGAATAAGAAGTGAGCAAAAAAAATATTACTGCATATTGTTATAAACTGATTGAACGTCGTCATCTTCTTCGAGAGCTTCAATAAGCGCATTTACTTCTTTGCGCTGTTCTTCAGTAACATCTTTGTAATTCGTAGGTATGTACTGAAGTTCCGTTGCTTTGATTTCAATATTTTTTTCTTCGAGCGCTTTCTGCATTGTACCGTATTCCTGGAAAGGAGTATAGATATAAACGAATTCATCGTCGTAGGAAAATTCATCAAGACCAAAATCAATAAGCTCTAATTCCAAATTATCAAGATCAGTAACTGAATTTTTTGGAACTTTGAACAAACCTTTTCTTTCGAACATAAAAGAAATTGAACCTGTTGTCGCTAAGGAACCTTCGTGTTTTCTAAAATGATGGCGAACATTTGCAACAGTTCTTGTTGGATTATCTGTCGCACATTCAACAACTACACCAATTCCGTGCGGGGCATATCCTTCATAAATAATCTCTTGATAACCGGATGTATCTTTTGATGATGCTCTTTTAATTGCAGCTTCAACTTTATCTTTTGGCATGTTAAAACTTTTTGCATTCTGTATTGCAATTCTCAATTTGGAATTTGCTTTCGGATCAGAGCCGCCGGCTTTAACTGCAATTTCAATATCTTTTCTTATTCTGTTAAATGCTTTGGACATACGCGCATAACGCGCAAACATTACATGTTTTCTTGTCTCAAATATTCTTCCCATGAATCTATTCCCTTAACTATAATTAATTTATGACGGGACAAATTTAATAAATCGTCCTTAAAATAATGTACAAACAAAGAAAATATTATTGATAATTATTAGAATTAAATTGACATCATTCTAAAATTAATGCAATTTTTCAATGAGCATGTAAGTCAATTTCCCATTAATTAGCGAGTGAAATGATTAATTTCAAAAAAATCGGACCGATATCTTTCCTTAATTGTTTAATCATAATTATTTCACTATCCGGGTGTAATGAACTTCTTGATAAAATAATTATTCCTAGAAGTGCTGTGATTTCCATTTATAAATCCCCGAAGTTTGATGATTACAAATTTAAAACTGTTGCTTTGATTCCAATTTGGCCCGATGACACTACAGATCAGGGCACATTTTACGCGACTAATCATTTTCTAAACAGACTCAAAGAAAAATTTCCTAATATTTTATTTACAATGCCTAAAGTAGATTCATTAATGCATGCAGATTCTTTGGCAGTTAATAAAATTATTGATTCAGTTGAAAAATTAAAACGGCTTGATATTCGTATTTTTTCTAATACCGATTTCGGTTATTCAGTTGACGAATATGCACCGGATGCAATGTTGATAGGAAAAATAAACAAAGTAATTAATAAAACCGGATTTAGTCCGGGTAGAATATACCGGCGAGTTAAAGCTACTCTGACCTCGTGTGATTTTACTTATTACTTAGTTTCTTTGAGTGACGGAAGAGTACTTTGGAAAGCTCACGTTTTAGGAGAAGATGGTTACTATCTTTATTCGGATGAAAGTAAATATGTTCCGTTAGATATTGCAATCTCAAATGGTATTGATATAATGATGGATAAAATTCCATTCATAGCCACAAGCAAGAATTAATTTCATACTTATGCAGATCCCTTAGAAGCAATTAGGAGAATTCATGATCAATCAAACCGAATCATTTAATCCTGCAACCGGGGAAAGTTTGGGATTTTCTAAACTAAATACCATTGAAGAATTAATAGAGATTGTAAGTCATGCCCGTGAATCGCAAAAATTATGGCAAGAATATTCTGTTGATGAAAGAATAAGATCAATATTAAAGATTAGAGATTATTTAGTTAATAATGCTGATTCCATTGCAGAGACAATTTCTCGTGATAATGGGAAAACCAGGATTGATGCATTAGCAACTGAAGTATTACCGGCTGCGATGGGAGTTTCATTCTACTGTAAAAATGCAAAAAGATTTTTACGTGATAAAAAAATAGGGAGCGGAAATATATTTCTGATCAATAAAAGGAGTAAAATAGTAAAAGTGCCTTACGGGGTAGTAGGAATAATTTCTCCGTGGAATTATCCGTTCTCAATTCCTTTAGCAGAAGCTATTATGGGTTTGCTTGCCGGTAATGCGGTTATACTTAAAACAGCAACTGAAACACAAATGGTTGGGCTAACATTAAAAGATGCTATTGAATCTGCAAATCTTCCGAATGGGATTTTTAATTTTATTAATCTGCCCGGTAAAATTGCCGGTGATGCTTTTCTTGATAGCGGGATTAATAAATTATTTTTTACAGGTTCTGTAATTGTTGGAAAATATTTGATGGGACAGGCGGCAAAAACTTTAACTCCAATTTGTTTAGAACTCGGCGGCAATGATGCAATGATTGTTTGTGAAGATGCAGATCCATATCGTGCAGCGATGGGAGCTTTATGGGCTGGGTTCCAGAATGCAGGACAATCATGCGGCGGTGTTGAAAGAATTTATGTGCATGAAAAAATTTATGACAAGTTTATGGAGATTCTAAAAGAAAAGGTTGAAAACTTCCATGTTAATTATGATACCGATTTTAATTCGGATATGGGATGTATGACTACCGAGAAGCAATTAGAAACAGTAAGAAATCATATAGAAGATGCACTTAATAAAGGTGCTAATGTTTTTGCTCAATCAAAAACTCCAAAGAATAATCAATTGAAAAATTTTCATCCGGCAGTAGTTCTGACAAATGTTAATCACGATATGATCGTCATGCGCGATGAAACATTCGGACCGGTTGTTGGGGTAATGAAATTCAATGATTATGAGGAAGCAATTAAATTAGCTAATGATTCTTATTTAGGACTTACCGGATCTGTGTGGACGAAAAATCAAAATAGAGGCGAAAGAATTGCAAAACAAATTAAAGCGGGTGTAGTTACTATCAATGATCATTTAATGAGTCATGGTTTAGCTGAAACTCCATGGGGAGGATTTAAGGAATCCGGTATCGGCAGAACTCATGGTGAAATGGGATTCGATGAAATGACACAGCCATTAACAATTGTAAAAGATATTCTACCATTTGTAAAAAAGAATTTGTGGTGGCATCCGTTCAACAAAAATCTTTACAATGGTTTGAAGGGGTTAATAAATTTACTTTACGGCAAAAAATTATCCTTAAGAAGGAAAGGTTTTATTAATCTATTAAAAATTATTCCTAGAATATTTAGAAAAGAATAGTTTTAATATTTATGAAATTATTTCTTCTTATTAAGTTGCTTTAACTTGTCTTTGAATTTATCCATAATTTTTCTTGCCCAAAAAAATTCCGTAGCAAGTATTGATAATCCAAGTGGAATTACAATGAATGCCGGACCCGGCAGAACAATCATAGCAATACCGATAATTAAAATGCTGGTACCGATAATACCGATTACCACGCGCTTAAGTTGTTTTAGTGATTTGAAGATCATATAATATATTATTCTCCATTCTTAATGAAATAACTATACTCACTCAATAGAGTATTGGCAATTAGGCACGTGGATCACCGCTCAAATAATTTCCGGTAACAAGTTTGAATGCATCTGATGTTTTTTGTCCGGTAGCTCCATCTACAGATAAATAAACACCCGGAAATTGATTTAGAAATTGTTGAAGCTGTTCTCCGTACTCAATTCGTCTTGATGAGTAATATACAAATGGTTTTTTCGGAACAGTATCGCCATCAAAACTAATCAATTGCTTTTCTGCCATTCTTCTTAAAATTACTGCAGCGCCAATTTGATTTGATACAGCAGTATCACTCCATCTTCCATCAGCAACATATTTTCCGCTTGTGTATTTATTCGAACCGCTCCATAAGTAAGGAGAAAGAACTTCAGGATGGCTTCTACGGTAACCCCAGCCATTATATTCTTCGATCTTGTAAAGAATGCCAGGCAGGCTCCAATCATTCCATTGATTAAGCTTTTGCAGAGTTAAAGAATCTTCAGCACTTTGTTCCCAAGTGAAAGGTGGATTTCCTGTTAGTGGTCTTCCTGCTGGAACGTGTGTGGTACGAGCGGATAAAGGATCACCATTATGTAAATGGCAATTAAAATTTAACGACGATTCCATATTGTGAATTGCAGCAATAAAGAACCACGGAATGTTTAATCCATCACTAACTGCTTCATATCTATTTTGATTATTTAAAATTCTTGTTATGATATTTTCAATCTCATTAAGTTTTTCAGTTTTGATCTCACAAGTATCAAAAAGATTTTGGTATTCATCTCGAAGGTTGCTTACTGCAATTAAAACTTCGGTGTAATTCCCATATTGTAAAACATGAATGAAAAAAGATCAGTGCTTAACTCAATAGATTTTGATGTACTTGTTCCGGCACCATGTCCTACTTTTGTCTCAATGCGAATTAAAGTAGGATTCTTTCCACTATTCATTTCTTGAAGAGTTGCAGCATACTTAAATGAATGAGCAGGGAAAACTCGATCATCATGATCAGCAGTAGTGATCATCGTTGCCGGGTAATCTACATCTTTCTTAATATTGTGAAGGGGAGAATATTTAATTAAGTATTTGAATTGATCCGGAGTATCGCTTGAACCGTATTCGGAAACCCAAGCCCAGCCGATAGTAAATTTATGAAAGCGCAGCATATCCATTACTCCAACTTGAGGAAAAGCTACTTTAAATAAATCTGGTCTTTGGTTTATGACCGCACCCACCAACAACCCGCCATTAGAACCGCCCTGGACTGCAAGTTTATTTGGATTTGTATATTTATTCTTGATTAAATATTCTGCAGCAGCAATGAAATCATTGAAGACATTTTGTTTTTTCTCAAACATTCCTGCTTTATGCCATTCTTCCCCATATTCACTTCCACCGCGTAAACATGCCGAAGCATAAACAACTCCATTTTCCAGTAATGGAATTCTTGCAACACTGAACCTGGGTAATGTTGATATATTAAATCCGCCATAAGCATAAAGCAAAGTTGGATTACTGCCGTCAAGTTTTATTCCTTTTTTGTAAACTATAAACATTGGAATTTTTGTGCCGTCTTTACTTTCATAAAAAACTTCTTTTGTTTCATAAGCCGATGGCTCAAAATTAACTTCGGCTTTTCTAAATAATTCTGATTTATTATTCTTTACATCGTACTTATAAATTGTAGGGGGATAAGTAAAGGAAGTGAAAGTGTAGAATGTTTCGTTCTCATCTTTCTTTCCGCCAAAACCGTCAACCGTTCCAAGCGCAGGAAGTTTTACATCATATAAATATTTTCCATTTGTTTCGAAAACCGAGACATTACTTGTTGCATCTTTTAAATAAGTAACAAATAATTTACCGCCAACAAGGGAAACATTTTGCATAACTTCTTTAGCTTCAGGAATTATTGTTTTCCAATTTTCCTTTTCCGGTTTGTTAGGATCAATTAAGATTAGTTTGTTATTTGGCGCTTGATAGTTTGTTGAAAGTAAAAATTTATCACCGATGTTATCAACAACACTGTAATCAGCTTCGAATTTTGTGAATATTGGTTTAATCGGCATATCAGTTGACAAATCTTTGAAGTAGAGAAGATTTTCCGGTGCAGTGCCTTGAGAAACAGAAATTATCAAGAACTTTTCGTCATCGGTAACACCAGCACCAAATCCGTATTTGGGATTTTGTTTGTCTTCAATTACTAATTTATCTTCGGTCTGTGGTGTTCCAAGTTTGTGATAATAAAGTTTTTGAAATTCTACTTTTTGTTTTAATTCTTCTCCGGCTTTAGGTTCATCATAACGGCTGTAATAAAAACCATCTTTGTACCAGGAAGTGCCGCTGAATTTGGACCATTTTATATAATCGGTTGTTAATTTTTTTGTCTGAACATCCATGACATAAAATTCACGCCAATCGGAACCGCCGCGGGAAATTCCGTAACACAAATATTTATCATCTTTAGAGAAAGTTAAACTTCCAAGACTAATAGAACCGTCCGTTGAGAGTTTATTAGGATCAAGTAAGACTTCAGGAGTTCCATCCAAACTTTTTTGAATATAGATTACATTTTGTTCTTGTAAACCGTCGTTTTTAGAAAAAGTATAATAATCACCGTGTTTAGATGGTGCTGAATACTTTTCATAATTCCACAAATCGGTAAGTCTTTTTCTTAATTCATCACGGAAAGGAATCTTCGAAAGATAATCATGCGTTACCTTGTTTTCTGCTTCAACCCATTCAGCTGTTTCTTTTGAATTGTTGTCTTCAAGCCAACGGTACGGATCAGCAATTTTTGTCCCATGATAATCATCAACATGATCAATTTTTTTAGTTGATGGATATTTAATTTGTTGGTTTTGTGCAGATAACGAAGAAAAAATAAAAACTATCAGAATTAATAGCTTGATATGAGACTTCATTTCTTTGCTCCTCTTGTTAAATAAATTCATTTTCATTTTATACACAGTGAAAATATTAATCTATTCAACCAAAAATCAAATATTTTGATTACAGTTGATTTCGATAATGATTTTCAATCAAATTGTTAAAGTTGCTTCAGAAGTCAATCGTGTCTATTTTTCTTATGTCAATTTTCCAGAATATGGAAGTTGAGTTAGCGATTTGAAATATGATTTTATAGTAGATTGATAAATCCAAAAAATTCTTTTCAGCATTGAATTTCAATTCGGTAACTCATCAATATTAATAACAAAATTCTAATAGAGGTTATTTTATGAGTAGCGACAAAGCTTTTAATCCTTTCGAGATGGCACAGACACAATTTGACAAGGTTGCAGAGATATTAAATCTCGATGAAGCAACCAGACAATTATTAAGAAATCCATTAAGAGAATTTCATTTTAGTATTCCTGTAAGGATGGATGACGGAACAACAAAAATATTTAGAGGATTTAGAGTTCAGCATAATGATGCACGCGGTCCAAGTAAAGGCGGAATTCGTTTTCACCCTCAAGAAACTGTTGATACAGTTAGAGCACTTTCGATGTGGATGACGTGGAAATGTGCTGTAGTCAATATTCCATTAGGTGGTGGAAAGGGAGGAGTTATTTGCGATCCTCATCATCTTAGTATGAAAGAACAAGAACAAATTTGCCGTGGTTGGGTTCGTCAGATGGCAAAAAATGTAGGTCCGCTTAATGATGTTCCAGCACCAGATGTGATGACAAATGCACAGCACATGTTATGGATGCTTGATGAATTTGAAGTAATTCACGGTGCAAAATTTCCCGGATTCATTACAGGAAAACCTGTTGGAATGGGCGGCTCTCTTGGAAGATCTGAAGCCACAGGGTACGGAGTTATTTTTACATTACGTGAAGCTTTAAAAGAACTTGGCATTCGTCCGCAAGATACAATTGCTGCAGTTCAAGGTTTTGGTAACGTTGCACAATTTGCTATTGAGCTTTATAATCAAATGGGTGGAAAAGTTATTTGCGTTTCAAGTTGGGATCAAAATGATCAATGTTCTTATACAATTAAGCGCACAAGTGGAGTCAATCTGCAAGAGCTTTTGAAAATTACAGACAAGTTCGGCGGAATTGATAAAGCAGAAGCAAAAAAACTTGGTTATGAAATTCTAGATGGAGATGCATGGATAGAACAAGAAGTTGATATACTTATTCCTGCTGCATTGGAAAACCAGATTCGTCATGACAATGTGAATAAGATCAGCAAGAAAGTAAAAATTATTGCTGAAGGTGCTAACGGTCCTACAACTCCCGAAGCTGATAAAGTCATTCAAGAAAGAGGGATTTTTGTTATTCCGGATTTTCTTGCAAATGCCGGCGGAGTTACTTGTAGTTACTTTGAACAAGTTCAATCTAATATGAATTATTATTGGGAAAAAGATGAGGTACTTGGTAAGTTAGATGTTAAGATGACGGCTGCTTTCCATGCTGTAAGTGATCTGGCAAAGAATAGAAAACTTTATATGAGAGATGCTGCTTATGTTATTTCTGTAAATCGTGTAGCGCAAGCATGTAAGGATCGTGGTTGGGTTTGAAAAGCGATTAGCTTTTAGCGATTAGCCATAAGCATCTTGCCGGGAATTGTGAGAATCATTAAATCAGTTTCCGGCTTTTTAATTTCATTGAGTTTTGAATGCAATCAAAAACAAATAACGATAACAAATTTTTGCCCCGATTCGATCGTAATTTTTTTGAATCAAGTGAAAATTTTACATGGATTGGTGAAGGATCATTTGGCGGTAAAGCAAGCGGCCTTGCTTTAGCTAATAAAATCATCCGTGAAAAATTTGATCATGACCTTTTCCCCGAAGTTGAACTGAGTATACCACGAATGATAGTTCTTCGTACTGAAGTATTCGATTGGTTCATGGAACGGAATAATCTTTACGAAATTGCTTATTCCGATAAGTCCGATGACATTATTTTACTTGCATTTCTCCAAACCGATCTTCCGACCGAGATACTTGGAGATTTACGCTCTCTAATCGAAAATGTACATGCACCATTGGCTGTTCGATCATCAAGTATGTTGGAAGATGCGAAGTATGAACCATTTGCCGGAATCTATGCAACCAAAATGATTTCGAATCATCAACCGAGCACAGATACTAGATTTTTGAAACTTACAGAAGCAATTAAATTTGTATTTGCATCAACATATTTCAAAGCGTCTAAAGATTATTTCAAGGCATCATCACACAAAATACAAGATGAAAAGATGGCGGTCATTATTCAAGAAGTCGTTGGTCATAAGTATGACGTTAGATTTTATCCGAACTTTTCTGGAGTTGCGAGGTCGTATAATTTTTATCCGACAGGAAGAGCAAAACCTGAGAATGGTGTAGTAAATCTTGCACTTGGTCTTGGCAAAACAATTGTTGATGGTGGAATTGTATGGAGTTACTCTCCGGCATTTCCAAAAGCCGTAACACCGTTTGCAGATCCTTCAGATATATTAAAGAATACTCAAACGAAATTCTGGGCAGTTAATATGAATTCGGTAATTGAATATGATCCGACTAAAGAAGCTGAGTATTTAACTCTACCGGATTTGAGTGAAGCCGATTATGATGATACTCTTAAATATATTGCATCAACTTATGATGCATCATCTCAACGAATTGTAATGGGCACCGGTAATAGCGGACCGCGTGTAATAAATTTTTTACAATTGCTCTCAATGAATGAATTTAAATTCAACGTTCTTATCAAAAAATTATTAGAGGTTTACGAACAAGCTCTTGGAACTCCGGTTGAAATTGAATTTGCAGTTACAATTTCGAACGAACCTAAAAAATTGCGATTAGGATTTCTTCAAGTTCGGCCAATGGTAGTATCTGATGAAACGATTGATCTTGATGAATCAGAAATGCTTGGCGATGACGTTTTAGTTGCCTCAGACCGTGTAATGGGAAATGGATTGGTAGATAATATTTTGGATATTGTCTTTGTAAAGCCGGAAACATTTGATAAAAAAGATACTTTAAAAATTGCTGCTGAAATTGACTCGATCAATAAAGAATTGGTTAATGGAAATACAAAATATCTTCTAATTGGTTTCGGAAGATGGGGAAGTTCCGATCCTTGGCTAGGCATACCGATAGACTGGGGGCAAATTGCCGGCGTTAAGGCAATTGTTGAATCCACTTTATTCGGAATAAATGTTGAATTGAGTCAGGGTTCACATTTCTTTCATAATCTTACCAGTTTCAGCATAAGCTATTTTTCAATAACTTTTGATGGAGACTTTAAGATTGATTGGGATTGGCTGAATAAACAGACGGTAGTTACTGAAAAAAATTTTGTTAAACATGTAAAACTTTCAAAATCTTTGAAAATAAAAGTTGACGGAAGAAAGAGCCGCGGAGTAATTAAAAAATGGTAAACGAACAAAAACCGATAGATAATTTAGTATTTGAACTTCAAGAACGTGCAAAAGAATTGAACTGTCTTTACACAATAGAAGATAGTTTAAATAGATCGGATATTTCACTGCGCCAGGCTTTTCACACAGTTATTAATGCAATCCCTCCCGGTTGGCAATTTCAAAATGTTTGTAAAGCAAAATTGGTTTACGGCGATATAGTTTATCAAACGAGTGATTTTGAAGAAACAAAGTGGATGATCAATTCAAATATTGTTGTACAAGAACAAGTGGTTGGATATATAGCAGTTTATTACACAGAGAATGTTCCTTCTTCCGGTACCGGTCCGTTCCTAAAGGAAGAAAAAAAATTATTAGATACAATTGCAGAGCGACTTGGTCACTTTATTCTTCATCAAAAACTAAAAAATGTTTTTAATGAATATCAGTCAGTACGTCAAAAAGTTGACGGGCATACAAAAGGAGAATGGCGAATCGTTTTAGATATGATCCGCAAAACAGATCCTAATTTGTTCATGAGTTTATTAAGAAAAACACTTCATCTTTTATGTTGGAAAGGTGTTGAAGAAGCAGAAATGTTGATGAAGCATACAAGTCTCTCTTGGAGAGGTGGGACAACAGAGGAAGAACTTCAATATGATGATAATAAACCATTAAAAGTTACTAAGATGGTCAACTATGATCAGTATGTTGAAACAATTTTAAAATTAGCTGACGATAATTTACCGGATGATATAATTCTTTCCCGGATACAGAAGTGGATTCAAGAAGATAAATCAAGCGCGCTTGTAAAAGTAGTTGAAACGCAAGATACATCACTAACAGACATTGCCGATGCTATCCGCAGATATTATCACATGGCACCGGAAAAATTTGAACTGCCTCCTTCAACAATAAAAGGTTTACGTGTATCGCTATTAAGAAGATTTTTTACCGAACAACTGGAGTACATAAGCGTTGCAAAAGAATATGTTAAGCTTACCGACTTTTATAAACTTATTGATAAGATGATATTCCCTTCAGGAAGTCACGGTAAATTGGGCGGTAAAAGTGCAGGATTGTTTTTGGCAGTTCACATTCTTCAAAAGGAAGGTGAAAGTGTTGAACTCTTAAGTGATATAAAAACTCCGAAGACTTGGTACATAACCTCGGATGGTGTTCTTCATTTCATGCAGCACAACAATTTGGAAGAGGTTCTAGAACAAAAATATAAAGAGATTGATGAAATCCGAATCGAATATCCGCATGTTGTTCAATTATTTAAGAATTCGGAATTTCCGCCCGATATAATTAAGGGTTTATCAGTTGCCTTAGATGATCTTGGTGACAAACCATTAGTCGTAAGAAGCTCAAGTCTTCTTGAAGACCAAATGGGAGCTACATTCTCCGGAAAATACAAAAGTTTATTTCTTGCCAATCAAGGAACTAAACAGCAAAGATTAGTTGCATTGATGGATGCAATCGCTGAAGTCTATGCATCAACATTCAGCCCTGACCCGATAGAATATCGTGCAGAACGTGGTTTGCTCGATTTCCACGAAGAGATGGGAGTTATGATCCAGGAAGTAGTCGGAACGAAAGTTGGCAAATATTATTTTCCTGCTTTCGCCGGTGTTGCATTTAGCAATAATGAATTCCGCTGGTCTCCGCGTATTAAAAGGGAAGATGGACTTGTACGAATGGTTCCCGGTTTAGGTACGCGAGCTGTGGATAGATTGAGCGATGATTATCCGGTTCTTGTTTCCCCCGGTCAGCCTAATCTGAAAATAAATATTTCTCCTGAAGAATTGCGAAGATATTCGCCCAAAAAAATAGATGTTATAAATTTAGAAACAAATGATTTTGAATCAATACAGATCAATAATCTTTTAGATGAATGTAGTTCAGATTATCCTTTGTTCACCGAAATATTTTCAGTTCTTGATGGAACAATGATTAGACAACCCGGACCGTTAGATGTATTTGATCACTCTAAGGAATTTTTAGTAACGTTTGACGGATTAATCTCAAAGACTAATTTCTTAAAACGCATTGACGTAATATTAAAAACCTTGCAAGAGAAAATTAAAACTCCGGTAGATATTGAATTTGCCTATAACGGTAAAGATTTTTATATGCTGCAGTGCCGTCCGCAAAGTTTCTATCGAGAATCAAATTCTGATTCAATTCCTAAAGAAGTACCGGAGGAGAAAATAGTTTTTACTGCTCATAAGTTTATTTCAAACGGGAGAGTGCCTGATATAACACATATTGTTTATGTGGATCCGCAAAAATATTCTGAGATTTCCGATCGGAATAAGATGCTTAATGTTGGACGTGCAATAAGTAAGCTGAACAAGACTCTTCCCAAAAGAAAATTCATCTTAATTGGTCCTGGAAGATGGGGCAGCAGAGGCGATATAAAACTTGGAGTAAGTGTTACATATTCAGATATTAATAACACAGCAATTCTGATCGAAGTTGCAAGGAAAAAGGGGAATTACGTTCCGGATCTTTCTTTCGGAACACATTTTTTTCAAGACCTTGTTGAAGCCGGTATTCGTTATCTGCCATTGTATCCAGATGATGCGGGAGTTGTATTTAATGAGAAGTTTCTAAATTCTTCGCCGAATATTTTTTGTGAATTAGTACAAGAGTATAATTATTTAGAAGATACGATTAAAGTAATTGATGTAATTAGTTCGACCGGGGGATCAATATTGAAAATATTAATGAATGCAGAGATTGATGAAGCAATTGGAATGTTTGCTCAACCTTCTACAGAAACAAGTTTAGAAAAAGAGTATAAAGAGATCGTTGAATATCATCCGAGCGATTACTGGAGATGGCGGATGAAAATGGCTGAAAAAATTGCTTCCGAATTAGACTCCGACCGATTTGGTGTAAAAGGAATTTATGTTTTCGGAAGTACAAAGAACGCTGTTTCCGGTCCGGGTAGTGATATAGATCTTATTGTTCATATTGAAAAAGAAAAATGTAATATGAAAGAACTTTCATTATGGTTCGAAGGATGGAGTTTAGCACTAAGTGAAATGAATTATTTGCGCACCGGTTACAAATCCTCAGGGTTGTTAGATGTTCATTACGTTACAGATGAAGATATTAAAAATAAATCAAGTTATGCTTCAAAGATCGGTGCTATCACCGATGCAGCACGTCCATTAAAGGTTAAAACTAAAGATACTTAAAGAAGAATTCGTTCTGCAGTTTCCGGATTACTAAATTCAAATTTTACAATTGCCAGTTCGTTTCCGTCATGAGCAGCACTGAAACAATATGTTCTACCTATTTTATCTCTCCAACTTCCAGAAATTCGAGTGGATTCATGGATGTGACCGTGTAAGGTGATCAGCGGTTGTTTCTTTTCGATAAATCTTTTTATTGCAACACTGCCAACATGAGTATCAACCGGGACATGTTCAATCAATTTTCCGTCTAATGCTGCTCGATCTAAATTAGTTTGATACGGAGGGCCATGGAAAAGAAAAATAGATTTGGAAAGATCTTCATCTTTAGTAAGTATATCCAGATCATCTTTTATTGTGGAATATTTTTTCTCGTGGATCGAAACTTCAACCGTTCTTTTTCCTTCTTCGGGTGAAATAGATCCTGGATCAACAAATCTTGAAACATCATTTTTTTCCCAATCTTTTAATAAGAAAGGAGAAGGAGGAGTAAAAGAATAACCGTAAACATCAAACTCTAAAAATTTTGTTTTGCGAAAGTGGATATATTCTATCAATGATTGTTTTTCAAGTTCAAGAATTAATGGTTCTTCAATCCTAGCATCGTCATTACCCAAGATTAAGAAAATCTTGGGATAATGAATTTCAAGTTTAGTTTTTAATGAATGAAGATTTGGTTGAAGAAAATCGAAGATAAAGTTTTTATTGTTATAGTGATGCGGCAGAAGATCTCCTCCTAGGAAAACTGCTTGAGGTTTTTCTGCGAGTATCTCATCGAACAATTTCTTATATAATTCAGTTCTTCCGTGAATATCGGAAACAAAAAAACAATTTTGCATTTTACATTTATTGAATAATTCTTAACTCAATATATGAATACGATCTAAAAGATGATCTGATCTTATTCATTTTAAGTTTATTAAAGAAAATTAATTTGATAATTCTGCAGGATAATTTATATTTGCATTAGAAAAAAATTAACAGAACTATGTTATTAACGATCCATCATAATCACCATCACTTATTCCTTATTGAGGAAGCTGGAGATCTATAATTAATTTTTTGATAAATTGATTGAACTTACATCCGGCAAAGCCGGATTTTTTGTTTTAAAGGAGAAATTATGTTAAACGGAAATTTAAAACTTGCAATTCAAAAGAGCGGAAGACTTACTGAAAAATCTTTACAGCTTTTACGGACTTGCGGATTGGATATTGAAAATTATTCAGATCGATTATTAGTCTCGTCACGAAATTTCGATTTAGACTTGCTTTTTCTTCGGGATGACGATATACCGGAATATGTTCAGGACGGAGTTGCGGATATCGGAATCGTTGGTGAAAATGTTGTTATCGAAAAAGAAGCAGACGTTGATACGATCCAAAAACTTGGATACGGAAAATGCACGTTGATGATTGCAATACCAGAAGATAAAAACATGCTCAGTCTCGATGAACTGAACGGCAAACGTGTTGCAACTTCATATCCCACAATATTGGCAAACTTTTTCCGTAATAATAAAATTGATGCAAAGATTATCCAGATCAGCGGCTCGGTTGAAATTGCACCCTCTCTTGGTATTGCCGATTGCATTTGCGATATAGTTTCAACCGGAAATACTCTGAAGCTAAACAAACTTAAAAAGTTTACAAACGTTTTCGATTCCGAAGCTATTTTAATAGGGAATAAAAATATTGATAAGGATTCCGAGAAGTATGCAATACTGAAAAATTTAATTGTGCGAATTGAATCGGCGCTGAACGCAAAAACATCTAAGTACTTGATGATGAATGTTCCAAAAGCTGCTCTCCCGAGAATTAGAGAAATCTTGCCTTCGTTAAAAAGTCCAACTATACTTCCGCTTGCGGATGAATCAATGCTTGCAGTTCATGCTGTAATTCCTTCCGATACATTCTGGGATATTCAGAATGATCTGCATGAAGCAGGCGCATCCGGATTGTTGTTGATACCAATTGAGAATATGATACTATGAAAATCTTTTCATTAAAAAATATTTCTCAAAGTAAATTACACAGACTATTTTCCCGGCCGGCAATTGAATCTGAAAAGGTTTTTGAAATTGTTGAACCGATTATTGCCGATGTGAAGAAAAACGGTCTTAAAACTGCTCTCAAGTATGCAAAGAAATATGATGGCTTCGATGGGGCTGATATAACCGTTTCGAAAAAAGAAATTGAACAAGCTGAGAAATTATTAGATCGTGAATCAAAGAGAGCAATGCTGACTGCGTTTAAGAATATTGAAAAATTTCATTGCAAACAGATTCCGTCCGGATATGAAATAGAAACAATGCCAGGGGTAAAATGCTCAAGAGAATTCCGTGCAATCGAAAATGTCGGTTTATATATTCCCGGCGGAACAGCAGTCCTTCCATCAACTATGCTGATGTTAGGAATACCGGCTCGAATTGCTGGATGTAAAAGAGTTGCAGCTCTTTCTCCAACAAAAAAAGAAATTAATCCGGCAGTTTTATTTGCTGCAAAGATTTGTGAAGTAGATGAGTTCTATAAAATCGGCGGAGCGCAAGGAGTTGCGTTAATGGCGTATGGTGATAAGACAATTCAAAAAGTCGATAAAATATTTGGACCAGGCAATCAATATGTAACAGCGGCAAAATCTTTAGTTAGTATTGATCCACAAGGATGTGCGATTGATATGCCCGCCGGACCAAGTGAAGTTTTGGTTATCGCAGATGCAAAAGCTAATCCTTCTTATGTTGCATCCGATCTTCTTTCTCAAGCTGAGCATGGCGTTGACAGCCAGGTAATCCTTTTGACTAATAGCGAGAAATTAATCACTCAAGTGCAAGCGGAGATTAAGAAACAAAAAAATTATTTGGTGAGAAGAAATATTATAGAAGGTGCATTGAAGAATTCGTTTGTTCTTCTTATTGATTCGATTGAAGAAGCTATTGAATTAAGCAACCGGTACGCACCGGAACATTTGATTTTAAATATCAGCAATGCCGAAAAGTTTAAAAGGAAAATTGTGAATGCCGGCTCGGTATTTTTAGGAAGTTACTCTGCCGAAAGCATTGGCGATTATGCGTCCGGCACTAACCATTCTCTTCCTACTTATGGTTATGCAAAAACATTTGGCGGAATCTCGGTAGAATCATTTATGAAAACAATTACATTTCAAAATGTGAATAAAATCGGTTTTGAAAATATTGCTTCAACGGTAATCAAGATGGCATTGCTCGAAAAATTAGATGCACATGCAAACGCAATTAAAGTAAGGATGAAGAATGGAAATTGAATTATTAGCAAGGAAGAATATTTTAAAGTTGAAACCGTACACTTCTGCGCGTGGGGATCATATGACGGGGATCTTGTTGGATGCGAATGAAAATAGTTTTGGCTCCGTTGTTGAAGATGAATGGAATGTTGGATTGAATCGTTATCCCGATCCGTTTCATCATAAGCTGCGTGAAGAGCTATCTTCTTATCTGAATGTATCGAAAGATAATTTGTTTATTGGAGTAGGATCCGATGAAATTATTGATTTGGTAGTTAGAATCTTCTGCGAACCGAAAATTGATAATGCTATTATTCTTGAACCAACATACGGAATGTATAAAGTTGTCTGTGATGTTAATGAAGTTTCTACTATTCCAATTCAGTTAGAAAAAACATATCAGCCTAATCTTGAAAAAATATTTAGTTCAATCACAAAAAACACAAAGATGATTTTTATATGTTCCCCTAATAATCCAACAGGGAATCTAATCGATTCGAAACTCATTTATGAATTAGCAAAAAACTTTAACGGGATTGTTTTAGTGGATGAAGCATATATTGAATTTGCAGATCAACCTTCATTGATAAATTCCATTCAAGATTACCCGAACTTAGTTGTTACAAGAACATTTTCCAAAGCTTGGGGTTTAGCCGGAGTAAGGTGCGGTTATTGTGTCGCTTCGTCTCCAGTAATTAATCTTCTTTATAAAATTAAAATGCCTTATAATCTTAATAAGCTGACATCACAAGTTATACTTAACGCATTAAAAAATAATCTGCAAAAAGATAAATTTGTAGAGGCAATAAAATGTGAACGGCAGTTTATTACAAATGAATTAAATTCAAGTTCGAAAATAAAAAAAGTATTTCCTTCTGATAGTAATTATGTTTTGTTTGAATGTGAAAATCCTTCTGAGATTTATCACAAATTAATTGAGAAGGGAATAGTGATACGTGATAGAAGCAACCAGGTGAAAAATTGTTTGAGAGTCTCTGTTGGTACACGGGAACAAAATCTAAAATTTTTAAATGAACTACGGAATGTTTTATGAAAGGACAAAAACAAAATAAGAAAATTGTTCGTAAAGCAGTTCATCAACGCAAGACTAAAGAAACCGATATAAAAATAATATTAGATCTAGATGGTTCCGGAGTGTCAAAGATCAAGACCGGTATAGGTTTTTTCGATCATATGCTTGAACAATTGGCGAAGCATTCGAATATCAATATGGAAATTAACGCCAAAGGCGATTTACACATTGACGAGCATCATACTGTTGAAGATGTTGGGATTGCTTTAGGTGAGGCGATGAGTATTGCTTTGGGAGACCGGAAAGGTATTGAACGGTATGGATTTATGCTTCCGATGGATGATGCACTTGCACAGTGTGCAATTGATCTTGGTGGAAGAGCATATCTATCATTCAACTGTAAATTTAATCGTGAAAAGGTAGGCGAGTTTCCGACTGAATTATTTAAAGAATTTTTCCGAGGACTTTCTATGGGATTGCGTGCGAATATTCATATAAAAGCAACCGGTGAAAATGATCATCACAAAGCCGAGGCAATATTCAAAGCATTTGCACGAGCGTTGAACAATGCATTAAAATATGATTCAAGAAATAAAGGCAGTCTGCCATCAACAAAAGGATTTATATGATTTCGTTGATTGATTATGGAGCCGGTAATACTGCTTCAGTAGCAAACGTATTAAATGATTTGAACTGTGAATTTCAGATCACGAATAATGAATTTGATATTTGCAATTCCGAAAAAGTAATTTTCCCCGGCGTCGGTGAAGCATCATTTGCAATGCGGCATCTGCACATGACGAACTTGTTTACAATGCTTCGCGTTGTAAAAAAACCGCTTCTAGGAATCTGTCTTGGCATGCAGTTGCTTTCCGATAAATCTAAAGAAGGGAATGTTTGCGGTTTAGGAATATTTCCATATTCAACCGAGAAGTTTGATGAAAGCAAAATAAAAGTTCCTCATATGGGATGGAATCAAGTAAGATATGCGAAGCCATCCAAACTATTTGATAATATAAATGAAGGCGAGTTTTTTTATTTCGCGCATTCTTTTTATATACCAATGAATGAGCTTTCAACTTCTGTTTGTAGCTACGATGTGGATTTCTGCGCATCGATGGAAAAGGATAATTATTACGGCGTTCAGTTTCATCCGGAAAAATCCGGTCCGGCCGGAATTCAATTAATTAAAAACTTTATAGAAAAATGTTAATCATACCGGCAATAGATATCCTGGACGGAAAAGTTGTCCGCTTAACAAAAGGAGATTTCGCCACAGCTAAAAGTTATTCGGAACATCCTTTCGATCAAGCTAAAGTTTATGATGACTTTGGTTTTGAGCAAGTGCACATTGTAGATTTGTCCGGTTCGAAGGATGGGAAAATATCAACAATAAAAATTATTGATGAGATCAAGCGGAATACAAAATTGAAAATTGAATTCGGCGGCGGAATAAGAAGTTTAGATGATGCTTCTAATTTATTATCGGTCGGTGTCAATCAAATTGTGATCGGCTCGCTTCCGTTTGTTGACAGATTAGAATTCGAAAAAATTATAAAAATAATTCCACCGGATAAAATAATTATTGCCGCCGATACAATACGCGGTAAAATTGTAATGAAAGGATGGAGCGAGAACTCCGCTCTGGAGATCAGCGTTTACATTACCCAGTGTAAAGGATACGGTTTAAATAATTTTCTCATCACGGATGTTGATAAAGACGGCATGCTTGAAGGACCTAACTTCCGTCTGTATCAGAATCTTAAAGATATTTTCCCGGATATATTTATCATAGCATCCGGGGGAATGAGTAATATGGATGATCTAATCCGGCTGGATAAATTAAAATGCAGTGCGGCGGTTGTAGGTAAAGCTATTTATGAAAATAAAATTTCTTTGAAGGAGCTGGCAGAATTTGGTAAGTAAAAGAATTATTCCTTGTCTTGATGTAAAAGACGGCAGAGTTGTAAAGGGTACAAACTTTGTTGATCTGCGTGATGCCGGTTCTGCAGTTGAACTTGCGGAAAGATATTATCACGAAGGAGCCGACGAACTTGTATTTCTTGATATCACCGCATCATTAGAAAAACGGAAGACGCTTGTTGAGTTGGTGAAAAATGTTGCAAGTGTTATCAGAATGCCTTTTACTGTAGGCGGGGGAATATCCGAGTTAAGCGATATTGAAGCGCTGCTTCGTTCCGGTGCTGATAAAGTTTCTCTCAATTCATCTATTGTAAAAAATCCTTCTTTAATTTCCGATGCCGCTAAACGGTTCGGCAGTCAAGCTGTAGTAGCCGCGATTGATGTGAAGGTGATGAACGGAATTAAAAAAATATTTATTAAAGGCGGAAAAGAAGAAACAGAGTTGGAAGGATTAACCTGGTGCAAAAAAGTTAATGAGCTGGGCGCCGGAGAAATTCTGCTGACGTCAATGGATCATGACGGCACCAAAGAAGGTTACGATCTGGATTTTTTGAAACAAGTTGTAGAGAGTGTTACAATTCCCGTGATTGCATCCGGCGGCGCTGGAACAAAAGAACATTTTCTTGATGCATTTAATATTGGCGTTGATGCTTGTCTTGCCGCAAGTCTTTTCCACTATAGCGAACTTGGAATTAAAGAGTTAAAACAATATTTGAAATCAAACGGAATAAGAGTGCGTTTATGATTAAAGCTGAAGAATTAAATTTTGAAAAACTCGGAGGGTTAATCCCGGCAATTGTGATTGATGAATTAACTAATCAAGTGTTGATGCTTGGATTTATGAATAAGGAAGCTCTTGAAAAGACAATTGAGTCGAAGCGGGTTACATTCTTCAGCAGATCGAAGAATACACTCTGGATAAAAGGTGAAACGTCGGGAAATATTTTGAATCTAGTTGATATTAAAACCGACTGCGATAATGATTCGTTATTAATCTATGCACAACCTGCCGGTCCTACATGCCATACGGGTGATTACTCATGTTTCGGTGTTGAGAAAACAAATATTTATTTTCTAAATCAGTTGAGTGAGTTGATAAAAGAAAGAAAGATAAATCTTCCGGAAAATTCCTACACTACTAAATTATTTAAGGAAGGTGCGAATAGAATAATTCAGAAAGTTGGTGAAGAAGCAATTGAAACTGTGATTGCGGCAAAGAACCGCGATAAGAATGAAATAGTAAATGAAACTGCCGATTTAATCTACCATCTTTTAGTCATGTTAACCGAACAAGAAATTGAGTTTGAAGATGTTGTACAAAAATTAATTGAGCGGTATAGAGAGAAATCATAATAAAAATAACAATACGTAAAAAGCTTAATCAAGATCTATCTCAAACCAATCTTTAATTATCTCATATTCCTTCCCGCTATATGAAATGTGATTATACTCGTTGGTTTTCGATGAATAAGTATAATCTTTCGACCATTTATTGATATTGAATATAATCTCTTCTATAGCATTAAGGATGTAAGATAATTCTTCATTCGTCATTGTCGGATGTAAGGACAAACGCACCCAACCCGGTTTTTCCGAAAGGTCACCATGATTAATTTTATCAGTTATTCGTTTTGAACGAGTTGGATCAACGTGTAGTAAATAATGTCCGTATGTTCCTGCGCAAGAACATCCACCACGAACTTGAATACCATAACGATCATTTAACAATCTCACCATCAAATTGTAATGAATATCTTCGACATAAAAAGAGATAATGCCAAGTCGGTCTTTTATTTCTTGAGCAAGGATATGAAGTGAAGGAATTTGTTCCAGATAATTGAATGCGATCTTCAGAAGCTCATGTTCACGTTTTAAGATATTCTGAACACCCATTTCTTCTTTTAATTTAATTACAAGTGCAGTTTTAATTGCTTGAAGAAAACCAGGTGTACCGCCATCTTCACGAAGTTCAATATCTGCAATATATTTATGTTGTCCCCAGGGATTAGTCCAATCAACTGTACCACCGCCGGGATTATCGGGAATTTTTCTATTGTAAAGTTTAGAATCAAAAATTAATACGCCTGAAGTACCGGGTCCGCCTAAGAATTTATGGGGAGAGAAAAATATTGCATCAAGTTTTTCCAAAGGATCTTCCGGATGCATATTAATATTGAGGTAAGGCGCTGCCGCTGCGAAATCGATAAAACAAATTCCTCCGTATTCGTGCATTATTTTTGCCATCAAATGATAAGGCGGTTTAACACCGGTTACATTTGATGATGCAGTGAATGAACCTATTTTTATTTTGCGGTGATTATAAAGTTCAATAAGATACCTAAAGTGATCGAGATTCACTAAGCCCTGCTCATCCGGTTCAATAATTACAACATCGCAAATTGTTTCCAACCAGGATGTTTGATTAGAATGATGTTCCATGTGCGTGAGAAAAACAACCGGCTTTTCTTCTTCTGGAATATGAGTATAATTTTGAAGCTGCTCGCATACACGTAAACCGAGTAAACGTTGGAACTTATTTACAACCGCTGTCATTCCATATCCTGCAAAAATAATTACATCATCATTTGAGGCATTCACATGATTCTTTATAATATTTTTTGCTTCTGAATATGCTCTAGTCATGGTTGTTCCGGTAACAGATGATTCAGAATGTGTATTACCGACAAATGGAGAGAATTTTTTTTCTAAAATTTTTTCAATTGGTGAGTAAAGACGACCGCTAGCAATCCAATCCGCATAGATTATTTTTTTCTCGCCGTAAGGAGATCCAAATACTTGGTCTAAACCAATTATATTTTTTCTGAATATTGAAAAATAATTTTCTAACGACATATTAAAAACTTTCTTTGATTGAAAATAGTTTTTTCTGAAAATACAAATGACTGTGGTAAAAAGTCTAAATTAGAAATTATTCGTTTCCAACTTACATTTACTTACTAATGTTTTTGAACATAACCTATCTGGAATGTTTGTTAGTTCAGTTACAAGACATTCGTCAGGATTACAGCATGTTTGGCAAACTCTTTTGTATGCCCGCATTTCTAATAATTTAATATGCGGCGCAAGAAAATCTTTTTTAATCTATTCTTCTCTAAATAAATCTGTACTTAGATATTTCTTATTATCATCTGGAAAGACAGTAACTACAATTGCATCGTTAGATAGTTCATTCTGAATTTTTAACGCACCTAAAAAATTAGCGCCCGAAGAAATATCAACTCCTACGCCGAGTTCTTGAGCAAGTTCTTGAGCCATGATTATTGAATCCCCATCATCAACTTTAATTACATGATCTAATAATTTCAAATCCACTATTTCAGGAATAAATTCATCGGAGATGCCTTGTATTCTGTGTTTGCCTACTTTACAACCTGTCGAAAGAGTAGGTGAGTTAGCAGGTTCAAGAGGATAGAGTTTTATGTTCGGGAATTTTTCTTTTAAATATTTGCCTGTGCCCATTATAGTACCGCCGGTGCCAACACCTGCAATAAAAGCATCGGGTGTTAGTTCATGAAAGATCATTTGCCAATAGATTTCAGGTCCCGTTGTTTGATAATGAGCATCACTATTATCTGTGTTTGAAAATTGCCGCGGTAAAAAAGCTCCTTCCGTTTTTGCAGCTAATTCTTCCGCTCGATCTATACTGCCAAGAAAACCGCTTTCTTCTTTAGAAACCAAAACTATGTTTGCTCCAAAACTTCTAATAAGATTAATTCTTTCCTGACTCATCCAATCCGGCATAAAGATGGTAACCGGGTGACCCAAAATTTTTCCAATTGATGAAAAAGCTATTCCGGTATTACCGCTGGTTGCTTCAATGATTAGTGCACCTTGTTTTAGTTTATTTCTTGCGTATCCTTGTTTTAAAATATGAAATGCCATTCTATCCTTGATACTTCCTGTCATGTTTAAATTTTCTGCCTTAGCAAAAATTTTTCTCTTCTCTCCGTTAAATAAAAATTTAATTTCTAATAGGGGAGTATTGCCCATTAAACTTGATAGTCCGGCAACTCTGTTTTGATTATCTGACATATCATTTCCAGAATAATGTTTAATGAATATAATCAAATGTAATAATTGTTTATCTATACATATAAAAAATAACTAGTTTAAAACAAAAAAGCCGTCTAGATTAAATCAAGACGGCTTCAAAATAAAATCATAATTTACTAACCAAGATATGCTTTCAGATTTTTACTTCGTGTAGAATGGCGCAATCTTATTAATGCTTTTTCTTTAATCTGACGAACACGTTCACGGGTTAGATTCAGCTTCTCGCCGATCTCTTCTAAAGTAAGTGAGTGTTCTTTACCTAATCCAAAGTAGAGACGAATGACTTCAGCTTCTCTTTCTGTTAACGTCGAAAGTGATCTTTCAATTTCGGCTTTAAGAGATTCCTTCATAAGTGTAAAATCGGGAGCCGGTTGATCATCATTCGGCATAACATCTAACAAACTGTTATTATTGTCTTCACTATGAGCAAACGGGGCATCCATTGAAACGTGACGGCCTGCAATCTGCATGGCATAGGTAACATCAGCAACATCCATATCAAGTTGAGTAGCAATTTCTTCGGGGCTTGGTCTTCGTTCATATTCTTGTTCGAGTTGACTGAGCGCTTTTCCCATTTTATTCAAAGCACCAACACGATTCAGCGGAAGACGAACCATTCTGGATTGTTCAGCAATTGCCTGCATAATTGATTGTCTAATCCACCAAACAGCATAAGAAATAAATTTGAAGCCGCGTGTTTCATCAAATCTTCTTCCGGCTTTTATCAAACCTAAGTTACCCTCATTAATTAAATCACCAAGAGGAAGACCTTGATTCTGATATTGTTTGGCAACACTTACGACAAACCTTAAATTAGCTTTGGTAAGTTTCTCAAGAGCTAATTGATCTCCCTTTTTTATACGAATTGCCAATTCAATTTCTTCATTGGGCGTTAGAAGATCTACTTTCCCGATCTCTTGTAGGTACTGATCTAATGATTTACTTTCTCGGTTTGTAAATTGCTTCGTAATTTTCAATTCTTAATCTCTCCTTAAAATATTGTTTCCATTGAATATTTATATAACTTCTTAAATTGAAACTTACTTTTGACTCTTATTATGCAATAAAGTTCCTAAAGAGAGGGAATATTCTTCTTATGAATATTCTCTCCTTACTTAATTTGTCTCTGATGTGAATTTGAAAAGAGAGTACAAAACTTATTTTTATAAGTAGTTATTTGATATGTGCTAATAAAAATCACTAATCAAAAATAAAGAAAAAATGGCTGATTGTCTATTAAAATCTTATCCTAACTATAAGCAGAACTTAACTTTATAATGATCATCAAAGTTTGAATAATAGATACCAAACACCTTCAAAATTGGCTTTGATATTCAAGATTCTTAAGTTTTTTAATGCCAATCTTGAATATTTAATAGGCAATACTGAATTAACCTAAAAATTCTAATGAAAGTTCAATTAAAACAGGGAATATTAAGATAATAACAGTGCCTAAGAATTTATTCTTTAGCTCTATTTTTAATAAATAAGAATCATTTTCCAAGAAATTTGGTACCATCCTCACTTAAATTCTTTATAAACTTTTCTGGATCTTTTTTGAACTTTTTATCGCATCCAAGGCAGCAAAACCCAATTGTTTTTCCTTTGTTGTAATCCACTCCCAAAATCAAGACACATTTTATTAAAAAACTGTAGAGACATTTTAAGCTACCTTCGAATAAATATTTTGTTTTACAAAATCTTCAGGACTGATGTATCCAAGAGCTGAATGAGGATAGTCGTTATTATAAAACTCAATAAAATCTTCAACTGATTTTTTGGCTTCATCATACTTATCATAATCTCTGGTCCAAATAATTTCTTCTTTGAACGTTCTAAAAAATCTTTCGGTATCAGCGTTTCCTTTGGGGTTGGAGTATGATGTCGTAATGTGGTTAATGCCCAATGTGTTGCAGAAGTTTTCGTATTTGGTGCTTGTCGGCTGCGAGCCGTTATCACTAATCAGCATTAATTCATATTCTCTACTTCCAAGAGTAAGTTCTTTTTCTACGGCTTGATTTAGTGAATCAATCCATTGCTCAGCTTTAGATCTCAATGATAAATTCCATCCAACTATTTTTTTGGTAAACCAATCAAGAACTACAACAAGATAAAGCCAACCTACCGTATCGACGTAGAACTTCGTCATATCGGTTCCCCAAACTTGATTTACTTTTTCGGCTCGTATTTTTTCTCTTTGAGCAACTCTCGTGGCTTTATACCGCTTTACATCAACCAACAATCCGTTTTCTTTCATTAATCGATAAGCCAGCTTATAGCTTATCCAGATACCCATTCTATAGCGTAAATAAGCTCTCACTCTTCGATAACCCCAATATGGATGCTCTGATTTAATCTGCTTTATAATTCCGATGACCAGCTCATATTTCTTCATCTTTTGATCACCGGAAAGTTTCTCTTGCGGTATTCTTTCCCTGTAATAGCTAGACCGATTGATCTCGAGAACTTGGCAAATATTTTTTACTGTATGTCCTTGCATTTTTAGTTCGTCTATTATTTCAGTGCTGTTCAACTCAGATTCAAGTTTTTTTTTAAGATTTGTATCTCTACAGTTTGACGGCCAATTACTTTCTCAAGCTCTTCTATTTTTGCTCTCTCTGCTTGATTATTATTTATACCAGATGGCTGAACTAAAGC